>JAABUO010001552.1_pt1 | contig 29699 bp, 35 predicted proteins | sample 5559291 | NCBI WGS metagenome assembly JAABUO01 (sample SAMN10711878, study PRJNA513372) | rock metagenome | isolation source: Antarctica rocks | place: Antarctica: Victoria Land, Finger Mt sud | reverse complement strand
AACACCATCTCCATCGCCCTCCCCTCCCCCACCAACCTCCTCAACCTATACCCTCCCCCCGCTCCCGGAATAATCCCCAGCCTCGTCTCTGGCAATCCCAGCACCGCATCCGTAGCACACACCCGAAACGTCGTCGCCAGCGCAAGCTCCAACCCACCACCTAGCGCCACCGACGATATCGCCGCTATTGAGGGGATAGGCAGCGCAGCAAGTGTGCCGAACGTGCGCCGCAGATCTCGCAGGAAGGAGACGGTTCTGTTTTTGCGCACGTCAGCGACCTTTCTGGGAATTGTGGGGGGGGGGGGGGGGGGAGGCGTACGCGGCGTCGCTCATGGATCTGCGTTCTTTCAGGTCGGCGCCCGCGCAGAAGACATTATCCAACGCACTAGCAATCACAAGCGCGCGCACGCCGCCGCGGGACCCATCGCCGGCGCGGGAGAGGGTTGTGATCTCGTGGCTGAGAGTGGAGAGAAGGGAGAGGGAGAGGGCGTTTGAGTTGTGGGGGCTGGAGAGGGTGAGGAGGCGGATGTGGCCGAGGTGGGGAGCGGGGATGTCGTGGGTTGTGAGGAGGGGTGGTGTGGGGGGGGTGGAGAAGTGGCGGGGGGATGGGAGGTGGGGGGAGGAGAGGTGGCGGTGGGGGTGAGAGAGGGAGAGGGGGCGGAGGGCAAGGCGGGTGAGGAGGTGGGGTGGGCGCATGGTAGATGGAGATGGGGAGATGGGATGGGGGAGGGTGGAGATGTGCTGTAGGGCTTGGAATGGACGGCACGTGATTCTAGGGTTTGGGTTTGGTTAAACGTCCAGCTTCACTTCTCCATCTAGGTGTCTCAATAATAAAGAGATAAGACGCAGGATAAGGGAAAGCCGATAGTATATGGCTCGAGATGAGTGGCGCACAAAGGTCCTCTCTCCGGTTGCTTTTCAATCGTCCTTCGTAGGCGGTTGTGATGCTATTTTCTGGCGGCATACCGCTTCATGTAAAGTAACTTAGTTTCTTGCTGCACTCGATCCTTGAGATTCAATGAATCAACGTAAGGACGGGAAGATGGACTCCATTAGCAGCGAAGACCCATGGCTGAAAAGGCAAATCGTCAAAGCATTCCTCTCAGTCATTTAAGATACCTCAGAGCAGGGCTAGGAGAAGGTCCTGAACTCATATGTCATACGAGGAACCCCTGAAAGGCGCACCGTGCCGGCGCATGGGAGACCGTTAAATGTAAAGGTCATCGCATCGAGCCGATATACTCGATGATCGTTTCACTTGCGTTAGCCGCCATATGAGATGGCAGAAAAGAAGATCACGAAGCCAGGGAGCCGAATGGGCCCATGCAATTCCATCCTGTACATTTCCAGAGCTTTTCATGCTATCCCTAACGGAGGCACTTCTCCCTGCTCATTAAAAGGTTCCCCACCGACTTTGTACGATGCTTTCCACCGCATCTTGACCATATTGGTCTGCCCTCTCGACACCCCATTGACATCAATATTCTGGGTGATGCCATCTTTCTGGTTCGGTTGCAGTGTCCGCCCTGACTGGGGTACCAACCGCAGGGTGTAAGCCTACAATCACTATCAATGACCTGTTGTTGCAAACACCGGATCGATCGAGGAAGCGACTGATCGATAGAGGAAGCGGTCTTACCTTGGTAACAGCGACTTGAAACGTGTACTCTGTCACGAGCTTGGCGGTCGTGTTGGAGAATGAGGCCAGGATGTGGATCGAAGAGTCACTGCCTGCAGGCCTGCTGGCTGAGAAGGTTATACCCACTTGACTGCTGGCGACCACCACATCGTTGGATGCTGGTAGATTGGCGCTGTCTTCTGGCAATGCAGAGCTGAAGCTCCATTCGTCGTCTGCCGATGCTCCATTGGTGTGCTGAGAGGTTGCGGAAGATGGTTTCGTTATTGGTGGCTTTGTGGAAGATGCGATGTCTATCAGTGAAGATGGAGGATTCGAGGTCGAGAGGTGTGAACGTTGAGAATTCAGGGATGGAGAAGGCTGCTGGGGTGGACGGGAAGATAGCGAAGCAAAAGGGTCTAACGATGATTTCGATAATTGTGCGGGCGGGTATGATTGTGTGGAAGAAACAGGCGTCGATGTCCGTGAAGATGGCTGAGAGCTCGTGATGGACGCAAACGGGTCATAGTTGGGTTTCGTAGGTACTTGAGAGGAGTGCGGGTGTGGAGTGTTGCTAGGTGCGGAAGTCCTTGCGGTACTCTGCTGTGTGGTAGAGGACATCAATGATAGCCCAGGAACGTCTGTTCATACTGTCAGTATATTGCCAGCTAAAGAGGATTATGGTCCGTACTGCTGTTAGACCCGAAGCCCAGAGCGATACCTCCACCCTGACCATATTTCGTGTCCTGCATTGATAGCCCAAGGAGATCATCCTCCACTGATACCGCCTTAGGTGGTGCTTTGCCATCACTTACAGAATCAGCCGGGGCTGCTGACGAGGTTGGCTCGTCTCCACTAAAGTCGATAAGTGAAAGTTCGTTGTCCGCATTCTTGCTGACTCCAGTCGATGTTCCCAACGTGCCCTTCGGTATTTTCGATGCAGCTTCCAAGTCGCCTTTCTTTACAAGCTTGTATCGCTCAATCGTCCGATGTATACTATCATTGATCTCGAGAAGCTTGTTGACGGCCTCGGCATCGTCCGATTCCTCTTCGCACATCCTTTGGATTTTCGGTTGTGCGCTTTGTAGGGCATTTGCAAGCTCCTATATCATTCAGCTTCGAATTCGCCGGAACATGTCCATGATCTTACCTCGAAGACGTCGCCTTCGGCCGCTACTTCACCCTCCTTGATATTCTGCAGCCGTTCCTCGAGTAGCTTCGCCTTTTGCTGGACCTTTGAGACCTCTTCGGCGGCTTTCGCTCGATAGTCTGTCTTGTGCTTCGTATCGTACCCGGCCATAACCTTCATTAGGCGATTGGCTTCCTGCAGATCTTCAGGCCCGCCTCTTCGTATCAGCTCTTGCAATTTGGCCGATTGAGCTGCCTGCTCTTCCTTCTCCATTTCCTCTGCTGATATTAGATTCTACTCATATCAGCCTCCGACCTGTTCCCGAGCGATCTGCAACCTACATCACTTGGGTTGAGCACGGCCGCATCCTCCCTTCGGACTTCTGGAAACAAATAGCCTTTGTAGCTTAGCAGCCGATGCATGTCCCGTATGTATCCTAGGTCTTCTTTGTACCGCGAAGTCTGGCATATTGTGAGCCGCCACTCTTCTATCAGCTCCAATATTCTCGACTGAACTCTCGAAGGCCGTATTGGTGGTCTCTCCGGAAATCTTCGGACTAGCTCGTTCAGGAACTCTTTCGTCGAGATTTGGAGATGGAAAGGGTATCCACAGTTCTTGACGCAGATATCAAGTAGCTATCAATAGGTGAGCAAGATAACGGGCGCCTGGAGACAAGTAGTCGTACAGTGAGGGCGAGGAGGGAGACATTGGGGTTGCGATTGTTGATGTAGTTGACAACCGCGACGGCGGCTTCTCGAGGTCTACGCAGGTGTAAGCTCAGATCCCTTCCTGATATGACCGAGAACCATACGCCCCGCCTTTCTTAGAGTTGATGAGGTCGGATATCTCAAGATCGAGGGCAAGGTTGGGTTCGAAGTTCATAGGATCCACGGCATTCTCTGGACAGGTATCAGTAAGCCATGGTGCACTTCCGTGAATCGCTAAACGAAAACCACATACGGATATATCGTTGCAATGGAGTTTGCGCTGGCTCGCCAAAACCCCCAAAGCGATCCCTGGTTGCGTACCGCGCCGAGGCGGCCTCCATATTGCGCTGAGCCGGAAATTCTGATGGCCTATTCTGCTCGAGGAGCGGCGAGAGCCCTCTACTGTAGCTTGATCAAATTTCTGTGAATGAGAAAGCGTATATGCCTATACGACCTTCAAATGGACGCTGATGCTGCGCCTAATCGAGGTTAGGTTAAGTCGGTGCCAAGCCTTTTTGCACATGTCATTCGCGTCAACTGCTGGTGATTGTTTGCTTCCCAGCTTCGATTCCGTTGATTACAACTCTCTTAGTCTCCTCTTGATATCGAACAGTAGCTATAACTTGAGTATACTACCAAGCTCGCAGACTTAATTTTCACCACCTTTCCACACCATGGTTCGCCACAAGAAAGACAACCTCTCCAAACGGAATCCCCGCCACCTCCACCGTCCGGGCCACGACACAGACCCTGAAAGCCCGAACCCAAGACCGCCCTTCAGAGCTGCCTGCTGGGATCTGGAGCACTGTGACCCAAAAAGATGTTCCGGCAAACGTTTGATGCGATTCAACATGATGCGGGAGCTCTCGGTGGGGCAGAAGTTTGCCGGGGTCGTCATATCGCCCAACGCTAAGCGCTTAATTTCACCTCTGGACAAGGAATTGATCGAGCAGTTTGGTGCTGCGGTCGTCGAATGCTCATGGGTGAGGATAAAGGAGGTCCCTTGGAGCAAGATCGGAGGGAAATGCGAGCGACTATGTGGGTTGACCTTGACGCGTGAGCAAGCTGGATACTGAATCTGATTTCATTTAGTGCCATACTTGGTCGCTGCTAATGCTACTAACTATGGCCGTCCTTGGAGGCTGAACTGTGCCGAAGCTCTTGCAGCGGCTTTCTTCATATGTGGTCACGAGGATTGGGCACACGAGGTTCTGAAGCATTTTTCTTATGGCGAGCCATTCTTGGAAATTAATGGACAACTTCTGAAAAGGTATGCGGCATGCAATGACGAAGAGGAGGTGAAGAAAGCAGAGGAGACATGGCTAGCGAAGATTGAGCAAGAGTATAAGAATAGCAGGGAGGACAACAATCTAGCAGCAGACGCTGATCCCTGGAGTGGTGGTAATACGAACCGAAGACCAGTGGTTGATTCAGATGATGAGAGTGATGAGGGCTCTGACGTCGATAACAGCAATGAAGAGGAAGAGGATGGCGGGGTAGAGGTGCGAAATGGTGCTCTACCACCCTCCTCCGACTCGGATGATGAAGAAGAGATGGCGGCCTTAAGAGCAAGCGTTCTGGCATCGAAGCCCTTTTCAAATCCCAAGAGCAACGATGCGAAGGCACAACCGGAGAGAATCGCCCGACCAGGCCCGCCTGTCCCTCCAGAAGACTCGGACGAAGAGTCCGGATCAGACCTGGGCGACAACGAAGCTTTCGATAACATCATTGACGCCACGCCCGTGACAGATCGGACGGGTATCCGGGCGAAACAACGGTTGAAGAACGATGACAGCGCGAGCGCAGTGTTCTCGAGAAGCACGGTCAATGCTCCGAAGAAGTGGTAGCAGCGATGTGCTATGCGAACAAGAAATTCTGTGCCAACAGTAGAGACCGAAGTAACATTGCACTGATGACGTTTAAGCAGACACAGTTTAGACCGCACCTAGGGACCTAACCAGGTAGTCAGATCTCTGTTCAAATCCCGGAAAAGTGCTTCATCCGGCATCAGGAAACATCCGAGGGCGATCTATAGCTTTAGAGCCTCAACGAATCCCAGCCACCCTAAGTTGCAAGTATTGTGAGTGATCCGACATGGTAGAGATGACAACACAATCTGCTTCATATAAGCTCTATTGGGACGAGATATCACCGATTGACTCAGTCAACCAACAACGGCCCTTCGATTACAGATGAAGCGGGAGAGTCAGAAAATCAAGTGAGTAACCGTGGAACTATGGGTTGGACCGCCACAACTCGGTTTCAATTTAGCGAATTGCCCAGAATTCGTCAGCGAGCATCCACACTCCAACAATGAATTACCCCTTTCTGATATGATTGGTGAATTGGTACTTTGAGGCGTTGGGCGAGTATTCATTCAAAGTGTTCCAAAGGCGAAGCTCTGGCTTGAGTCGATGTCACTGTTTGTGTGTTGCCAATCACTAATGTATGACATACCAGTACTTGACACTTCTTCAAGGATACGATTATAAAGGTGTCGAGACGCCACGGAATCCTCATAACATTCTCATATACCTTCCTCTCATGAAAACCATTCTCAAGCACCTTATTTCCTCGACCACAGTCTGCGGTAATACCAATACATACAAAAAAGCGGACCGAAATCGGTATCGTAGAAGATATGTGTCCGCCAGGAACTTCCCAATCGTACCCATGCATTAAATCAATGCTCCACGATAGACTCTCTGCCACTGTATTTACAACGCCTATAGGTCCCAAGGACCACAGCATGCACGTCTTTCATAACCGCCAGACGATCGACATCAATCTCACGGCAGAGGCTCGCGTGCGTTGTTGGGTAGGGAACACGCGTGTCGAAGGCTTAATCGATCCCACGGAAGTAAAGACGTGCCATCACCCAACCGTGGCAGCCCTCGATCGTAAGCTTCGGGGAGCAATAAAGGCTATCGAAGAGACTACTGGAGCCGGAAAGACAGAGGATACCGAGTCCCGTGCTGATGTTGATGATGTTGAGCCAGATGACCTCACCTTGGTGGAGAGCTGCCTGAGGCAGGATGCAATCTGGCAGGATGCAGTCCGGCAGGCTGAGCCTCGAGCTTTTGCCACGATCCCTACCAGCGACACTCACGTGATGAATCAGCTCAAAGCAGGGCGGATGGAGGAAGGAGCTGCCGATACCGCCGAGATCCCTGCTAGCGACACTGACGTTATAATGAACCAGCTCGAAGCAGGGCGGATGGAGAAAGGAGCTGCTGATGCCGCCGAGACAGCCACGAAAGCCACAGGTCAAGGACGTAATACGAGCGCCGTTGTTCTGTCTCCGCTTCTTACTTCTAAATCTGTGCACTCTCAAACCATGACGGATAGTCGCGCCTCTGACGCCGGCGAGCAGGCTGAGGATTGTGACTGGGATCTTGTCGATGCAACAGAGGCGCTTGAACTATAACAGAGGCGCTTGAAATATCAAGACCCAAGAAGGCGGGCGGGGGACAATGGGCTCGAGTATGGACTGGGCTATGATCCACATGGGAGGGGAGGAACGAAGACATGGGCTAGAGTTGTGCTTAATGCTTAGGTTCCTACAGCTGGGTGTTGGGCAAGTGCATGCAAGATGAAAAAGGCCATAATATGGTTAGTGTTTGCTGGAAACGAGCTAAGTCAAAAGTGAGATGTCTTCTTTTCTAAACCGACCTAGAAGGTCTCATAGTCTATGATGTCTGGAAACTGCTGTCTAATACTGAGCATTGTTGGAGTTTTGGGGCCATATAATGCCCATGTCCCCTTTTGTGTTGGGAAACCAGGCTTTATGTAAGGATCTTACAGTTTCCATTTCATTCCTTATCACTGCTTCACTCACGTATGACGACATATCATTTATCGTTGAACCTCGGCCCGTGCTGGCACACACGATTAGTGCCTCTGTGTGATTTTCAAGATCTTTCACCAAATGCTTCTACTTCCATGCCTCAACCTTTCTTTCCTTGCCACCCTCCTTCTTGCATGCCTCTACTCTAAGCAGGTCCAGATTGCCTAGAACTTCATCAGAGTCCCCGAACCAACAATTTAAACCAGCCATGTGTCCAGTTCGTCCAAATCCTTTTCCAGGGATGCATCCGGATGCCCATAAGGCCTCAACTCTACTTTCAGCCCAAGCTCAAGCCCTACTTCAGGAGCAACGCGACCAGAACCGCCATTCGCCGTTCGTGCGATCCCTCATGCCCACTGGGCAGATGGCAGAGTCTTCGATACCTCCTCACCTGATTTGTTCCAGCCCCTATCATCCAGGCCCGCGAGCCCAGCCTACCGTCACCCATGACCACGTTCCGAAGAATGAAGAAGCCCCTCTTGTCTCTACTCGCTACCGGATTCGTTATCAGGATGCGACTGACAGGGACCTGGATACTCCAAAGAGAAACAGCCTCGAATCCCTACCTGGTGCTCCGCGTTGTTTCGCCCCATTCCGTTATGGAACTGAATCTTCGGCAACGTTTTCCCGCTATGCCGACGCCGAAATCCAGCCATCATTCAGCCATGCACCTAAGACAAGGACGCGCCGTGTCCGCCGTGCAGTGGGAGCTGCTCAAGAACCATCAGATCTCTATCAAAACAATGCCAAGCCATCCTACGATTGCGGACCTGAAATTAGGACGCGCCTTTTCCGTGCACTGGAAGCTCAGGAGCCATCAGGTTACTACGAAGACGATGCCGAGCCATCCTACGGTTATGGACCTACAGTTGAGACGCGCCTTGTTCGCCGCTCAGTGAAAGTTCAGGAACAACCGGGCCCCCACGAAGACCAACCCGAGCTATCCTCCAGCGTCGGATATATCACTTCAACGCTTCTTTCCCGTGATCCACTCAATGCCCTGGAACAACTGAGCCTCTCCGACGATTCAATCTCGCCAACCTCTAGTGCAGGATCCGAGACTTCAACACTCCTTTCCCGCTCCTCACTCGAAGCTGCGGAGCAACCCATCCTCTCCGACGACTCAACCTCCCCAACCTCCAGTGTCGGACCCGTCGAAACCAACGACGACTCCTCCCCACATCTCCAATCCGCCTCCTCGTTCCTCGTCTCAACCCTCACGCCCGCAGCCTTCCAATCAGCAACCTATCCCACCGACAAGATCCTCTATGTCAAGCTCGGCAGCCGCGTCCTATCCCGCATCGTCCCCCTAAACATGAGCTCCGAAGCCCGTGCGCGCTGCGACTCCGGGAACCCTTTTGTCGAAGGTCTACTCACTAACACTGTAGAGCTCAGACCAAGTTGTCCGAAGGGACTTGCGCTGATTGAAGGGGTACTTATGGAGGAGGTGGCGAAGATCTTGACGGCGGAGAGTTTGGCGGATTTGCGTCGCTATAATCACGGGACCGAGAGTCTTGCTGAGCTGGGCTCTGATGCAGACGAGAAGCTGCAGGCTATGGATGGCTTGCTTGAAGACAAAGATGCTGGGGAGATTGATGTGGAAGGGGATGGCAGTATGAAGGAGTCTATGCCAGTGCACGGTATGCCTGCGCAAGCTTTGGATGGCTTGCTGGAGGACAAAGCTGCGGGGATGAGTATGATCAAGGGGGAGGGCAGCGTGAAGGTGTCTACGGTCGTGCAAGGCTTGACTTACCTCGTGCTTGAAGATCCGATGCACGCCGGTGCGGCAGATGCTGAGGTGACTAATCCTAACGAGAAGCAGTACGTTGATCAGGAGTGGGAGATGGTCGATACTGAGATGGAGGATATCGAGATGGCTGAGGAAGGCCCGCTGAATATGAAGGGATATGGAGAAGCTTGGGTTCAGGGATGGACTTTGCTGTGAGCAAACAATGGGAAGCTGCAGAGCATGGGATGAGACTCCTGCAGACAAGTGGCACATCAAGCGATTGTATGCAGACTTAGAAGGATCGCTTTGCAGATGATATGCCAATGCGTGTTAGCAAAGATGCTAGATATCAAATGCTCCCCTCTTATTACCTGTGTCTTCAGAGGTCTTGAATTCAAATCTCGCTTTGGAGTAATTCGCGTGAAAAGCAAAGAGATTAAAGTAAGTCTTTGCGTGCTTGTTGTCTACGTCCCTTTCCGTGACCACTAGTAAGTCTTTGCAGAGTAGTAGTAATAACAGGATTTGTCAAAGGACTTCTCTTGCTGCTTTCTCGACATGCGTTGACACTATCACGCATTGACTTAAACCCTTTACTCCATTGGCGATGAGCCAGTACTGACCATGTGGCATATCCCTATGTCATTGAGATGTTGTTCCAGACTACATAATAGATTGTTAGTACCCAACCCTCTCTTATAGATTGGCATCCTGTCAGTGCAAGGAGTAATACAAGTGTCATGCGGAGCAGAAATATTGAATATCACCGGGAAACCTCGATGTCTCGTAGGAACTCGTGCTTTACAGACCCAATTGAATGACCCATCCAAGCAGCGGTTCTACTCTTTGTTAGATATCGCACAATTTTTTCCAACAGTAGATTGCAGTACACTCGAAACAGCGCCTGCACCCGCTTTTGCCCAGTCAATAACATCCACTTCTTTCGCTCTTCAGTGAAACTGCTGTGACTCTATCCATCTTCTGGCCTTCGGTTCTCGAATTCGATATTGTAGGCTATTGTAGGCGAAATGATTGCCGTCCAGCCACTCGGAGCATGATTGCTTTACGGATAGTCGATTCTTTCAAATCCGATCTGGTACAAAGCAATGAAATCTCCTAGCATGATTCGCTCAGCAGAGAAATGGCCATCAGAGAATATGTTGCGCAGTGGAACTTGTTTTAGCCTTTTTCAATCGCTGGCATTCGGTTCCCGAGTCTGATCCTGTAAGCGGAATGACTGCCACTCCTTGACGAATGGGAAGTCTTCGAAAACGGACCCTGATACACACCCGTGACATCTCCCAGATGGTTCGCTCATTGAGGCAGCGGCCACCGCCGAGCACTGTTGCGCAATGGCCACCAGTAGAACCTTTGAATAGGCGAGAAAACGCTACGCTACTCAATCTAACCAATGGGGTAATCGGTGCACCATTTCTGGACACTCCTTCGGAAAGACATATCGATGGATCTGCTTTGTCCCGAAACTCGGACGCTCCTCCGTAGGAAGATCTAAACCCAAGCGTTGCACCTCTAAGGATTCGGCCCCCAAACAATCCGCCCCCAATCCGAAGGAATGCGGCTCCAAGCGATCCGCCCCGTAGCAATAAACCCCCAAGCAACGGCAGACACAAACATGCAAGCAATACGATCGTGCGACCAAGCAATGCGCTTGTGCAAGGGGGCAGACATAGTATTTCAGGTATCTCTTATTTCGCCAACAGAACAGAGCGATAACAGTGAGGGAAAGTTACATTTCCCAGGTCTACTTTCGGTCTGTATGATGCAAGTAAGGAAGTATCTTTGCGCCAATGCGGTCCCCAAGCGAGAGACATGAAGCGAGAGTGGTAGATGGGCTCAAGGTGCATTTGACGATCACAACCTGATACGCGATGATATTCCTGATCCGGACTAATGTGAAGATAGCGCTTCTTGGCCACTCGATCATGTTTCCGCCCAACCACTTCTGCATATGTCCAGTTACCCTTCTGACTACTGCAGCGACCTCACCAAGAAACCAATTCAGACATTATGTCCTTGGCGTGCGTGCTGGGCACTGCAACGGAACGATATTTGCAAACGGGTGGAGGAATGAAGCAATAAAGCAACCGGTCTACGATGATCTTAACGGCCAACAGAAACTGAAAAAGGAGACTAAAAACTCGATCTGAAGAGGCTCTCTATACAGCGTTACAGATACCGGTACTATGAGGTAAAGGGGGACTCCACGTCGACTGAGCAGCTGATACTCCGTACGGTCACGGACGAAGTCCATCGTCAAATCTATCCCAGCTACACTCCCGGGTGACTCTGGATCAAGCGCTTTGGTCTGCTTGTGGAACGATATGCCACTCCCGTGGAAGGGATCTAGAGCTTTCGGTATATGATCGCTTGAATCGGCACCACCCGAGGTTGTTGTGAGCGCTCACTGTATTATCTGCAAGGTACGCTACCAGATTCAGGGTTGCACGCTTTCCTGGGGAGTAGTGACACGGCATCAAGAAGTCTTGGCTGAACCACCTTCTTGACGAGGGGTCACACGATTCTGGAAGGCTTCCTTGCATAGCAGACGATGGAAGGCGGTCAATATGCATCATAGCACCTACCTCTCGTCTAACAAGACCTTGAGAAGCCTAGTAAGAAAGCCACGTTGTTGCTGGTCTGGATAGTGAGCCAGCCACAATTTTCAATACTTTTCTCGGAGGTGCAATTTTGCATATGTTCATCTCAGACTGCAATACCATGGTCTTCGCAAGTTCATTAAGCGAGTCTAGATCCTGCTCAAGCCGCATCTCAACTTCCGTCCAAGCGAGGAATGTGTTATGGAGCTCGATCGGCGACAGCTTTGGGGCGGGACATCTCGGTCTTTCATCGAGGACAAGGCTAGGCAATGGATATAAAAGGATGGAACATCTTCCAGGTTGATCATGTCTACAAGGCATCAAAGAAAATTACACCTTCAATCGTGGCTCTGTCAAATCTACAACGATATACCGCCCAGATCATCACCTCCGCTACCTAGCATGGCAGGCAAACTCCTCGTTCTACTTGGCCTTCTAGCGCTTGCCGGTATGAGATCTTGTTAGCCACCAGGCGAGCTGATCTGACAAACCATCCTAGCTGCACAGCGTTGCCAAAATCAATGGGTTGGTAGTGCACCTATCTGTGAACCGGGAGGCTGCCCTTCCGATGTCTACAAATGGTGGGGCATCGTCAGCGAAAATGGCAATGGTGGCCATTGCTTTGTCGGGTACAAGAGGTTATGTCAGTGTCTGGCCGCTGGCAGCCTTGACGCTTGCACGGCTACCCTCCCGCCCAAACAGGTCAAGGTGTTCCACGACATGTTCACGGTTTGCAACAACGGGTGCGAAACCTATGTTTGTGGTATCTTCAGCATCACGTTCTTCAAACGCTCGGAAATCCCCTCATCAGGCTTGCAGAAGCGCAGTACGATGTGTTCAAATTTTTTGCCGCGACCCACATTCTGACACGCGACAGGGTATCCTTGCGATCAAGTCCCAGATAATGTTCCAATCCCAAAATACTGTATCGATCCTCCGACACCAACGCCACCACCACCGGCTCCGCTCCCGCCGAACGTGATTTCTTCTACCCCCATAACGCCAGACCAAGCGCATACTGCCATCTCACAGATCCAATACGGCACCCTTGCCCAGATCCTGAGTGCGGAGGGAGAGGACGTGTCCGGCAAATCCCGGGCAGATCTGGTGGCTATGGCGTGGAATCACTACGAAGCCTCGATGGGGAATCTCGACATCGGATCGGTGGACGCCGCAGCTAGCTTGGCGAATTTCGAGGCTGGACGAGCGTCCTGGACGTATTACTCGGACAGGGTCTTCGTGTGACAAGATTTCGAGTCGGTAAGGAGAGTACGAAGTCGCACTTTCAGCCTGTGTGGGCACCTTGACAGGGTTTGATATTTACAGAGGGCTTCAACAGCTCAGATGGGTAATCTCCGTAAAAGTAGTGGTATACGGGATTACTAAGCCGATTGCAAGGCTTGGAGATTGAGAGTCTCCCAGTGTCACAATAAATCAAGAAATTATTTACTACCAATTCCATACCCACATTCCACGCATCAGCAGAATCAATGCATTCCCTCTTAACATCCCCCACTGATCGGCTCGCGGTGACCCATACACACCAACGAGGCAGAGCGTCAAGGCATTTCACCTACTCGCTCCTTGAAACCCCTAGCGAGATCTCGAAGAAATGAATCGCATACAAGGTGACTACCCACTCCACCCAGCCCTTCCGATCACACTTCCTCTACCCACCTCACAGCACACCCCCCCGGGGCGCCCCCCCCCACCACCCGCGGCATAGGCACCGAAATATCCCTTGCCGACCCAGCCGCCATACGTGAAGCGACTATGTGATCTAATTGGATTGGATCGAAGGTGAATTTTCTTTTGGAGGGCAGGGAGGAGGGGTTTTATGGGGTCTTGGAAAAGGTTTTGGCTATGGGGTCTTGGACGAGCGGGCTTTGTATGCGGTCTTGGACGAGCGGGGTTTTAATGGGGTTTTAGACGGGGGTTTGAAGAGGGTGAGGAGGGGAGGATGTTTTCAGGGTGAGGAGGGGGTTTTTCGGCTCTGAGGACGGGGGTGATGAGATGAGGGTGATGAGATTATGGACGGAGAGGAGGGGAGGAGGGGAGGAGGGTGGGGATGGGTTGGGGGAGGTGGGATGTGGTGTGATGTGGCAGTGGGATGTGGGGTATGGGGATGGAGGTGGGTTTGATGGGGAAGATAGTGGTGGGTTGGTTGTGGGAGGGGAGTAGAGAAATGGTTGAGGAAAATGTGGATGGTTTGTGTTCGATGGCTACTTGAGGGGCTAGGGAAAGGAGGATGTTGTGATTTATTTTTGAGTAGTTGGGTGTGGGATTAGGGGGGGGGGGATGATGGGGTAGCGGCGGAGGACGGGGGAGGCTGTTGGAGGCTGTTGGAGGCTGTTGGAGGCTGTTGGAGGCTGATGAAGAGCAGGCCTCTGTTGCTTCCGATGTGGACTTGAGAGTGGGATCGCTGTAAGACGAAGAGGCGTTGAATATCAGTGGGAGCTCGGGAGCCATAAGAGAGGGGTTAGATAATTCCATGAGATTTGGAAATCTGTTAATGCAAGGGGTAAAGCAAGAAGTCGATGAGGGACGCTTGGATGCTCGTGCTACCCTATCAACGGTACTGTTTGCCGTTATGTCCCCAGTGTCATTTCGTGTATATGCGCCATGAACTGCCGTCCGCTTTCAACCTATGCTTTTCGAGCCATGGCCTGTTTGATCTCGTCCACAAGCTCCGTCACGTTCTTGGACCGAACGCCAAACTCCTCCTTTTGCCCTCCCAGCATGGATTCGCGGGTCGGGAAGTCGACTTCATCCACCTTGACGGATTTGAGAAGCTTGATGAACGCCCGGCTGCTCCTCGTGTCCTTTCTCAGCTGTCGGCTTGTGTCCGAAGAAGAATTCCGCATTCTTCAAGTTGCCGTGCTTTGCGAACATGTTGAGGATTTCCAGGTGGCCTGGTATCTCCGAGAACGGCTGTCTACCATCGCGTCCCGGCCTTATTTGTATGAAATCCCCGTCTGAGAAGGAGATAGAGATGTAGCGTATGAGGCCGATGTAGTCTGGGTTGAGGCGTCTCAAGAAGAGTGGATCCCCAGTAGTCCTGCTTGGTGAATCGTTGGTATTGTATTCGAACTTTGTCTCGCTGAAAAATACCACGGTAGCTATCTTCCGCAGCAGCGGGCATACCTGGCACATATAGCTCCACTCGACTTTGCCCCGGTCCCAACGTGTTTCCAACTCCACACGTCGCCTTTTCTCATGGTCGGGAGTTTTGGCGTATCCATAGAACGCAAACCGGAATATCATCATGAGTACTTCATTCGGTAAGGTCAGGAGAACGCTCTTGGCATGGGGCTGCCCCGATGGCCTCGCCTCCTGCTTCTTCGTGAGTTCAAGAACAAACATTTGCCATTCACGCCAGCTGGGCTTCTGTCGGTCTTTTGCCGCGCCGGCCCATTTTGTCACCTCTCCAACATCACCGCTGGCCATACAGTCGAGGTAGATGTTGTGCTGTACCTCACGGTATACCTTGTATTTCTTGCTGTTCTGAAGGTTCATGTACTTCGTCATATACTCGGTAGCATACGGTGCTTTGACCAGACCCAGCTACTCTTGCACAGTGGACGCGTTGCAGGTGGTTTTGTCCATTCCTCGTAGGGCTTCTGCAATTTCCATCAATAATCCGGCACAGCTCACGGTACATCGAGGTGTATATACTTGGTAGTTTCCAATACATGATTTCAAATGCGCCTTCGAGCTTTAGGAGAAGGATGCAGATGAAAGAGGATTTCTGGATCTCGAGATGCTTGTCTCAAGTGGATATTGCTACCTGAAGGCAGTCACAGTCTCGAGTGGTGATAGAGAACAGTGTTCGGTAAAGCCGAGCCTAGAGGAGGAAGTGGAGGCATCAGAAATGAAGAGAAGTGAGAGTAACGTCGCGACATTCATATGATCGCGAACAAAGCGCTTGCTATAACCCAACAGCAGCTCGCGACGGGTAGATTCGATCGTTAGCCTCTCAAAATCAGTTTATAGTAACTGCAAACTGAGACTCGTCTGTTTAATGCTTCCGCAAATCCAGAGCTAAGTCATAGACTCGGCTTGATCATCTCGCTTCAGCCTGTTGAATATCTGTTGCAGAGGAATCAGCGGGTTGTCTTCGTTGGAGCCGTGGGAACGAGACAAGTGCCGAATCAGGAGTGGTGAATAAGCTTACTGGCGCACTCCGAGAACGACCATTGCGAACCAGATAAAGGCCTTTAAGGGAAGCCCAAGAAGGCCCAGAAAGAGGGTCCTGGAATATAAAGTATAGGAAGTACACCAGAACATATAGAAGACAGCATCAGAGCCTACATTTCTCCATCCGGCAAGTACGGGCATGGAATACCGCGAGCGAGCAACAGTGTCCTCAAGGCGGGGAAGTAGGTTATGCTGAAGGTACGTGGTTGGGTCCAGACCAGATTTTGGTTCACAAAGAAGGATGTTGCAGGCAGATCCTTCAACTGTCAGTTTGTGTTATTTCGTTTATATACTACAATCGCTGGGCCGATGGTTTGACACAACCATAGAGATCTCGCTTCCTCGGCAACACTTGCTCGGTGTTTGCAGTCCCAGCTTTTATACCGGGGTTTTCATAGGATCCGAGAATCTGTTTGCTGTGTGTACTACGTGGAGATCGAGCCTTTGCGTATCCACGCTTCAGCAAGGCACCCGTGTTGGAGCGACCGTAAGGGTAAGGAGAATTGGAGAGCCGAAGGAACCTGAAGTCCTGACACAACATCTGTCAGGAACACCAGGATCGGGAGTGACGAGAAAGGATCAACCAACGGTTTCCTCAGAAGCAGACTTCTGGCACTATCCATGGCATTGAGACGAAGGATTGCATCAGCATTTCAAAACTTGCCATTCTCTGTCTTGCAAATCTGCATGCTTCACCTTCAGCTTTTCTCTGTTATCTCGCAGCTTTGTCGTTTGTGCATTCTTTGTAGACACCAAGCATGGCACTGCAAGACGAGGCGTGCAGGCCAAACCAATGTCCAACGATCTGATATTTCGGCGTCTGTAAGCTCAAACATTGTTCATTTCTCAAGAGAAGAACTGGACACAGGCTCCCAATGCATCTAGCTTCATGACTCCGAACGAACAATCAACGTATGCAAGTTCGTCATAAGCAGCAATTAGTGAGCCATACTCGCCGATCAAATCCAATATGTGCGTCAGTCATGAGACACGAGCTCATCCTATAAAACGGTCCCCAGTCCATATTCACCCTCCATCCTCCCTCCTGCCCCAAAAAGTCCTACCACTACTCACAGCATCATCATTGTCCTCATTATCACGAACCGCCTGCCCAAAAACTCCTGCCTCCGCTCAACGACCAGAAACATGCAACACTGGTGGTGCTGCTGCTGTCCAGGCTTTGGTCGTCAGACGTTGAATCGTCCTAGTCGTGAGATATGCATTTCTTGCAGTCATTACAAATGCTCGGAATGCACGGACGTCCGGGCCTGGAGTGTGCTTTACGTCAACGAAACAAGGGAGAGGGGAGAGAGGGCCGCGAACGAGCAGGATGGCGCATCGGCAGAGGAAGGATGGGGGTGGGGTTCGGGATGTCCCTTCAGTACCGGGAGCATCCATAATGTAGCTGTGTAAAGTAGACACAGAAAATGCGGGAAAGTCGGTGGCTTGAGGTACCAATGCAGGTCTTGCTCATGGGGAAGGTTTCCTGGTCTGTCTATTGTGTATGTATCTGCAGTCCACGGAAGACGAGGGAACGTTGAGCTTCAGGTATAATGTGTGATGAAACGGTCTAAAAGTGGCCAAAGCGCCCGGCGATAAGTTAGTCCGCCCGTTGAGCATCACACCCTTCAGCCGTCTGCTTCTCCGATCCCATCTAATGCTTTAATTGTAGGTATGTCTCGCGAGATAATTTCAGTCAAATGTTGCTAACGTAAGATCGGCTTCCCGTCCCCATATCAGATTGCGTAAATAAGTCATTTGTTCGCTTCGGCGGCAGCCTTCGGCGTTTTCGGTATGCCGTCTTCGCGCAGCCCAAAAGACGAGCGTGGCACTAGGGGAGATGCGTCAACATACTCAGGTCGCCGCTCTCGGAGGCCACCTTCTCCATCTCGAGGAGGCCACGGAGATCGCCACCAAGCTCGAGACCGACAATACAGCGATAATGGCAGGAGAAGAGCAACCGATCTCGGAGCTGGCCACGGGCTCGAGAGTCGGTTACGGTCACCAAGCCCGTACAGAAGGCGGAGTCGAGAGGAAGAGTACAATATCGACACGAGGTCGCCGAAGAGGCAGCGCCGGGTGACGCTTACGTCATCGCCGGATCCAGGGAGGAGGTACTCGCAAGAGGATTACAAGCGACCAATGAGACGCACAAGCAGGTCAAGGTCACCTCTCGAAAACAATGGTGAGGACGAGTGGAAGTCTGGACGGCGGAGGAGCAGGCGTGGGTCTCCAAATGCCAACCCGGACAGCTACCAACGGTCTCGAAGGCGCAGCAGTCGCTCTCCTTCGCCAAGACGACGACGACGACGACGAGACGACTCCCCTCTGTCCTCCGACCATCATAGGCGAAGCCGCGACAAGTCACGTTCTCCCCACGATCGTCATCACATATCGCGCAAAGACCACCATACCTCCGCATCCCCACCACCAATACGGTCCAAAGGCCCTCTTCCCTCCCAACAAGCCGCCTTTCCCGGCAACACCACCATCATCAAACCCGACGCCCCACCCCCAACCGAGAAGCAAAAGCCCAACTACGCACCCACCGGTCTCCTCGCCGCCGAAACCAACACCGTAACCAACGGTTCCTCCGCCATCATCCTAAAGTACCACGAACCGCCCGAAGCGCGCCTCCCTCCCTCCTCCGCCGCGTGGCGCCTCTACATCTTCAAAGGCAAAGACCTACTCGAGACGTTGGAGCTACATACACGCAGCTGCTGGCTGTTCGGCAGGGAGCGCGTCGTGGTGGATGTTCCGGCGGAGCATCCGAGCGCAAGCAAGCAGCACGCGGTGGTTCAGTTTCGCCATTTGGAGAGGAAGAATGAGTGGGGAGAGAGGAAGGGGGAGGTCAAGCCGTATGTGATTGATCTGGATAGTGCAAATGGGACGAAAGTCAATGGGGAGAAGGTGGAGGGGAGGAGGTATGTGGAGCTGAGGACGGGCGATGTCCTGGGGTTTGGGGAGAGCAGTCGGGAATATGTCCTCTTGTTGCCACCGAAAGGATGAGCTGCACACTGTCGAAAGGGTGCTGTAATACCAGTCGCGATGGTGTACGATTGCGACAAACACATACGATTTGGCATTTTCGTGACAAGAATAATCTACGGTGTCTCTCCGGTCCCCTTCCACTCTGTCTTCCTGCGCTCCAATCATTCCCCGACCCTTCGCTTCACGGCCTTCATCGGCCACTTGGGAGATTCGATGGGCGCTTTGTTCAGGCTGTAACACTTTCTCAGGTGTGGCGATACAGAGAAGATGGCTGACTAGGGTTGAATCCTGTGGGATCCTATCGGGGTACCATCACGGATCATTTGTGATTTGCCACGCCTGGGTGCCGGTGAGATGAGACTCGGCAGGATCCGCCAACAGGGGATGTATTCCGTGTTTCTGATCACCTGCTCTAGCGGAAGGATCAAGCACAACATGCACCGAAACGCACTGCCACGCTCTACCAAGCTTTACCAAGCATTACCAAGCTCTACCAAGCACTACCAAGCATTGAGTTGTCCATATCCCAGCAATAAGGGAGATGACGAATTCTCGAATCTTATGCCAACGTCCGCCGACTTTGATCGAATGGTATGATTAATAAGAAATGATAGTATACGAGCTCAATCAGCACCGCCTCCACACTTGCGTCAGTCCAACATAATCAGCCCCTTCGATGTCGCATAACATTGCAAGACTGGTGCTGCGCCTGCTTCGTCACCCTTGAGGTAGAGCGTCTGCAGAAGATACAATGGCTGTTGTACTTCCCGGCGTTCTTCGATCATCCTCGTCCTGTCGCTTGGGTAAGCCAATGTTGTGGCACCAGAATCGCTATCGTTCCGTAGAGATAGCGCTGCTGCAGGAACGCGAAAGTGCTGCTGTTGTGCAGCAATGCGATGGCGGACCGTGGGAGTAGACATGCCCGTGTCTTACTGAGGCAACGTTACATGTAGAACTGATTGATACTTTGTGCATACTCGCTGTCGTAGCTAGAAATATGCATATCACGTTTGGTCACAAGTACTTTGATATTTGAAGTAAAGGAACTCTTGGAGTATCGGGAAGGTATGCTAGGCATTTGTAGCCTGAGAGGCCGAAAGAGGCTGGATCCAACTGAGTTCATTCTTCCAAATCTCGACAGGTTGCAGTGTCTGTTCGGACCAATCAGAGCGGCAAGCGCTACACACGTTGGGCAAATATCCCTCCAGACAGCTCAATGAGAGCTACAGGAGATCTATTTGACACAACCGGACAAGAAAACGTCTTCACGACTTCACGGCTACGGTGTTCCCTCACCTGGAGATTGCAAATCATGTCAGACTAAAGCTGACACCCATCCAATCGCCTTCCGCTTCCTGTCCCTACTCTCTACTGATGCTACTCCACCAAGATCCCAATTGCTTTGTACCGTCCCTCGCCTGCACCTGGCCAAACCAATCATACACTCGCTCAATGTCAGTCTTTGTCCGTCCACCCCTCACCCCTTGAGGGACTAGGTCCTTCTTCCCTGCAGTATGTTCGCCAGTGATGCTCACACTGGCAACGGCATAATGTGGAGGTCGCCGCGACTGCTGCTACCTGTCATCATCGTCTTCTCCCTCCTCTCGCTATGGTATACTCGGAGTCACACCCAATTCTCAGTCGGTCGACTAGGTTTCCACAAGGCTTCCGCCGTCGCAGCTTCCGTCCCAGCCTCGGACCATTTCCCGGAGATCAGGAATGCTACGCTTGGAGTACGACTTCCTGTGCCCTGGCCTCCCAGTCTCAATTGCTGACAACAACGTCTAGTTCCAGCAAGTCTACATCCTCAACCTCCCCGAACGCACCGACAAGCTCGACACCTTCTCTCTCACATCCTCCATCTCCAACTTCACCTTTGCTGTTATCCCAGGCGTCGACGGCGCGACCGTGCCTGATAAATCTCTCCCCTCCACCAAAGGCCTCGATCCTATGGAATCGAAGCGCAACAAGTCTGTTGGATCATGGCGGGCGCACCTGAACTTCGCCCTTGCTGTCGTACGAAACCGCCTATCGTCCGCCATTGTGTTCGAGGACGACGCCGACTGGGACATCGAGTTCAAGTCACAGCTGGAGTACCTCGCCGCAGGCAGTCGTTACTTGTCCACAACACCGTCTTCATCCAAGCTACATTCGCCTTACGGCGATGATTGGGACCTGCTCTGGCCCGGCCACTGCGGCATCGGGTACCACGAACAAGACCGTCGCAGATTCGTGATCGACAACGATCCCGCCGTCCCCCCTCCAAATCATCGCGTCACCTTTGGCAACAACCCAAACATGTCCGCTTACGATAATTCTACTCGCGTCGTCTTCCGTGCGAATGGCGGCGTCTGCGTCTACTCCTACGCCTTATCCTACCGGGGCGCACAGAAACTCCTTTATCATGAGAACAGCAAGAGCGAATATATACCCTTTGATCTCAGCCTGGATGGTCTCTGCCGGCATGACCCGGACTTCAAATGTATCGGTATCTTCCCTCAGATCATAGACAGCCACAAAGCTGCCGGGGCCGTGAACCGGGACAGCGACATCGGAGAAATCAAGGGTAGTGAGCAGAGGAAGAACGGGTATACGTTCAACATCGTGCGAAGCGTGCGTGTCAATCTATCCAGGTTGATAAGTGGGAAGGGAGAAGAGCTGAAGCTACAATGGAATGATCAACCAAAATTGGAAGGGGATATCACGACAAGAGTAGAGTGAATTACGGACATATGGGAGAATAGAGCCTTAGATGGACCGGCGTTTACAGGAATATGGTGATGCTCACGGTACGGTGACGCAAAATTCGCGTAACGCGCAGGGAAAGATGAAGGTACCTTGGTGTACAGTCATCCTTCTTTCGAATAGCTGCGGACTTGGGCTTTAAAAAAAGAGCGTCGTCGGACGGACTGGATTCGACGTGTCGAGCCGAGGTTGGCGTTGTACAGGTTTTGATCAGTTGCACAAGTGCACAATCTCACGGCTAGCTACTTCGGAAGGGAAGATGAATATGCAGAGGGCCGGCGTTGGGCACGATGGAATTTGAGATTCTTGCTGGGATGTAACGTAAAGTAGGTGTATCGAACAAATGTCTCAGGGAGGTCACACTCCCAATTGAAAACTCTATGTTTATATCATGAAGGCTTTCGGAGCGTCCGTGCCGTATCACTTGGTAGAAAGCCCCGAGCTGTCAATAACGCAACCTCCAACTGGGAACGAACTGGGTCATCAGTATCACCAAGCGATGGTCAGTGCGCTGACTATGTCTTGGCATCAACCAGATCTTGTACCTTCGTCCACTCGGTGAGACCGTACCGTAATCCATGACAGAGCATGAGTATCCGCTTCCCTCTGTGGGATTCAATGAAGCTCTCCCCGCCCGAACACCCCATTCTGCCCTTCAAGACCTCATGACAGAGAAGTACAACCTCCTGGTCTCTGCTCCTGTGAAGTATCTCTTTTCTTTGGCAGCAATATCGAACCCTTCATCAACGGCCTTGACCTTGCCAAAATCGTCAGGCGCATGGAAGGCAGCGCTGACCTTCAGCGGCACCCCCGCCGCTCTCCCCGCCTCCTTCCACAACCCTTCGAACGATTCCGGATTATGCCTATACACGGTCCTCCTCTCCCCCTCCTCGCGCAACTCCGCAAACGGAGGCTTGAGTGGCACTTCCCCTGGCATCGTCGAGCCAGCTTGGGAACCCAGGACCAAGCTCCCCGGCTTATGCGCCAGCAGCCTTAGGATCCGCGTCGCAGCTCTCAGCTGATTGGCATAATTGAACAGATGGAGGAACATGGTGATGCTGATGATATCGCACTGGCCCGGCCCCAGCTGCGTCATCAACGTTCCCCGCGTGAAAGCCTCGTTCGGCGCAAGGATATCGTCGGCCATGAAGTGCCCCTGGGGAAACGTCGCCTTGTCACGCCAGAGCTCGTAGGACAGCGCTTCGTACTCGGAGAACAGGTCGGAGGCGTAGAGGTTGGTGGAGGGCGCGCCGTCGTAGATGCATTTCCGCACGTCTTGCCCGAGGCAGGACCCTAGGTCCAGCAATGTCGCGCCGGAGCGCAGGCGAGGTAGGACGAGGGGCTGGTACAGCGGGTGCAGGGAGAGCCCGAAGGAGAGGAACCAGAATTCGCCGACGCAGGGCCAGGGGAAGATGCCCCATGCTTTGTCGCGCTAGCGCGGGCGGACTCCATCAGCTTTCCGTATTCTGCTGGCAGACAAGGAAAAGGAAGGTAAGCTCACGATACTGTAGATGTGCGACTCGACACTCCGGGGCGCAATCTTGCTGTATTTTACAAGGACGTTTCGGGCCTCGGACGTCAGCTCGTTTGTGAGGACGTGGTGATACCAGGGCCACGAGACGCTCCGAGAGCCCTCCGGTACGGGACGCTCCAGCATTTTCGCCATCGCGAATTTCCTTTCCTTCTGGACGCACTCGAAATTTTCTGGCTCCAATTCCGCAATGCAAACTTCGGCTCCTCCATGTGGATTTGTCCACAGGCAGACACGACTACGCCGCAGCGTCACCTGCGCCACAATACAGGACTTCACGGCTTGCTATGCATCGCACAGAGAACCTACCTTGACCAGAGGCGGTGATCATGGATCTGCATGGCGGCCTGGCTACCTCACAACACCTCTCTTCGACTCAATTCGAGTAGTAGTCAACGGACCCAAGTGAGGGAAGGCGACAACTGGCTGAACGGTCCTCGATAAAGATGATCGTTGGACGCACAAATTGGCCTGAGGCTCAAACAACCAGCACGAGCCGTGCCAAGCAATCCGGTGGTGTGCCCAATATCTGAAACAGCAGCGTTGGAGATACAGGATCCACCTTCCCCACAGACTCGAGAAGCACCAGCCGAAGTCCTCAACATGGGGAGAAAAGGTTAGGCGAAATTGAGCCCGGTCCCACGTTGACTCGCAGGAGCGTTGCTAATCACATGTCCACGAATTACGAAACTACCAGCGCACTAGTTATCATTGCCAACTTTGGGCTCAGGACGAGGTATTGTCGGTAGAACGCTTGTCCTATACGCCGGTAAAGTAAGAGTGGATCGCTGGACTCATGGCATCGCCCAATAAGGCCATACAGAGCCCCTGAGGCTTGAAATGTGAATCCTGACGGCTGGGATAGTGGTCCCTTGAGTTCGATACTTTGCCAAGGACTAAAGGACGGAGCTAGTCCGCCCCCCTTATTTCGCAAGCGCGACTCGACAAGCGCGGTTTAGCTTGCCTGTGGCTAAGGTCCTCGTACCTTAGTGGGGGATCGACGACAAGACTTCACACCGCTTGGATTCCAGGGCCCAGCAGCGTGGGTTGATTGAAAAGGTACTCCATAATGCTTTTGACAACAGATCGCCAGAGGGACAGAGCTAGGCACTCTATCTACATCCGCTCAAATATTGCCTCAGTTCTTAGACGTGTCGCGTCAAGCCCCTTCGGGTTGGCGGCTAACAAGCAGTCTTCTAGCGACACGTCTGAGCCCAAAACCCTGTTTTTTTGGTCAAATCGCGTTATTTTGATGCGTTTACATACAACTTCGACTTTACTACATCAAATTTCTACAAAATTTACGAACAAGTATTACGTTAACATTACAATATTGTCATTTGATTAATATTTTAAGTCTTGTTGCTAGTTTAATAGAAAATTTAGCGCTAATGAAGCAAAGACTATATATATCAAAGTTGACTTTATTTTGTTGTGCTAGTATCAAACGCAAAAAGTAGTAAAAAAAATAGAACTTTAAACATATACACAATTAACGTTAAGATTGTCTCTATCAAGATTTTCTTAAATATGCTTATAAATATATTACGCAATCTATATATGCAAGAACAATTAAGAAATTCAAACGCGTTGTATAGATATTGCGAAAGAGAGCTTTTTACGTACTATAAAAGTAATGTTGCGAGGAAGAAGTCGCAACGAGCACAAAAGCTATTAAGCTTTTTTGATAACGTCAAGAATCCTAGTTTATAACATACTAAATCAAAGTTTTGTGTCAAGATTTGCATCTCCTGTGTACTTTATCAAATATTACGCAATTTGGGCCCGTAATCAAGGGTTTTGGGCTCAGACGTGAAAGCGCTCCTGACGTTAGTCAGCGACTTAGCATGCCAAACCCGCAAGGGCTTGGCATTTTCACTCTGAGAACTGAGGCAAGCTCAAACAGGACGTGCAATTGGCCCTTACCTAATTAATACTTTCTCCCTCCTGGTCACACGGCTACTTCGCGGATCACCAGACGAAGAAGAACGAGAAGCTATGCGGGAATGGAAGCTATGTGTTAATCTGATGATCACGAACCAGGCGATCACCATATATTGTGGTGATTTTCCTCCTCTAGGTTAATGCCACCGCATGGCAGAAGCTAACCTAGTACAAATCAGAATGGAAGTCCCCAATGGAAGCCTTGTGGCTTGATATCAATTCTACCCAACCAGGGTAGATCAGAGACGTTCCAAAACCTGCCACAGATGCCATAGCCTCGTGCTCGGTGACGCCGGACGCAATATCATCGGCCTAAAACATGTATAGACGAATAAGACAATCTCATCATTGGACCAGCGCCATTAGGATCGAACCTAACATTGAATTATGGGGACGAGCCTAATGAGCTTCTAGGTCAGGGCACAGAAGCTGCCTACAGCGCCAAACAGCTCCATTTGTTCAGCGGCACAGATACAGAGCGGCGGGTGAGCGATCCAAACGGTTCAAATCAATCTGAAGCAGTTTGACGCTGCAGGAGTCAATGAAAAGCCTATTACTTTTGGATCTGCTTCGGTCGCCACTCAATTCCACCACATCCCATAAGAGCCTGCTTCAAGAAAATCCTCCAAGAAGCCTCCACGCACTACCCCGGAGTCTACCAGCAAGGTCGTGCAGATGGCGCAAGTCTCGTGCCTGGTTAACGACGAATACAAGATCGCGTAGATTTATGCATCAATCTCTGTCGCAAGTTTTGACTAACGTCCATCGCTTGGGTCTGATCACTCGTGTGCGATATCTTGCGATGAGGGGTAATAATTATGCGGGCCTTTGAGAGTTCGAAGAATCATGCGACCCGTCTCTCTAGACTTGTCAAGACTTGGCTTTCAGGCACAGGCCTATTTTAGGTCCGCCATCGCTCGACCACCTTGACCACATGGCAAACAGCACCAATAGACAGCTCGGAAGATACCGACTAACCAATTGCCCATGGCGTTTCAATTTAACCTACGCATGCATATGCCACACTAGGTCCGACCTGTGGACCTTTAACCGAGTAGAAGGCAGTCCCCTGATTCCTAGGAGACTCTAAAGCGCAAAATGACCCGCCTAGAAGGACAGGCCGGGAACTTTATCCATAAGACAAGAAGATCGCCTGTCACTTCACTCTCTTGGGTCACTCTATCCATCTCAATCCCAACGGAGCAGCCTCCGGGTTCACTCTATACATCTCCGTCGCCGACATGATTGCCCCATCCGAACGAGGAGTCGCCCTGCTGGTCATCAATGCCGTGTTCAGCACTGTTGCCCTCGTCGCTTATGTCCTTCGCTTCCTGAACAACCTGTCAAGGGCCCGAAAGGGATCGCTGCCTCTCGGTCACTTTATCGTCACTGACTCCTTGGTCTGCGGAGCGGCGGTATACTTTCCCACTCCTGTCCCGAGTCCGAGTGTATGGCTAAGAGTGTCCCCAGTTCTTGGTGATTCTGAATGGTGTTATGCGGATCGTCTGTTAGTTGAGCCACTATTGACACACTCTTGTATGGTACTGATTGTGATAGCGATTCTCAAAGGGGGTGTCGGATGGGATATTGATCGATTGACTCCGCATGATGTGGGATGGGCTCTCAGGGTATATTGTTCCCATCCATGCTGAGATCCAACGCAGACATCTAACGAGATCCTCGGCAGGCCCTGTTCGTCGAAGAGCTTTCCTGGACCACTTCGCTTTGCCTCCTGAAATTCGCGCTGATCATACTGTACGGACGGATCTTTGTGTCTGGCACCGGCCGAAAGAACGCGCTGTTGATCCAAATCACCGCCTTCACCGCGGTCGGCGGGCTTCTGATTGGTTCCATCGCATACTATCTCACTCAATGTACGCCTCTCCGGGCAGCGTGGACCCCAGGGATCGGTCACTGCGCCGCACCGCGTGCAGGGTGGCTCGGGACTGGCATAGCGAACCTCATCACCGATGTCATCATCTTCAGCGTTCCGATCGTGTGGGTTGTGGACCTGCAGATGAGCTTCCACAACAAGATTGTCGTGAGCATTCAGCTGTTCATCGGAGCGATGTAAGTCCTTGACCCTATATCCACAGACCTTCCCACAACTATCTTACTGCAAACTGTTACCATATACTGACCGGGTGGGTCACTTCCAGCGTCACAATCGTCAGCTTCACCCGCATCTTCTTCGTCCTCAAGTCCGACCCCACCAACGTCACCGGCTCCGTCGTCAAACCCGACATCTTCAGCTGCATCGAACTCAACATCGCCGTCGTCTTCGCCTCCCTCTCCGGCATCGCTGGCAAGGAAGCCATCAGCAACTTCGTCCACCGCTTCTTCGTGCCCCGCTCCACCAGCTACGGCGGCGCCTACCGCCCCGAGGAGGTCAGCGGGGCCGGATCGGGGCTGCGCGACATCCGCATGGTGGATCGTCATAGCTGGCAGAAGCTCAATCCGTCTGTCAAGACTACGGATACGACAAATGTGGAGGAGGTGCGTCTTGTTTGATTTTTTTCCCATGTCCCTTGTATGTGTATATATTGTATGTGTTAATTGGTGCATTCTTGCCGCAATATAGTTACGAGAAGAGACACAGATCCACGATGTCGCAAGTCCGACGCCGCATTCCATTCTCGTGCAGAAATCGTTTCGGCTTGGGGAGCAGCGGCGTTAGTAGCTAGGAATCTGTATGCCAAAGCTGTATATATATGTGTAATCTCCCGGATTGCCGCACGATACCTTGTCCTTTCCTCTTAGGTCGCAGTCAATTATTCCCTCATTGATATTTTGGAACTCGACTGTTTTCCACTCCTCGCTCTCGAAACCAGTGACCCCCATACTACGGGTCTCGAGAAGGCCCCTATTTGCCTTCTCACTGAACCGTTCCATCTCCCCCCCCGAAATATCTCCTTTATTATCCCAATCTTTCCCACCATCCCTTTTCAACCCTCTCACCACTCCCCCTTCCACAGCCATCCATTTCCCCAAACAAGTCCTGATTCTTATCCCCATTACTTCGCTCCCAATCTCATCTTATCTCACAAAAATTAAACTTCTCTTCTCTATTTCTCCTTATCCCACCACTCGTCTCTTCACTTGTCAACTCCCAAACCATCCCCAACCCAATTATCGATGCATTCGAATACGCACAGCTCTCTCTTTACTCTCTATTCTCTCTCTCTCTCTCTATCTCTTATTCAGTCTTCCCATTCACATCTTCTCTTCTCTTCTTCTCCTCTTCCCTCTCTCCCTTCCTCCCTCCCTCCCTCCATAATCCATAGTCCATTCTTCATTCTGCCCCCTCAACCCATCGATTCAATGCCTTCCCACCTCTCCCATCGTCCTTTCCCTATCCCCCTCTCCTCACTTCCCATTCCTCTGAGCCCCAACCTATAACCCCCAAAACCCTCTCTCTCTCCACGAGCCAGAATCGCAGTTAGCGCCCCTCGCCGCCTCAGTCCGCATGAATCATCTGTTTGTCGGCGTTGGAATGACACGGCCAGAGAGTGGAGGGAAGGGGAAGAAGAGGAGAGGGAAAGGGGGGAGGAGGGATAGTGGAGAGAAGGGGAGGGGAGGAGGGGGGGCGGGACCAAGTAGAAGAGGAAGAGGGGGGTGATGGGATGAGAGGAGGCTGGTGGGGTGGGTAAGATGTAGGTTGTGGGGTGGGAATGGGGTGAAGAGGCGAAAAGGGGGGCCGTGGGGTGTCGGAGAGGAGGGGGAGACACGTGGGCTGGAGATTGGGAGTATGAGAATAAGGATCTGTGAGAAATATGCGAATGGAGGAGATTGGCAGAGATACAGAAGAATAGGAAGAGAAGAGGAAGAAAAGAGAGTGGAGAGAGATAGGAGAGGAGTGGAGAGAATAGAAGAGAAGAGAGTGAGACAGAGGGAGAAACACTGATAAAGAGGGGAGTGAGATTGAGCGATGGACTGTTTGGTCGAAAAAAGATGAAAGCTAAATGAGAACAGAGGAGCAAATCTACGGCAGCTACACACTGCCACTTGTCAGCTAAGAGTGCGACATGGGTATGGATGCGAGGCGTAAAGCGAAAGGTAGTGAACAAGGGGTGACGATGAGACGAACACAACATATTGAGTGATGATTGAAGGGCTGTGGCTGGTTTTGGAATTGAGACCTGGGTGCTGGGGAGGTTGAGAGACGTGGTTGCTTGGGCTCGAGGATTATCTGATCGAAGATGAGCAGAGTATTTATCTTTGCTAGATAATGACTTGCAATCTAGGGGCGCTATGTACACGCCATGTCGGGTCGATCCATTAGTGATCTGCTTATCGGTGAGCTGTATACCACGTGGTTAAGGATAACTCTCCGAAGCTTGAAGACTAGGGTTGCGTTCGTAAGATGGGCTTGGAGTCGAACTGTGGCGCCATGAGAGTTGCAGTCCGGCGCATCATGTCTAGGAAACTTCTTTGACCGATGTCGTTGAATCCCATGTTCAGCTAGCGTTGTATACGCAGGAGGGAATCAGTGGTCATGGCTTATTTTATGCCATCTCATCCCAAACATGGGCTGCGAACCTCTGCAGATGAACTTCAATGCACGCGCAGACAGTCCGTAGAACTTTTGACACATGGGCTGACGATATTCCCCGGGGGGGGGGGGGGGGGGGGGGGGCGTGGACAGACAA
>JAABUO010001551.1_pt1 | contig 29706 bp, 28 predicted proteins | sample 5559291 | NCBI WGS metagenome assembly JAABUO01 (sample SAMN10711878, study PRJNA513372) | rock metagenome | isolation source: Antarctica rocks | place: Antarctica: Victoria Land, Finger Mt sud | reverse complement strand
GTGAGCGCCTGAACAGCCTCTTCGCCACGCGCCCCGATCCGGCCACCGGCGAGCCCTACTCTCTGCGCGACGTGAGCGAGGGGACCAGCGGCGTCGTGTCGCGGGCCTACCTCTCGACGCTGCGCCGCGGCTTGGTGTCCATGCCCGGCCTGCACATCATCGAGGCGCTGGCGCGCTTCTTCGACGTGCCCACCGGCTACTTCCTCGGCCACGACACCGGCGACGTGCCGGGGGGGCGCGCGCCGTCCGACGACGCCGACGAGACCGACGAGGACGCCGCGCTGCGTCTGGCGCTAGCCGACCCGCTGGTGCGGGAAACCGCGCTCCGGGTCAAGGACTTCGGCCCCGAAGAATGGAAGCTCATGATCGGGATGGTCGAGAGCCAGATGGCGCTACGCCGGCTCGCGGAGGAACGGGCGCGCGCGGCAGGGGCGACGCCCCCACCCGATCCGCTACCACCGCCGTCGTCACCGCCCCCGCGCAACATTTCGACCGCACGCCGGCGCCGCCCAAGGACGGACGAGACAGGGGGGGACACCACCGAGCAAGGGTGAGCGTCGACCATTCTTTTCCAAGCAGGTGAGCGTCGCCGGCGAGCGGCTGGGGTATGAGGCGTGAACAGGCTAACCCCTTGGGCGCCGGCAGCGGCGCCGGCGTGGCTCGCTCGCTAGCCGCGCTCGCCGCGCCACCACGGCGCTGCGCTGGGCAAAAGCCCCGGATCGGCCGCGACCACCGCCACCAGCTCGCTGCGCTCGCTCGTGGCTCGTCCCCTCCGTGTGGGCGTGCCCGGCGCGGCGTCCTCACCACTTGGAAAAGAAGGGGCGGGCTGCTCGGCAAGCTCGACGTGCGCCGGGCAGAGGTACAGGTACAACTCCGCGTCGAGCCACCCCAACCACCAGCGGGGCGCGGGCGGCGCGCCACGGCGATAGACGCGCCAGGGGAACCATCGTCAGGGAGTTCCCCCCTCTTGCGACACGACCTCGCTCCACAGGCGGACCGGCTCGATGTCGGTGAAGCGCGGGATGTCCGCGTAGATCTCCGGCCCGTGCTGCCCCAACGCCGCCCCGAACTCCTCACCCGACCGGACCCAGAAATGGGCGACGCCCTGGTACGCCGGTGGCGGGGCGTCGGGCGTGGCGAGCGGGCGCTGCACCTCGAAGCGCACGCAATTGGCGCCGAGCAGGCGGGCGAACAGCGGGGCGTGGGCCTGCGCGAAGTACGCGAAGTCGAACCGACCTCCCGACTGCATGGGATACGCGACGGATGCACAGAACATGTAACCTTCCCTCCCATCCTGGCGCGCGAGCGGATCGATCGGCGCGCCTTACCCAGTTGACGGCTGGTGACAGCGACCGTTACCACCAGGCCAACGCCCCGCCGCAGTCCCATTGTAGCACTGACGTTCTACGAAATCCTCTCGAATCTTGCGGGGGAGTCGCGCTTCGTGCCGCGCGAAGCTAGCATATGGACATGAACAACGCCAAGAGTTACGCGACGTTGCAACGCATCGTGACGTGTCCGAGAGGGCTGAACCGAAGGCCGCGCCGCCTCGCTAGGCTCTGGTACATGCGAGTACGACTGAGGGCAAAGACCGGCTACTTGGAAAAAGAATAGACCGGCTCCCCTCCCCAAGCGCCCCGGACACGCACGTTTCCGCGCCTCTGCCCCGACTGACGATTATTCGGCGCGCATCCCCGCAACGCCGGTGAGATCGCCGCTTTCAGGCGTGACGCCGCGGCGGCCGCGCAACTCCCCGCGCTGAAAACGGTTCGATTAATAGGGGTGTTGTCCGAATAGATATGTACCCGCTTTAGCCCTATTTTGGCCCCTTTTACCCTGTATTATACAGTACATATGTACTGTATAATACAGGGGTAGGGAACAAAAAAGCGGGCTGCCCCCCTCCGGCAAGAGTTTGGGCAACCCGCGAGTGATACCCCCTACAAGGGAGTTCTATGTCATGGTAGCACAGGCCCAGGATACCCATACCCCGGCTATCCCCGCCCCCGGCGCGACACCCCCGCCCCGTGCGCTCACCCCCCAGGAGCGTGGGCGGCTGGGAGGGCAGGCGACCCTCGCCCGGTACGGGCGCGCGCACTTGTATGTTATTTGTAATCCATCCGGTTGCCGCACGCCCGATCCGAGGGAGGGGTGTCGCGCAGGGACAGGAGACGATTGGCCGGCATCTGCCGCCGTATATATATACAGAGGGACGGTTATCTATGCACGACATTCGCTGGGAGTTCTACCCTTACGCCGGCGCGCACCCACACGCACGGCGGTGGCTAGAGATCGAGGCCAAGTTCGGCCGTGCGCCCAACACCATCACGGCGTACGCCCACGACCTGGATGACTATCTGGCCTTCTGCGCCCGCGCGGACATCTCTGTCGCCGGCGCGACGCGCGCGGACATCGCCACCTATGTGGATGACATGGCGCATCGGCCCAACACCAGGGGTAAGCGCATCGTCTACCCGCACTCCGGCGTTGGCCTCGCTAACGCGACGATGCAGCGCCGCGTCGTCGTCGTACGCCTCTTCTACGACTACTTGATCGGCGAGGACGCGCGCGCGGATCAGCGCAATCCCGCCGAGCGCGGGACCTACACCCCCGGCCGGGCCTTCGGTGGCGCACGGTCCCGCCGACTGCTCCCGCAATACGAGCGGCTGCCCTGGGTCCCGGGCGACGACGAGTGGGCCGCCCTCCTGCAGGTGGTATCTAGGGATACCCTCCGCAACCGGGTTATGTTCACGCTCGGCTACGATGGGGCTTTGCGCCGCTCCGAGCTCGTCGCTCTGGAGGTGCGCGATATCGCCTTCCCCCACCAGCAGGTCACGATCCGCCTGGAGGCCACAAAAAACGGGCGTGGGCGGGTGGTTATGTACGGCGCGACGACCGCCGAACTGCTGCGCCGCTACCTTGATCAGCGCGCCGACGCCGAGATCCGCGGGGGCGTCCTGTTCCGTTCCGAGTCGAATCGCAACCGTGCGCGGCCGCTCACGGTCAATACCTGGGACAAGGTGGTGCAGCGGCTGGCGCGTGAGGCGGGGGTGCCGCAATTCTCGACGCACACGTTCCGGCATCTGCGCCTGACCGATCTCGCGCGGTGCCGCAACGACATTCACGCCATCGCGGCCTACGCCGGGCATCGCAGCTTGGAAACGACCAAGCTGTACATCCGCCTGAGCGGCGGCGAGATCGCCGAGCGCGTGCGGGCGACGATGCAACAGCTTGACGCCCGTTTCGCCGCCCTGTTAGAGGAGAGCCAGCCATGACCGAACTGGACCGTACACGCGTGCCCGCCCGCATCGGCTGGGTCGCGCCCGTCGATGTGACGGCGTGCGATCGCTGCCCACGCCTGACGCCAGACGAGTGGGTGGCCCTCGACACCCTCGCCCTGCGTTATCCCGGGTGGACCGCGGCGCAGCCCGCCCTGCGAGACCTGGAGCGCGTCGTGCGCCCTCTGTACGACGCCCTGGAGCGGAGCGGCTGCCGTCAATGGTGGCGGCATGTGGCGGTGCGTGTCGTGGTGGCGGAGGTGCAGCGCCGCGGCCGGCTGTATTGGCACTGGACGGAACAAGAATGGGCCGAGACCATTGGGGCGACGGCCGCGGCCCATCAGCGGCGCCATGGCGCGCACAACCGTGGGCGCCACACGCGCCGGCATCTGGCCGTGCTAGCGTATGTCCTGGGAGGCATGCGCGACCTGTCACCGTTCTTCGCGTATCGGGCCATGCCCTGGGTGGCCCTGGCCGGGCATGTCTTCGGCCTAGCTGCGGTGGAGGAGGCGGCGACGACCGTCTACGAGGCGGCCCGGAGCTGGGGTTACCGCCCGAGTGCGCGGCCCGACATCCGCATGGCCCTCACCATCGCCCTGCTGGACAACCGGAGCCCCCACCTGGCCGACCTCTCGCTCGAGCGCCTCGCCGCACTGCGCCAGCGCGCCTACACCAAGACCCTCACCGAAAACCTGGAGGTCGTGTCGCGGGCGCTGGCGCACCTGGGCCTCCTCCCCGCTCCGCTGCCCCGCCAACACAGCGCGCCGCGCGGTCCCTCCTGGGCGTACTCCGCTGCGGACGGGGTCGACCCCACGTGGCTCGACTGGGTGCGCCACTGGCACCGCGCCGCCGTCGGCCTGAGCGACCGGGCGCGGGCCCACTATGCCGGCGCGCTCTTGCGCACGGGGCGCTGGCTGGCGCAGGTCCACCCCGAGATCACGTCGCCGGAGCAGTGGACCTACGAGTTGGCGGCGGAGTGGGGGGAGATGGCGCGAGACCTGACCATCGGGCAGTATTGCGCGCAGACCGACGCACGGCAGTATCAGGGTCGCTACGGGCAACCGCTCAAGGCCGGGACCAGGGGCGCGCTGTATGTCGCCATGCGCACGTTCTTCGTCGACTTGCAGGCGGAGCCCTTTAACCTGCGCCGGCGCTTCGATCCCGTGCGGGCCTTCCGCATCCCGACCCCTATTCGGCGAGCCCTCGGGTCGAACCCGCGCACGATCGACATCCGCTGGTGGTCGATGATCGTGCATGCCGCTGTCCACCTGGACGAGACCGACCTGCCGCCGGCCCCCGCTGGCCCCCAGTATCCCCTGGCGCTTGTGCGCGCCGTGGCCATCGTCTGGTGCTACGCCGCGCTGCGCTCGGACGAGATCCGGCGTTTGGAAGTCGGCTGCGTGCGCTGGCAGCGCGAGGACGTCACGGTCGCGGAGACGGGCGATCTGCTGCCCCGGGACACGGTGTGCTTCCTGACCGTCCCGGTCAACAAGACGAACACCTCCTTCCCCAAGGCGGTTAACCCTCTCGTCGGTCAGGCCATCGCGACCTGGGAGCGCGCGCGACCGGCCGACCAGCCGCCCCTGCCCGATCGCAAGACCGGTCAACTCACGCACCACCTCTTCGCGTATCGGGGACGGACGATTGGGGAGTCGTACATCAACCACGCTATCATCCCGATGTTGCTGCGCCGCGCTGGGCTCCCCGCCGCAGACGAGCGCGGCGCCATCACCAGCCACCGCGCCCGCTCCACCATCGCCACGGCGCTGTACAACGCGCCGGATGGCATGACGATCTGGGAGTTGATGCAGTGGCTGGGGCACAAGAACCCGTGGTCGACGCAGCAGTATGCACGGGCCAATCCCACCAAGGTCGCCGTCGCCTATGAGAAGGCCGAGCGCACCAGCCGGCTGGTCGAGGTGCTCGTCGATCGTGAGGCCGACGCCGACGGCGCCGTGCAGGTCTATTACGTCCTGGGCGACCACGGTCTGTGCGGCAATGCCGAGTGGTACACCTGCATCTACCGCATGGCGTGCGTCAAGTGCCCCTTCTTCATCCCGCATGACCAAGCCGCGATCATTCGGAGCCGGGACACGGTGGAGATGTTCCTTAAGAAGGTGCAACTCACGCCTGAGGAGATCGTCGCGGTCGAGGACGACCGCGACAAGATGACCGAGACGCACGAGCGCACTCGCAATGTGCCGTTCCCGCACACGCTCCACCAACGAGCAAAGGGCGCGGCGACCCGCGGCATCCCGCTCACCATGATCCATGGGCCGACAGATTAAGGTCGTCCGGGCCCGTGGCGAATGGGCCGGAGTGCGGCTAGCGCAGGCCCACGAGCCATGGGCACCGGGCGAAACCGCGTGTCAGCGCGACATCGGTCCCCTTGACGCCCACTCCCCGTCATACGGGGAGTGGGCCGTGGTGTGCCGCGTCGATCGATGAAAGGAGTCGACGCGCCAGATCGGGGGATCGTCTTTCGGGGAGGCTGGCGCAGTCGGTATCTCCGTTGTTGTCATCGCTCTCGTCTGGCGACGCGTTGGGAGGGATTCATCCACCCACTTCTGCAGGCGTTCCCGCCGCGTCCAGCGCCATCGCCGCACTAACGCGGACATCACGCGCTTGATCTTGGCCGGCCATGTGGCCGAGCCGCGCGGTTAGCGGGGCGAGCCACTCACTCTTGGTCATGCCGGCCACATCGGCAATGGCGCGGCAGGCCGCGAGGCGCACACGCGCCGTTTTGTGGGTCAGAGCTTCCTCCACCACGGCCAGTGCTTCGGCATTCCCGCTCAGCAGCGCAATGGTCACGATCCCACGCAGCACGATCGTCCGTCGGTGGCCCGCCGAGCCATCGTGCGGGCGGGAAAAGCGGAAGCACTCCACCAGGAAGGGCAGGGCCGGCTCATCGGCCATGTCGACCAGTGCCTGCAGTGCCGCCTCTTCAAGGTACTGCGACCCCGCACCACGCACCGTGCGCGCCGTGCGCGCCACCTCAATCAGCGCAACCACGTCCTCTTGACTCTCCATCATGGGTGCCAGAACGTGGGCGCCCATGACGTCCACGACGGTCCCAGCGTCACGCGCGAGCTCGCGCACGGCGTGCTGCAATTGGGTGATGGTGGCCCGCAGGACTGGCCCGGAGGCTTGCCCGTGCGCGTCCGACAGCACAGCGTCTGGCATAACCTGGTGAAGCCAGCGCTGTTGCAACTCGCCGTAGGTGCGGGGCTGGCTCATCTAACCGGCCCTCCAGCGAAGAACGCTATGCAGATCCGCAGGCGCGTGACCATACGATTGTGCAGGCGCGCTTAGCGCCCCCAGCCCCAGGCAGCGGGTTCCAAGCGCACCACTCCCCGGAAGTCGTGCAGGACCGCGACCATCTCCTGAATGGTCAGGGGGGTGGTTAGCCCGCGCCGCCACTCGGTGCGATCCATAGTCCCCAGGACGAGGTACTCGTTGCCCACCACCTCGGGCTTGTGTGTCGTAAACAGGGCGGTCAGCACGGCTTCCAACTCATCCTGGTGGGCGATGAGCAGATCGCACGACGGGCAGAAGCGGCAGGTCTTGTGCAGGGCCACGGGGGTGAGCGGGTCGATGTGAATCATGAGCGGGAGCTTGCGCTGCCGGGTTTTGCGCCGACATAGGGGACAAGACGTAAAGCGGATGTCCGGGTACGGATTGAGAAAGAAGCGGTAACGCGGTGGCTGCTTGCCCATCCGCTTCACGGTGGTTCGTTTGTCCGTGGAACGGGGCGATGTGGTTGGTTTCTCTGCTAGGGCCATACCTACAGGATATCACCGGAATCGACGTTCGGGATGGGCTGTTAGGCTGCCGTCGATTTCGGGGGCGACCTCCGCAATCACGATCAGCAGCGTACGTGGGATCAGGGCTACGCGGACAACTGAGCGACGCGGCTGTATGATTATGCAACGGCAGCGCTCGTTTCCCCACTCCATGACACGAGGCCGTCCTCGGTGAGTACGTGCTTACACCCACAATACTTGACAATCCTATTCCATATAAACAGCCGCATCGGCGCGGTCGGGTTCGCCCGCGCTATCGAGGCGGGTTGGGGCGAATACCTGCTAAAGAAGCTGGGCCCCTCGTACCGCGCCAAGTTCGGGCGCGATCCGGTGTTGGGGCGCAACAAGGCGGGCGACCAAGCCCGCGCTCAGGCGCGCAAGGCGACGCCCACCCTTGGCCGCTGCGCGTGGCTCGGCTGCACGGCCCCGGCGACCGAGCGGCACCACGTCGACGGCTGGCAGGTCAGTGCCGATACGTGCGGCCTCTGCGACGCGCACCACACGGAGCTAGAGCGCCTGTGGCGGGACGCGCTCCGGCGCCACCGCCCGTTTGCCCGCACGCAGGAGCCGCCCACGAAGCGCGCTATCGCCCTCAGCGCCGGCGTCGGCCTGGACGACGCGATCCCCTTCTAACACCGACAACAGCCGTGGGCGGGGACGGTCGCCCCTCGCCCACGGCCTACCACCGAGAGGATGCACACCATGACCATCACCGCCATTGCCGCCCCCATCGCACCGCAGCCGCTCGCCTATCAGCACCGCGCCCGCCTGCTGTGCGCGCGCTGCTTCAACGGCCTGGACATGCGCCCCCGGCCCTACGGCGGCGCGGTTATCCCGATCCCCGCGACCGCCCGGCCCCCTGTCGCGCGCCGTGTGTGCGCCGGGTGCGGCGTCGATGTCCCCGTACCGGGCCTGTTCGGGCTCGGTGTACTCGCCGCCACTGTCGGCGCGCTGGACGCCTGCGCGGCGGGTCTGACCACGCCGCCGCACCTGTTCGCGCGCCATTGGACCGGCGATTGGGGCGACATCAGCGACGAGGACCACGGCCTGAATGAGGATGCGATCCGCGACGGCGCGCGCATCTTTAGTGTCTACCACCTGCAAGGCGGCGGGCGCGTCTGGATCATCACCGAGGCCGGGCGCCACGCGACCACGCTGCTGCTACCGAGCGAGTATTAGGCCCCAGGGCCGGCCCGCTCCCCACCGAGCGGGCCGGCCCACCCCACCGTAGAGGAGAGAGCACCCATGGGCATGAACCAGATGATTGTCTTGCAGGCAGGGCGGGACGCGCAGGACGCGCCCGAGGCACCGCAGGAGCCCCAACCCTTCCCATTCAACGCGGCCCCGACGACGCTGTTCGAGGTGATCGACCGGGCGGTGAGCGCGGTGCTCGCCCAGTTCGACCGCTGGTGCGACCGCGACGAGCGCGAGGGCGAGGACGAGGCGCACTTCGAGGACTACGTGCGCTGGCGCGTCGCCATCATCGACGACGCGGCGGCCCAGGCGCTGACCCTCATGGCCGGGGACGGCCTGGCCGACGAGGGGAGCCGCTGGCTCGACGCGCACGCGCGGGCCTAGCGCGACCGATAGACCGACGCCGGCCGGGGTGGACGCCCCGGCCGGCCAGCACACACAGGAGGATCGACCGATGATGAAACCGAACGCCGTTAGAGGGCGCGGCCACGCGGGTACTGTGCGCGACGGACCAGAGTTTTCCCGCCCCACGCGGTACGATAATAAGGCGAGTACCGCAAGAGGAAGGGGCAAGAAAAGCGTGCCGCTGGTCATTGACAGCATCACACATTACAGCACGGCCGAGGCTGCGGAGCGGTTGGGCCTCAAGCTATCGACGGTCAAGAACGCGATCACCACCGGCGCGCTCGCGTACCGGGAGATCGGCCCGCGCAAGAACATGGTGCCGGAGCCCGCGTTAGAGGAGTACCGACGCCTGCGCTTGGGGCGGCGCGGCCGCCCCAAAGGCGCGAAGAACAAGCCGAAGGCCACGCTACCGGCGGATGGGTCAGATGCTCACGCGCGCGGCGCGTGAGCGTGGCCGTGGGGCGAGTTGCGCCAGGCACGCGCGCGTGAGACGCTGGGGGAAGGGACAGAGGACAACAGACAATGGACGGAGGGTAGAGGACGATGACGCGAAGATTGGTGATGGGCGCCTATAGCTCTCCCCACGGCGCGGGGGAACGGCCGCGCAAGGATCGCCTCGGGGAGTTGCTCGCGCTCGCCGTGGGGCTCCTCGATTTTCACCGCTACCTGGAGGCCGTGGTGCGCGTGGACCCGACGCTCACGCGCCTGGACACGCCGACGCTGGAGGCTTTCCTGGTGTTCGATCCCGCGCATGTGCGCCTGTGGGAACTGCTGGACGGGCCGGACAGCGTGGCCCTGCGCTTCATCGCCCGTAACCTCCCCGACGCCTATCGCGCGCGGCAGGCCCCGGTGCTCGACGACCACGGGCGGCCGCTCTACGAGGTCGCGACCATCCGCGCGCTCCTACAGGAGTGGGCGCAACGGGCCGAGGAGGACATCGAGGCGTACACCGGCCGGCCGCTCCCGGTGTCGGCGCCGCCGACGGTCGAGGAGGCCGCGGAGGCGCGCGCGTTCACGGAGCGCGCGGAGGTGCGGGCGATGATCGAGGCCGTCGCGGCCGAGGAGCGGGCCGCCATGGTCGACGAGGTCGCGCGGCGCAAAGCGCGCGCCGCCGCGATCGCGCGCGCGGGGTTGACCGACACTTGACGGTGGGGCCATTGGGGAGCGGTGCCACCGTCCAGCGACCCGACGACCACGCTCCCTGCGTCTTCTTGGTCGCGCGGAGCGTGGACGCCCGCCCGCGCCCGACCTGGACGCGCGCCGGCCCGCTGGTGGTCTGCTGGAGAAGTCGGTCACCGTGTACGTTGTCACGAAGTTTGAGGCAGCGGCAGGCGTGGGAGCGGCCCTTTTGCCACGAGGTTGAGCCTCGTGTGCCACAAAGGTTGGGGCGGCGTGAACACTTCGCCATAAAGGTTGAGGCGGCGCGCGATTCCTGCGATAACAATAGGTGTGGAGCCCGAGCCCCGCGCCTCTTTCGTGCCTGGCGGCGGGCGGGGTCCGCGCCGATTCCTGTGATAAAGAGACATTCTCTACGGAGGGCAACGTGAGCGACAAGGACACCCTCTCTCTCCCCGATGCGCCCGCCATCGCCGGCCTCGTCTTCCGTCGCTTCCGTGGCCCCTCCGACTACGAGGCGATGGCCGCCGTGCATGAGGGGGCGCGGGAGCACGACCGGGTCGCCCCCCGGTCCGCGCGGGAGGGCGTCCCCACGGCGGAGGACCTGGCGCGGCGGTACGTCGCCGTGTCGCCCGGCACGCCCGACGTGCTGCTCGCCGTGGTCGACGGCCGCATGGTGGGCTACAACGACGTGCGGCAACGTTGGACGGAGGAAACGGGCACCCGCGTCTATCTGCACCTGGGCTACCTGTTGCCGTCCTGGCGCGGCCGCGGTATCGGGAGCGCCCTGCTCCACTGGTCGCAGGTGCGCATTCGCGCGGTCGCGGCCGAGGAGCGCCCCGTCGCGACCGCGACCTTCGCGACCAACGTCACGACCACGGAGCGGGAGGCCGACGCGCTCGTGCGGCGCGAGGGTTATACCGACGTGCGCCGCCTCACCGACATGCTCCTAGAGCCGCTGCGCGCTGTCGCGCCCGCGCCGAACCCGCCGGGCGTGACTCTCAAGCCCATCGAGCCGGAGGACTACCGAGCGGTGTACCGGGCGTGGAAAGAAGCCTTCGCCGGGATCTGGACGAGCACGCCGGAGAGCGAGGCCGATTATCAGCGGTTTCTGGCCAACAACATCGGTGTCCCCGATCGAGACCCAGCGTTGTATCAGGTTGCCTGGATCGACGGCGAGGTGGCCGGGCTCGTCTTCGCGTGCATCCAAAGAGGCACGGGGACGATCCCGGAGGTCGCCGTGCGCCCGGCCTGGCAGCGGCGCGGGATCGCGCGCGCCCTGCTGGCGGCCGCCCTGCAAGGCTTGTATGACCGCGGCATGACGCAGGTCCGGCTCGCGACCGATGCGGCGGACGGGCGCGGGGCGCGCAGCTTATATGAGGGCTTCGGGTTCCGCGAAGTGAAGCAGCACATCTTCTATCGCAAACCCCTCGACGAGGGCGTGCTCCGCGCCGATTGAGGCGTCATCACCGTGCTGGTCGCGCCAGCGCACATTTTGTGGCACACGCGGCTCAACTCCTGTAGCAGAAACCTCAACTTTCTTGGCAACGTACATATGGGTAAATGGGGCACCCACGGACGGCCCTTCGCTTTGTCCGAAGCGGTTACGGTAATAACCATTACCGTGACTGGTTTAGGGGTATACTAAAGGGGTCAAGGAGGTATCGGTAAGTTGAAGATGACGGAGATCGCCAGCCGACTCACTGGCTTCAGTTCCCCGATCGTCGGGGTGTCGTGGAACCCTCCGGAAGCGGAGGTGACGGCGGCCAGGCGGATCATTGCTTTCCTGGAAGATCGCCGTGTCCTCTACCAACCAACGGAGATGGAGAACCCGGCACACTGCGTCCAATCGGTGCTAGAGATGCGCCGCTTCCTCACGACGGAGATGGGGCATCTCGATCACGGCGGCATGCTGGCGCAGAACATCCAAGCCATGCGCGCGGCGTGTCGCAAGTTCTTGGATCGCATGCAAGGGGTGGAGGACAGGGCAATTGCATTTAAATTATGACATAAATATGTCATAATTATGGCATTGGGAGGCCCAAATCCAGGACGTCGTGCGACAGCAACGTATCATGCATTGCGTTCCTGTTACACGTAGAATTGCGGTTGGGGGTCGAATGGGCCAATTGCGAGATGTTCGACCGGATGAGCCGCATCATTCCCATTTAATGCGGAACACTTTGGCACCAAAGCGAATTTAAGTGCGATTGCCCTAGGGTGGAGGACCGTCCCCTTGCGCTGCCCACGTCGTCGATTATCCATATGGGGTCGTACGAGGCGTGGGTCTTCTGCGGCGCTTTAGGGGAAATGCGCGGGGCGTTCGGACTCCACATCGCGCTGATCGCCGTGCGCAACGGGTTAGACATAGAGGGCGAACTGGCGAGCATTCTTCCGGCCGATCCCGAAGGCGACGATAGCGATACCGATACGAACGAGCGCACGTTTCGTCCGCGCTAGAGTGCGTGCGACGAGGCGGCAAGGGGGGATAGGGGCTATGACGGTGAACGACGACCAAGCGAACGCCGTGGCCTTATTCGACCAGCCCGGCCAGGTGGCGACGAGGCCGGAAACGCTGACCGACCCGGTGTACGCCTACATCGACAGTCTGTCGCCGGCGAGCCAGGAGGCCGTGTGGAAGCGCCTGCGCACCGTGGCCCGCCTCTTCGACATACCCGACCCCGCGACCTTCCCCTGGCACCACCTGCGCGCCGCCCAGGTCGCGCGCATCCGGCAGCGCCTCATGCAGCCCTACGGCCCCACAAATAAACGGGCCGCGCCGGCGACGGTCAACCTGACGCTCGCCGTGTTGCGGGGCATCGCGCGGGAGGCGCGCAACGCCAACGCCATGACGAGTGAGGAGTACCGCCGCATCTGCGAGGTCAAGGCCGACAAGGGCGAGCGCCTGCCGCGCGGCCGCGCCGTGCCCACAGGCGAACTGACCGCGCTGGTGAAGGCGTGCGCCCGCGACACAAGCCCCGCCGGCGTGCGCGACGCGGCGATGCTGGCGGCGCTCTACACCGGGGGCCTGCGCCGCGCCGAGCTGGCGGCGCTCGCGCTCGACGATTACACGGCCGCGCCGCCCGCGCTGCGCGTCCTGCACGGTAAGAACGACAAGCAGCGCGAGGTCCCGATCCCGGCGAGTGCCGCCGCCGCCCTCGACCGGTGGCTGGAACTGCGCGGCGGGGAGCCGGCCGCGCTGTTCGTGCCCATCGACCAGGCCGGGCGCATCGCCGACGTGGGCGACGGCGCGGGCATGAGCGCGCACGCAATCTACAAGATGCTCACCAAGCGCGCGAAGCAGGCCGGCGTCCCGCCGCTGACGCCCCATGACATGCGCCGGACGTTCGTTGGCGATCTGCTCACCGCCGGCAACGACATCAGCGCCGTGCAGCGCATGGCCGGGCACACGAGCGTGACGACAACGCAACGCTACGACCGCCGCGGCGAGGAGGTCATGCGGCGCGCGGCCGACACGCTCCACTTCCCGACGCCATGAAGGGGGTGAGGCAATGTGACGACGACGGCGCGCTACGACCGCCACGGCGACACCGTGGCGCACACCCTCTCGGGGCAACTCGACTACGTGACGTTGATCGAGCGCTGCCGCGTACAAGCCGTCCTGCCCGCCCGCCCCTGGCTCTATGACTGGCTTGACCGTGCAACACACCTGGTCAGGGCGCGGACCTCGGAACGCACGAGGGAGCCAACCCCGGAACGCTCGTTAAGGCCGATTCCCCGCAGCGACGCTAACGAGCGCCGTCGGGACCTCCACCCCAGCCCGATTGCGCGCTGGAAGGAATCCTATCCCCTGGACGTGATGCTCGCGCAGTACGGTGTCCATGCATCCCACAGCGGGTCATACCAGTGTCCCATCGCGGGGCACCACGCCGACGGCCGTGACAGCACGCCGAGCCTGTCGGTCAACCTGGAGATGGGCTCCGGCGTCTGGTTTTGTCACGCTGGAAACATCGGCGGGGACAGCCTGAGCCTGGTGCAGCACATGGAGGGGCTCGCGTCGCCGAAAGAGGCGCTGGCGTTCGCTAACGAGCGGTGGTCGCTGCCGGAGGTGGGGCGCGATGAGAGGGCGCGCTAAGGAGAGGTGTCATCACGCGACATAGGGTGGGCCGTCCCGCCACTCGGCCTCTTGCCACCCCTCACACTGTCGTCGCCACTCCGCTTCATAGTCGCGGGCCAGGTGCGCGGCCGCCGCGTGGGCGAGCTTGCTACGAATGGCATAGCCACGAAAGCCGTCATAGACAGACCAAGTGCGCGTCAAGACGTTCTCGTGAACGGTGAAACGCGTGCGCGGCGTCATGGTCCGTCCTCACTACTGGGGCAGTCTCCAGCACGGCCGTACGTCTTTTGTGGGTCGCTATCACTCTACAGCGCGCCGCATGGCCGCGAGCGCGGCGACGAAACCAGCCACGTAGGGGTCGTCGGCGATGCGGTAGCGCGCATCTTTGGCCTTTTTCGCGTCGGTGTACGCGCGCAACTCCCCGGCCTCGACCACCTCCGCAAGAGCGCGTACAGTGGCTTGTATCAATGGCGCGGCCGCAGCGACGTCCGGAGCATAACTGTTATGCCGCTGAGCCTGTCCAGGTTCCTGCCCCTTGCTCACCGAGGCTAGAGGAGCATAACAGTTATGCTCTCCCTTACTGTCAACAGAGGACGCTGGGGTGGCCTTCCGGCGGCCGCCCCCTGTTTTGCGCGGGTTGGTGACGCCGGCGGCCTCGGCGCGCGCCCGCTCGTCTTGCACGTCGGTCCTGGTCACGGCCTCGCCAGCATCCACGCGGGCGCGCAAGGCCGCCTGCGGTTCGGGGGCCGCACGCAAGATGTCGCGCGCCACAGCCGTACCGATTTGCCCGCGCTGCACGGCGTCGGCGATTGGCTGATCGGAGAGCAACAACAGGCGGTCGCGCACGGTCTGCTCGGAGATGTGCAAACGCTTGGACAGGTCGGGAGCCTTGATACCCTCCGCGTCCATCAACTCTTGGAAGGCGCGCGCCTCCTCTAACGGGGCGAGGTCCTGCCGATGGATATTCTCGACGAGCTGCGTCAGGCGCAGTGTCGCGCCCTCTGTATCGCGCACGACGACGGGGAGGCGCGCGAGGCCAACCAGGAGCGCGGCTGCGTAGCGCCGGCCGCCCGCGACGATCATATAGCGCGTGCGCCCATCGTCGAGCGTCCCGGCCTCGCGGACAAGAAGCGGTTGCAGGACGCCGTACGCGGTCAGGGAAGCGGCCAACGCCGCAAGGCTCTCCGCACCGTGGTTTGTGCGCGGCTGGTCGGGATCGGGCGTGATCTGCTCGATGGGAAGGGCGAGTGCCGCCGCCAGCGCCCGCGGCCCATCCGCCTGAGCGGCCGCGTGCACAGGAGCAATAGGGCGCTCTTCCTGGGCGCGGCCGATCGCCGGCGGCGCGAAACGGGCTTTAGGCATGCGCCACCCCCTCCACCTCCAACACACGTGCGCCGAGGGACCGGTACGCGGCCGTGGCGGCTCCTTTTGGCTCCAGCAGGGACACGGGGCGGCGCTGATTGAGCGCGTACTTGATGGACACGCTGACGGGGATCGGCGCGGCTAATGCGTCGCCGTAGGTCTCCTGCAGAAGCGCGAGCGCGGCGCGGTCGTTCCCGTCCTGGCGCATCGCGTTCGGCACGATGATCACGCGGTCGGCAACGCCCAACTCGGAGAGGCGCTCACGCAGCGCCAGCGTGTCAGCCAACGCGTCGAGATCCTGTTGCACCAGCATCGTGGGCAGGACGGCCACGGAGGCCGCGAGCAACGCCGAGTTGAGGGCGAAGCCGAGCAGCGGCGGTGTGTCCAGCACGATGGCGTCGTACGCCGTCGCGGCGCGCAAGAGCCGGCGCAGGCGCAGCGGCCCGGTCGGATCGTCGGTCAACGTGATCGCCGCGGTCTCCACGCCACGATCACCGGGGTAGAGGTCGATGCCTGGGCTCACGGCCCGCGCCAGCCCGTCGAGGCCACGGTGGGGCTCCAGGATACGCTGGCCAATCCCATCGCCAGCGGGGATGGCGCCGCCCAGCAAGAGGCGCGTCAGGCTCGCTTGGGGGTCGAGATCGACGAGCAACACATGAAGGCCCTGATCGGCTAGGACGCCGGCCAGGTTGAGGCTCGTCGTCGTCTTCCCGCTACCCCCTTTGCGGCCAGCGATCGCGATGATGCGCGTCATATCCTCTCCTCATCCTCCCTAGATGTCTTGAACATGCGAACTCGTTGCGATTGAGTCAAGTTTTTGCGTCGCATATATCTCGTCGGTCTGAGGCAGAGCCTCGCTAGACAGTCCTTCCGCTACTGTCCCAGGTCCATAGACCTGATCTGTGCAACGCACGTTGCACAATTGCCCGCCGTCCCACACACGGGCCGTCTATCCGCGCCGACCGTCGCTTCATGGCGTGCCACCCTCCTCACCGAGCGTCGCCTCCAACTCTTCAATCGTCGGCAGGCTCCCGCGCAGGTCGGTCGGCAACGCCTCCATAAGTTGAAACGATGAGATACCGATCGGCGTCGTGACGTTGCGCAGCGCATACTCGGCCACGACCTTATCCTTGCTCTTGCACAGGATAATACCGATGCTCGGCTGGTCGCCGGGTGTGCGCAGGAGATCGTCCACGGCCGAGAGGTAGAAGTTCATCATGCCGGCGTATGACGGATCGAAATCGCCCATCTTGAGATCGATGACCGCGTGGCAATGCAACTTGGTGTGGTAAAAGAGCAGGTCGATGTAGTAGTCGCGCCCGGACACGTCCAGGCGGTACTGGCTGCCCATGAAGGCGAACCCGACGCCCAACTCAAGCAAGAACGACTGGATATGGGCAAGCAACCCCTGCTCAAGGTCGCGCTCGCGCGCCTCCCGGCCCAGCGACAGGAAATCGAAGTTATACGGGTCTTTCAGGACCTGCTGCGCGAGATCCGACTGCACCGCGGGCAGCGTGCGCGCGAAGTTGGTCGAGGCCCGCCCTTGCCGGAGGTAGAGGTGGCTGTCGATGTGATGTGTCAGCATCGCGCGACTCCACCCGTACTCCACCGCCTGGCGGGCGTACCACTCACGCTCCACGGCATCAGGCACTGTGTCGAGCAAGCGCATGACATGGCCCCAGGGCAAATCACGCAGCAACTGCTGCGCGATTACAGGGTCGGGGTAGGCGCCGGCGAACGTCCGCATGTACTGGAGGGTACGCGGCGAAAAGCCCTTCATGTCGGGGAACGCGCGCCGGAGGTCCGACGAGAGCCGCGCGATGACCTGCGCCCCCCACCCATAGGCGTCCTGGCGCTCCTGGATCGCGCGGCCGATCTGCCAATAGAGGGCGATGAGCTCACGATTGACCGACAAAGCGGCCCCGAGCTGAGCCGCGCGGATACGCTCTTTAAGGTCTCCCAACAGCGCCTGATAGCCCTCGGGCGCCACATCCGTGTCACGAGGCATGATGCAGGTCCTCCCCCTGGGCCAGGATGTCACGCGCGCGCTCCTCGACGGCCGCCTGCATCTCCGTGCGCGGCCCCACGCCGACAGGGATGAACCCGCGGCCGACATAGCCGCGCCAGTCGTTGTAGCCTGGGCTCACGGCGACGTAGCCGGCGTAGAGATCCGCGCCGTCGGCGACCGTGATCCGCGCCTCATGGAGATAGGGCGACCGTTCAAGCCAGCGGATCGTGCCGGCTGCCCGCTCGTGCTCGCTCATCGCTCCCCTCACGCCGCCGGCACCCAGCGCGCGACCACCTCATACAGGCGTGCAAGCTCGAACGGCTTGGGCAGTCGATCGTTGACCGGCATGAGCGCCCCCGTCGTGCGCAGGTGGTCTTGCGCCGACATCACCACGATCGGGATGTCGGCTGTCACCGGGTTGTCACGCAGGCGCTGGCTCACCTCCACCCCATTCATCCCTGGCATGTTGATGTCGAGGAGGATGACATCGGGCTGTGTCTCATGCGCCACCCCCAACGCCTCGGCGCCGACCGCGGCCAACACCAGATAGCCGGCGTCTTCCAGCGCGCCCTCCAGGAAGTCGATGATGTCAGGGTCGTCGTCCACCACGAGCACCCGCCCTTTGAGCATCCCCTCACCCATCCTGCCGCCTCCCCTCGATGACCGTGAGCGGGCGGCACTGCGCGCAGACCGGAGCCTGGGTCAACCCGCGCCCATGCCACGCCGTCAACGACACCGCGCGCCGGAGAAAGATCTCCCCCACCGCGATCTCCCCGCCGCACCGACCACACACGAGCCGCTCCAGCGCATGGTCAGCCGTCGTCGGCTGACCATCGGCCGTGTGTGCTGGCCCCACCCGCCTGCTTTTATGCCGTGTCGTCACCGCCGGTGTAGCAAGACTCAACGCCTCCGTTATCTCATCCTTAGACGCCGTCATACATCCCCTCCCGTATCCACATACGTACGACGGCTGTGAACGAGGGCGCCACATCCTCGCCATATCTGTCCCGCATTCAGTAAGAAGGATACCGCCTCTAAGCGACGGCTGGCGGGCACGGACGCATGCGGCTGGTACCGCCCCAGTGACGGGCGCTGGGCGTGGGCGCTGCACGCTGATCCGGCGCGCCGCTAGCACAGCGGTCCTGACGCACACGGTCGCCGCAGTACCCTGAAACACGCGCTTCGGAGCGTCGGGCACTGGACAATCACGCGCGCTAAAACGAACGACTGTTCTATACTACCATGAGAAGACACGATGCAGACAGGGTGATCGGATAACGCTAAACAGAGGGAGCACCCATGGCCGGCTCATACAACAAGCTCATCATCATTGGCAACCTGGGCCGCGACCCTGAAACACGCCTGCTGCCCAGCGGCGACAACGTGGCGACGTTCAGCGTCGCCACGACCGAGCGCTCCAAGAACGGCGATGTGACGACCTGGTTCCGCGTCAGCGCCTTCGGCAAGCTGGCCGAGACTTGCCAGCAGTATTTGCACAAAGGCAGCTACGTCTACATCGAAGGCGCCCTCTCCCAGAACGAGTACACCAACCGTGAGGGCCAGGTCCGCCAAAGCCTCGAAGTCCGTGCGCGTGAGATGCGCATGCTCGACAAGGCCGGTGAGCGGGGCGCGGACAGTGGGGACAGTGACGATGCGGCCACCACCTATGGTCGCCGGACCCAAGGCACGGCACCCGCCGGCGCCCTCAGCGACATGGACGAGATCCCCTTCTGATCGGCGCGCAGCCAAGCCCACCTCAACCGGCAGGCTCAACGGGGCGAGGCGCGCGGCAACCACTTCGGTGATCCCAAGGTGTGGGACGAGATCGCGGGCCGCATCGAGAACGAGGGCCATACGCCCGCCGACGCGAAGGCCAAGGGTTAGGGGCACTGCTACTGAGTGGCTTAGGGGACGGGCGCGGACGTTTCGGCTTCAACCCATTCTAAGTAGCTCTGACTACCGGCGACAATAAGTGTTGCCACAATGGAAGGCGTTTCGTAGGGGTGAAGATCGCGAATCGCTTGCTCCAGCGGGTCATAGAGGTCCTGCCGCGTCTTGGCAGTACATGCCCATTCCTCAGCGTGCTCTATCTGCCCCTTCCACCAATAGGTGCTCGTGATCGGGCCAGATACTTGCGCCGCAGCGGCAAGGCGGCGCTCGACAAGCACCTGCGCGATCTTGTGCGCGCCGTCCCGTGAGTCGATTTTTGTCTCAACTATGATTAGGTCTGCCATAATAATTGCCCTCTTTTACTTAGCTCTCCGGAAAAGTCTTTCGTTAGCCCCTTGATAGACTGTTCTTTCAACCATGGCTCAGGCGTCTTCTGGAATAGTTCGACCGCTTCGTTGTAGCGTTTGCGACTCCCCAGGGTTCGGGCCATGTGTAATCCGTCGCGCATGTAGTCGGTGTAGGTTGTTACATCCCCTTGCAATCGCGCCGCGTCGGCTTGGCACAGCACTGTTTCACTGATGGACCGCCCATTGATGGATTGAGTGTTCGCACTGAGCGCTAGCACATCCGAGGCACGTTGTGCATAGCCGCGCTGTGGGTATCGCTCGGCCAGTTCCAGATACATCTTGCCCTCCCACTGGTAGAGAACATTCAGGCCACACTCCGCATAGATATAGCTCGGATCGTTATCGGGGTAGGTCGGGAAATAGTTTTGCGCCAACGTCATATTCTCTAGGGCCTTGGCGTCGTCATGACGTTGCGCATAGGCCTCCGCTAGCCCCATAAGGATATCGCTCCTGAGTAGCGAATTCTCAGTGCCAAGCACTTGTAACGCCTCGTGGAAGGCACGGATAGCCTGCTCAGGTCGACGCGGACGGATATTGAACGAGTAGGTGTAGCCCAAGTACATCAAAGCGGCGGCTGTCAAGTTGCTGTCGCGGGAGAGGTAACCACACCGAACGGCCTCCCGGCAGTATCTCTCGCGCTCGGTGACTTTGAGTTGGTGCATAGCAGCGATGGCATGAAGGATGTTGCCCTGCGCGGCTAGGGCTGCCACAGCCTGCTGATGCGGCGAGGGCTGGACGGCCAAGGCCGTCAAGGTCGGCATATATTGGGGCAGGAGGGATACGACAGCAGCCAGATCGTCTCCTTTCAACAAGTGCCAGCAGGCCGTAATACTGGCTGCACAGGGAGGGAGGAAATCTGCCGGGTCCACACCCATCCCCTGTTGAGTTAGCTGAATAGGAAACTTCTGCACGAGTAACGCTGTGGGGAGCGCGGCCAGCGTCATCAACGCTTGTCGGCGCGAGATTAAGTACTCATCTCGGCGTGGTTGTTGTCGCAGCATTTCATCAAGCACGCTAACTTCCTCGTTGACCATTGCCTGAATCTCACACCAGAAAAGCCCCTGCGCACTCCGCGACCCTATCGTGTGTATGATTTGAGCGAGGATCATGCCAATCCTGATCGAGAGATCCGGCATATCGTTAGCGATTGGTGGCGGCGGGAGCGTGGTAGCGGCAGGGTGTAGACTGTGCACCATGGCCCGACTGCCACTTTGTTGTGCGCCTCCAAACCCTAATGCTTGGGCTGGCAAGTCAAATGCAGTGCAGATAAGGTCAAGCGTTCCAGACTGCGGACAGGTTTGTCCGGTTTCCAACCGCAAGTAAGTCTTCCGGTCGATGCCTATCTTTTCTGCGGCTCTATGTTGCGACCAATGTTTTTGCTCTCGCGCCGCGCGTAGCCGTTCGTTTGGTGTCGGCATCTCGATCCCTCACCTGTTCAATCGTACTCTCTCCAGCGTGCCCAGGACGTCCTTGCCTCCTCGCACCATAGATTTGGTACACGTTTGGTACATTGTCGAGCTTTGGTACATCCGTCTGAAAAGGTCTGGTACTGTCATTATGCGCGTTGTTCGGTATGGTAGAAATGGTTGGTAGACACACCATAGACGGAGGATGATCGATATGCTGTACCTTGGAACCCGTCATCTCGTCCGCAAACGCCGCGCAGGTCAGCTATGTACATGCTCCATTTGTGGTCAAGTGGTTTGGCCTTATCCTTTGCCTCTCTCGCCTACTATGCGTCTCGTGCGCGGGTATCCCAAGTCGAGGGCCATGTTAGACAGACGAACGCGAGTTGTGCGCTTCGACCCTATGTTGTGGTGTATTTCATGTGCCCCACCGGTCGTCGTCCAGCGGTGGGCACGTTGGGAGGAAGCGGCCATCGAGTTGTTGCAAACCCTGCCGTCCATTGCTACCGGCAACGAAGCGTACCACCAGTCCGAGCCGTCCCGTGGCGAGGCGTCCTGCGCGGACGTTGACGCCGACGCAATCGTCTATAACCGCGCGGCGTTGCCGTGATGGCTAGAACTAATATCCTAAGTGTACACTCGCGCGTTGCACAGACACGTTGTAGTGCGTTATGATGCCCATCATGGAGAACTTTGCAATGACTTAGCACGCTCGTGCTACATGCACGAAACCCACCGGGTTGTCCCGATGGGTTAAGGCTACTACCAATATTGTCCGGCTCTGGTACTTCGGATACCAACCATTTACCAGTGCCGCTAGAACGGACCCGAAATCCTCAATGGAGCGCCAACTCCTAAACGAGAATTCGGGGCTCGCAGGGGAGCTTTACGCTTCCGAGGAGTACCTATGAGCAATCATACGGGAACGGTGCGTGCATGTCAATATCACGCCCACAATCCCAGGCCGGAAACTACACCACCGCCATCGCTCCCCCTCGACAGCATCGACGGCATCGACCGGCGCCTGGTGCAGCGCTACGGCGCCCTACTGCTCACCGGTGGCTACACGGCGCTGCCGACCTACGCCTGGGTGTACTACGCGCGGCTCGGCGTCACCGAAGCCGAGATGGTGTGCCTCGCGCAGCTCTGCACCTACTGGTGGTCGGCGCGCGACCCGTACCCCGGCGAGGCGGCGCTGGCGGTACGCATGGGCAAGACGGTGCGCACGATCCAGGGCTACCTTCGTTCGTTAGAGGCGAAGGGGTTACTGCACATACAGACTCGACCATCCACAAACGGGCGGCAGTCCACCAACGCCTACGACCTGCGGCCGTTCTTCGCGGCCGTCGAAGGGCTCGCCCGGCTCGACGGCCTGCTCCCCCCCGCGACGCCGGCGACCTCCGCGACGCCGGCGACCTCCGCGACGCCGGCGACCTCCGCGACGCCGGCGACCTCCGCGACGCCGGCGACCTCCGCGACGCCGGCGACCTCCGCGACGCCGGCGTCCTCCGACCACAACTGTGGCCGTCAGCCGCGCCGCGCGGACGACACCGATTCGTACAATTATGGGCCATGTGACGACAACAACAGGGCACAGAGGGACGCGGAACGGAAGTCGCTATGTGCAGATGCGACGAGTTTTGGAACAGAAAACCGGCATAAGGCTGCTGGCACGCCGACCACAGAAGAGGGTGAAGGATCACGCTTGGGAGGGATGAAGAATCCTTCACCCCAAGTAAACCCAATCGAAATAGAAACGTTCGACTACGACTCGATACCCCCTACCCCCGTTCATGCGACACAAACGACGACGAGCGACGATACCCAACCACAGGGCAGCGTAGACCCGAACGACCAGGCGCTCACGGCCGAGATCGCCGCCCTAAGTAGCGAGCTGGGGGATGACGCGCCGCGCTCGAGTCTCGGCCGCGCCCGCAACCTGTGTCGTGCCGCCGGCATGTCGCCCGCCCGCTTCCTGCGCCTGCTCGACGAAGCGGCGGCCCGGACCCGCGCCCGCCAGGCCAGCATCGTCAAGCGCCGGCGCGATGGCGAGGCTCCCAACGGCATGCCGTACCTGTTCGCCGTCTTGACCGACCTGCTGTGCCCCGCGCCGCCCCGCAGGGAAGATGCTGGCCCGGACCCGTTGCGTCGGCAAGCTGGCCCGTCAGGTCGCCGCCGTCGCCGGCGCGATGACAGCCGCAGCGAACCCGCCAAGTCCTACGCCGCGTGGTCCGACAGCCCCGCGCGGCTGCCCATCGCCGAGGAGCATCCGGTGTGGCGCGCGGTCCTCGACGAGCTGGCCCAGGTCATGACCAGCGAGAACTTCAACGCCTGGTTGGCGACGACGCGCGCCCTCGACCAGGACGGCGAGCTGCTACGCGTGGCGGTTCCCGCCGCCTTCAACAAGACCTGGCTAGAGCAGAAGCTGGCCGGCAAGGTGGCTGGCGCGTTGCACAAGATCGACGACGACGGCCTCGGGGCCGGGCGCGTCGCGCGCGTCGAGTACGTCGTTGAGGTGGCGGCGTGAGCGCACATCCGTATCCGCGGGGCGTGTTACCATGATCGCGCGGGGAGAGTGGCACAGGGCGTAGGACGGCCGATGGGATAGGGAAAGAGGGGTGCGTGATGCGGCGGTCTGGTGTGGCGTGGGGAGTGAGCGCGGCGGCTGTGGCCGTGCTGCTGGCGGGCCTCCTGGCGGCGCGCGCGGCGGCGCGCGCCGATCCTCTCGTGGCCACCATCGCCACCGCCCCGTTCGCGTCGCTGACGCTCGCTCCGGGCAACCGTGCCATCATCCTGGACCAGATGGGCCGGCGTGCGCGGCTCATCGACACGACGGCCGGGCGCGTGATCGGGACGCTCGCCACCGGTCGCCCCCTCCTTGGCCACGGGTTGCCCATCGCCGTCGATGGGCGTCTGCGCCGCGCGTTCGTCGCCTGGCCCGTCGCGCCCGGCGGCCCCGGCGCGGCCCTGACCATCGCGGCGTTCGACCTCACAAGCGGCCGTCCCGTGGGGTCCCTCACCATCGGCTTGCCGCCGGGATCAGCTATGACGGAGACCTACCTGGCGGTCGACGCGCGGCGGCACCGCCTGTTCGCGCTCCCCTTCGGCTACCCTGTGAGCGCCCTGCTCACCGTCGATACGGCCCGCCTGCGTGCCCTGCGCACCGTCGCGCTCAACCCCTGGCAGGCGGGGGATGGCCCCGACCCTGAGGCCTTGGGGTTGCAGGGTGTCCCGCTCGCCGCCGATGAGGGGACCGGGCGGGTCTTCGTTGGGCGGCCGGATGAGCCGGCGGTGGCCGTCCTGGACGCCGCCTCGGGCCGCCTCCTGCGCACCGTCGCGCTCCCGGCACTGCCGCCCGGCGCGGGCGCGGGTCCGGGCGTGGGCGCGCAGGTCGCCTGCCCCCTCGTCGCCCCCGGCCTCGCGCGCGTCTATATCACCAATCCGGTGGCCAACACCGTCACCACCCTCGACGCGCGGACGGGGCGCGTTATCCGCACGGTCCATCTCGCTTCCTCACCCGCGCCCCCCCTCGTGGACGCGGCGGGGGGGCGCGTCGTCGTCCCCTACCAGTCCCGGTACGGGTTCGCCGTCCTCGACGCGCGGAGCGGGCGCCTCCTGCGGACGCGCGCCTCCGGTCCCACCCCGGCGATCATCCCCATTGCGCTCGACGACGGCGCGCGGCGCGCGTTCGTGGCCGACGACATGGGCGGGACCGTGGCGGTGGTCGACCTGCGCACGGGGCGGACGCTGCGCACGGTGGGGGTCGTCATCCACCCGAGCGGGCTCGCGTTCGACCGGCGGCACGACCGGGTCCTGGTGACGGTCGCCGGCCCTTGTTGCGTGGGTGGTGGTCAGCCCACGGGCACCGGCGCGCTGGTGGTGCTCGACGGCGCCAGCGGGCGCGTGGTGCGGACGCTCCCCCTGGGCCGCGGCCCCCTGCAACCCCTCATCGATGAGGCGGGCGGGCGCGCGCTGGTGGTCAACACCGTGGGCGGCACGACGACGGACCCGGACCCGTGGGGATGGGTCCCGCGTCCCATCCGACAGCGGTTCTCCGTCTTCCCTCGCCCCCGGACGCGTCCCCTGTCGGCCAGCGTCATGCTGTTTGACCTCGCACAGATGGCGAAAGGATAAGGCAGTGATGTGGGGGACACCGGCCGGCCCGGAAGGGGGCGACGACATCGCCCTGACGACGCCCGCGAGCCCGTCGGGATAGCCGGTCCCGTCCCAGCGCTCGTGGTGATGCCGCACGATGGCGACCCCGTGCGCGAAGTCGCGGCCCCCCCTCTGGTCGGTGCGGTCAAGGCGACGGCTCAACGGTCGCGCGCTGCCGGTTGCTGATAAGCGTCATTCGACGCAGGTTTGACCCCCTAAACCTGCCGATAACGCGCGTCACAGGGAGCGGTAACACCTTGAAACCGCGTCTACTACCAGGTCGCCGCGTCGGTGAAGCATCTCCCGTGCTTTTGCTGTCCTCGTTGCAGGCGGTAGGGCCACATCACGAACTCCGAGACATCCGAGACAGCGGAGGGGTGGCCGCAGGATGTATGGCACCACGGCGAACGTATGCTGGAGGCGCGCGCCACGCGCGCTTTCCTCCGCCAAGCGCTCATCGAAGGCGCGGCGGTTGGCCACGCCGGTCAGGCTGTCGCTGCACGCCTGCGCCGTCAGCGTCGCCGTCATGCGTTGGACGTACGCTAGTAGCGCCTCGTGGCTCAGGTGGACTGGTTCACATGACCGTGGCTCTCCCGCAGTCTCGATACCGATGGCGAAGTCGTCGGAACGGCTGCGGTAGCCGAATTGGCAGAGTTCCGCGACCCTTTTTGCTCGTCGCTTATAGCCTTGCAAGAGCCATCGCCCGAATAAGCGAAGGGCTGCTGGACTTCGCCATCAGTATCAGTCTCGATGATCTAGGGTTGTGGAGAAATGGCCCAACATAGGCCCAACATCCCGAGTTTTGTGGTGCGCAGATAGGTCTTGGAATCTGAACCCTTTTGCCAAAAATGTGAACGCTACTCAATTTACGGCCACTTGATACGATGACCGCCGCCATGCTCGTCCTGCTTTCTATCGGCTCTACAACGACATCAGCGAATTATTTTTTCCAAGCAGCAAGGACTATGACATGCGCATCGGAAATGACGACCCAGCGTGGCCGTGAATGATCGTATCGAATGGCCGGATTTCGGGCTCATACACACTTTTGATGATGGCGGTTGGTAGCCTGAGCGCTATCTACAGTGAGACCGCCTCCCACACACATTTGAGGAGGCCCGTAAGCCCTGTAGCCCGGCTTTGGGGCGTTCTACCAGCCAATTGTCTCGCCACTCGCCGCAGCCCTGAGCGACGTCAGCGCCCTCATCATCAAAAGTGTGTATGAGCCGGATTTCGCGTAGCGAACACAGGGAGTGACTCCGTCGTCATCGTCGCGCAGACCGGCCGGCACGACAGCGCGCGCTAGCGACGAGGAGCGGCAGGGGCGCGCATCCCTAACCCAGGAGGTGCGCGTCCCCCGCGCCCGCCACGGGAAACGCACGCCGGCGGTCAGGGCACCCTGCTCCGGCGCGCACGTCGCCCAATTGCCCCGTAAGGTTTGCCGCTGTCGCACATCTATACCAGTAGACGGCCTTGTACGCCACCGATCGCCCCGCACCGTTATTTGGAGGTTCCCATGCCCACCACGCTCGATCCCCGGCCCAGCCCCGCCCAGGTGCGCGCCTGGCTCGCGACCGACCTCTCCGACGCCGCCTTACGCGCGCTCGTCGCCGTCCTGGGCACCGACCCCAACTGGCGCCTGCGCGCCAGCCCTGGCCCCGCCACCTGGGACGCGGACCTGCGCTACTCGCCCCAGGATCTGCGGACGCACGTCCATCTGGTGCGGCGCCCGCCGTCCCCCACCACCCCGGCCACCCTCTGGCACCGCGTGCCCCTGCGCCTGCGCCACCGCCCTGACGCCGCGGACACCGCCCGACCCGGCCACGGCCCTCTCTCGTCACGCGCGCGCACGTCCCCTTATGAGTTTTGACGACCAAAATCGGTCAGGAGAAACGCTCGACCGCGACGGTGTACAGACCGACGTCACGGCGCCCCCGGATGGACCACTGAGGTTCCAGACCAGGCCGATTGCCGGCCTGAGGCATCGTGCGTCACCGGCATCGCCGTGTTACCGATGTTGATCGTCAAACCTCATGAGGGAACCGTCCCGCCCCGCGCATGGAGGGACGCGGTATCGTCCGCATGGGTCGCCGCGGCATACAAGCCAAGGCGACACCCCCGCCCCCTGTAGGAGATGTCGCCCCGGCCCTCACACTCGGCCAGACGCGACCACCCCGCCGTCCCCCGTTACCCCGGCTCCGGCCATGCACCGCCCGGCACGCCCTCCGACAACCGCCACGCCCCGGCACGTCCTTCACTCCCACCGGCGCCCAAGCCCACTATAAGACGTCACGTTCGTTGCGCCCTGCGTGAGGGCTCCCGCGCGCTGCGCCATCCGCTCGCAGGAGCCAGCCACGGCGGCGGTAGGCGGCGCCTCACGGTCGCATCAGCGCGCGGGAGCCCTCACGCAGGGCGTCTGGTCAGCGTGCGGGCGGTGCGGATCGACGCACCCCGCGTGACGCACCCCGCGTGACGTTTCCCGCCGTTTCACCCCTGCGACCGGCGCACCGCGCGCCGCCTGACACAGGAACAGGTGTCGCTAGGGCATCTGGGCGATGACGACGACGCGGTGGGTGTCGACCAGGTACGGCGTGCATCCCACCAGCGCCAGCGTCGGCTGCTGGTAGGGCGCGTTGAGCAGGCGCACGTCGTCGGGCGTGACCACGCTGACCGAGCGCACCACATAGCGGTAGGGGTGTGTGCCCTGCGTCACGACCACCGTGTCGCCGGGGCGCAGCGTGCCGAGGTAGCGGAAGATCGAGCCATGAATGTCGTCGTGGCCGCTCATCAGCGAGAGGCCAGGCTGGCCCAGGGGGGCCGAGTCGGCGAAGCGGGTGACGCCGTAGGCGGGCACGATGTCATAGAGCAGTGAGCCATCGGGGTTGGCGATGAAGCCGCGCGCCCACACGGGCGCGCCCCAGATGTTGAGACGGGCGACGGAGAGGCGGGCCTCAGGGGCGGGCAAGGGGCCGTGCCCGGTTTGGGCGGGGCCAGCGCTCACGACTGTCGTGTCCTGTAGGGCCAGCGCGTTGTCGGTGGCGGCGGATACGGAGGTCGTGGCGCGCGTGAGGGGTACGAGGTGGAGCATGAGGAACATGCCCACGACCAGTAGTAGTGATCTCTTGTGTCCTGTCCAGGTGACCATGGTGTCTATACTCTTTCTCTACTCAAACGTCTTACTACTCTATCGACCATTTGGGCTAGGACGTGTAGTACAGGCGTAGCCCATATAGGGGAGCAGCCGCGCGTTGCGTCGCCCGAACGGGTGATAAGCGCACGGCAGGCGCGGCGCCGGGCTAGCCCAGGTGGGCCATACACGGGCTGAGGGCGTGGTGCCGCTCCCGTTGCCTGTGCGGTCACACGGTGTTGTCTGTGTCGTCCGGTGCGTGAGCGATCCCTGGTTACCGGGTCATCCGAATGGGTGATACCGCGCGGGGCCAGGATCGTCTACCTTTGTTTGAGGAACACCTGTCGTTCCCCCACCGTTCCTTGCCCTGCCCCGCATCTGCGACCGACGGGCCTCAGAGACGTGACACAGTCCGCCCTGAAGGGAGCCACCATCCATGAAGCTGACGACATACCTACGACCAGCGGCCCTGCTGCTGCTACTGCTGCTGCTATCGCCCACAACGGCGCGCGCCGCGACCAGTCCCGCTCTTGGTACGGCTGGCACGTTCGCCGTGCTCGCGGGTACGACGGTCACGAATACTGGCCCGACCACGCTGATCGGCGATCTGGGCGTGAGCCCTGGGACCGCGGTGACGGGATTCCCGCCTGGCCTCGTGACCGGGATGACACACACGGGCACCGACGCGGTGGCCGTCCAAGCCCAGACGGATGCGGCCGCCGCCTATACCACGGCCGCGGGGCAACCGTGCGATGTCACGCTGACCGGCCAGGATCTGGGCGGCAAAACCCTCACGCCTGGGGTGTACTGTTTCGCGTCCTCCGCGCAATTGACGGGGCAGCTCATCCTGGATGGCCAAGGGAATCCTAGTAGTGTCTTCATCTTCCAGATCGGGAGCACGCTGACCACGGCGAGCAATGCCAGTGTGGTGTTGATCAATGGCGCGCAGCCGTGCAGTAGCAATATCTTCTGGCAGGTTGGCAGCTCGGCGACCCTGGGGACCAACACCAGCTTTACCGGAAATATCCTGGCGTTGGCCTCCATCACCCTCAATACAGGAACCGTGACGAACGGCGGCCTGTATGCCCAAACGGGCGCGGTGACCTTAGACACCAATAACGTGGTGCGCAACAATCAGGTGTGCAGCACGGCGCCGACGGCCACACCGACGAATACAACGGCGCCGACGGCCACGCCGACGAACACCGCGACCAATACAGCGCTGCCGACGAACACCGCGACCAGTACAGCGCTGCCGATGAACACCGCGACCAATACAGCGCTGCCGATGAACACCGCGACCAATACAGCGCTGCCGATGAACACCGCGACCAATACAGCGCTGCCGACGAACACCGCGACCAGTACAGCGCTGCCGACAGACACGCTGACGCCGACGCCGACCCTATCAGAGGCGCTGGTGCCAACCTCTACGCCGACGCCGGCCCCGACCTCTACCGCGCTCCCGACGCGCACG
>JAABUO010001550.1_pt1 | contig 29727 bp, 34 predicted proteins | sample 5559291 | NCBI WGS metagenome assembly JAABUO01 (sample SAMN10711878, study PRJNA513372) | rock metagenome | isolation source: Antarctica rocks | place: Antarctica: Victoria Land, Finger Mt sud | reverse complement strand
CGCATTGGGGGCAGTGCAAAAGACAACGATTGCAGATGGACATGGCAAACATGAAGAGCCCAAGATGGGCCCTGCAGCATTGAGCTAGGTGCAGACAAGAGCAAGACAGCAACACTGAAAGCTATGCATGGCTTCATCATGGTAGTCATGCCCCCCTGAAACCTAAAATCTTGAAATGTGAGTTTTCGTTAATGCTTAGATAGCAACACAACATCTGCAGGTGCAAGCAGCATGGTCAGTTAGGCAAGTATATATATTATGTTGAACTACCCTATTTGCAATGTGAATGTAGACTCTTACTTCCAATAAGCATAGGCTTGGCAAGCAAGGGCAGTACCTGCGGGGCTGGGGAAGGGGAGGTGGAAGGGCGGCTCATGAAGGGCTGCTGCTGCTGGCCCTGACCTGGGCCCTGGTAGCCAGGCATCTGGGGGGGTGGCTGGGGTGGCGCTGGGTAAGAAGACTGCCCCTGCAATCAGAGATGATGTTCACTTTGTAAGATGCAGTACCAAGAAAGTTAGCTAGAACAGCCAGACAGCAGGTGACTGATGATGGAGGATATGTATACCACATGCATACCACATGCATGCAGTGTGCATCTCACAGCAAAACTCATTTTGACAAACCAGCTGGGAATGTCTGACAATGAGAGTGATATCAGCACAAGCAAGCGCAGCTCTAACATTGCATGTTGCAACTTGTGCTGACAGGCAGCCGTGTGCCGACGTTGACATGCCATTGTACACAACAGCCTATGCTGGCATGTATATATCGAGGCCGCTTGTTACAGTGTGACAGTGGTAATAGTGTGAAGGCTTGAGCATACCTGGCTAGAGCCTCCGGTGTACCCCTGTGCACTGTTGTACTGCTGGAAAGGGGTTCCCTGACCTCCATACTGTGGAAGCCCTCCAGGAGGGGGCGGTGGGGGGTTGTACTGCTGGCGAGGGGGCTGGGGTGTAGAGGGTGGGGGTGGAGGTGGGGGCGGAGGTCCACCACTAGAACCCTGAAAGCGCATCAAATGCATCATTGTGCAACTGTTACATTGAATGAGCCTTGGGCTCTCAGTATTGCAGAGCATTTACGAGGTGGCGCAGGTAGCTGCTCACTTGTGTTTCTCCGTTGTGGACGCTTCAACAGCTTCTTGAGGCAGAGCTTAAAATGGGGTCCCATGCAGACATCTCGAGCACATTAGCAATGGATTAAGAAATGACTGAGATAATCAGCGAGCCATAATGCACATCTGAGACAACAAAAGCCCGCATGGGTGTCACAATCTAGCACTGAAAGCTTACTTGAGAATAGAAAGAACCTGGTCGACTAGATGGGGGAGGCAGGCTTACCCCAGGGGGTAGGTAGGGGGCTGGTGAAGCTGAGCCCTGCGTCAATGCATGCATGATCAGGACTGACACATGTCTTGCACCAACAGCAGGCAATGCATATATGATCAGGACAAAAATATGCCATACTCAACAGGCAGTCAGTAACGTGGCCAGCAGCCAGGAGAGCGTGGTATCATTGCTGCAAGGCATCATGCCCTGATCAAACAACCAGTTGAAACCTAGGGCTGTTGAGGGGACAGTATGCCAGCTAGCCTCGGACAAGATGTCGTACCTGAGGTGGCATGTAATGCTGAGAATGCTGCCTTTCAGGCACCCCACTTGGGCCTGGGGGAGGAGGAGCCCCATAGCTTGGGGGAGCCTGAGGGCCGCCCTGGTACAGTGGGGTCTTACTGGTTTCTAGCTGTGGCATGGGGGGTGGGGGAGGGGTGTAGGATGGCGTGCTGGGGGGCTGGTATGGCATCTGTTGGGGTGGCAAGGAAGATGTAGAGGAGTAGGATGGGCTTGGAGGGGTGGGTTGGGCAGCAGGGGGAGCCCACTGGGGAGCTTGAGGAGCTGCTGACTGCTGAGGGAGCTGAACTGGGGCCTGAGGCAGTGGTTGAGGAGGCTGAGGTGCTGAGTAAGCTGGCTGCTGTTGCTGCTGCTGTGGGGGTGGAGCAGATGCTGGAGCAGCATAGGGGGAAGGTGGCTGGCTATAGGCCTGCATGTATGGGATGCTCAGTCACATCCCCAACCATTGTCAGCACATTGCAGCTGCCAAATGTGTGGTGTCCAAAGGACAAGCAGGTCAGAACGAACAATGTCAAACTGACTACAGGCAACTTTGATGATCATAGCCTTACCCCAGCAAACTTGACGCATACTGCAAGCTAGCACATTTCAGCTCTGTGGGCCATATGTCAGCTGGAGACACATGGCAATGGTAATGAGCCATGCCTTAAGAGGCAAGCAAGCAGAGATACAGCTCTGCAAAGATCATGTATTGCTGGACATAAGCTCAGCTGCCATGGATGTGATGGACTAGCCATATAACATGCGGGCGCGTGCACTCACACACATGCGCATGCAGACACACAAACATGCACCTGAGCACCGACCTGTGCAGAAGGTGCTTGAGGCATTGGTGGCACAGTGGGCGCACTGGGGGCGCTAGGGGACTCAGCAACAGGGGCACTCGCTGCAAAGGAGGCAGCAGGTGATGGGGCCAGCACTGGTGCTGGTGCCGAGAGGGGAGCTGGAGATGCTGCCTGGGTTTGCTGTGCAGGTGCTGCTGGTGCTGGTGCTGTTGGTGCAGCTGCTTGACTGGGCTGTGCTACCTCAGGTACAGCTGCAGCAGGGGAGGCCTGTGCATGACAAGTAGTGTTAGCAAGTGTCGAATCCCTTCATGTGAGACCCAGGGAATGCGCAAAAATGCTGGCTGAGCTGTTTCAGGCTTTTTAAGGCAGGGTAACAATCAGTGTATTGAGGCAGGGTAACAATCAGTGTATGCTGCACGGGCAGCACATGTAGAATTTGTAGACCTGATGCATGTTGTGTGTGTGTATAGTCCATGACTGCAAGCATGCTTGCAGCCATGACTCATCAAAAGGTCTGCATCATATCTGTTGATCATCACCTGTTGACTGGTCAGTGCACTCACCAGGGCATCTGCAACAGGTGTGCCCTGCACCGTCTGCAGGTGAAACACCAGCTCAGTATCTGCTAAAACTTTGTGTAAATACATAAAGGTGATCACAACATTTTGCACCTTGTTTGACAAATGCGCTGCCAGCTCTGCTTGTGCACCAGCCAACTCCTGCAGCGCAAGCTTGCACTGTGAACAGTGGTATGACAGACTTCCATACATACGTTGAGAAGCTGTCAAATTGTGTGTGTCGTATACTTTGTTGTACCTGTTTGTCCCTGACAAGTTGCATGTTCCTGCTAACGTCTCGGATGCCCTTCTCGATTGCAGTCAGCCTCTCCTTGAAGGCATCTTCTCGCAGCCCGTCCACCTCTCGTGCGTCGGCCGAAGCCCTACCAAGTTGCTCCGTCTGATTCTCAAGAGACTCCAAGCGTCTGTAGGCGCTCTACTTATCAAAATTGGTAAAGGTGGGTACGTCAGACCTACATTGGTGTAACATACCTACTGATCTCTTCCAGGACACGTTGCAAGTCACCGGAGAACCTCTTCAAAGCCCCTTCCACAGTCGTCTGCATGATCTGCTGGTACTCCTTCAGCTCTTTTCTCATTTTTGGCTCTCCCATCGGGACTTGCCCTTGAACTAACTGACTCCTGTGAATGTCTCCAGACATCAAGTCCAAACTGCTCTGAGACACTGTCGATTTTGGCGACTCAAGTTTACTGGGCAGAACAGCGTCGTCCTGAAGCGACGGATTTGGGCCACTTTCAGTCTTTGCCTGTTCATCTTGAGGCTTAGAAGGCAACAGATCTGCAAAGAAGTCGTCCATCACGATCCCACAGAGACAGGTGTATACAGTCAAAGGGCTCTAGTTAGCTGCTGGGCACCCTAGATACCGTGTGCCTTGATTGGTCTAAGATATTGCTAGTTTCGCTTCTGCGTAGGAAGCATCTGTACCCAAATCATCTGTTTCATGTCCTAGGCTTTGGATATGCTTAAAGTCGGGGAATATATTGAGCGTATTTTGCTGCATGCACTGCAGAGCCTGGAAAAATGCGTGGATCACGGGATCACAGACGTATTGTGTCAGATACAGTACGCAGTCCCCCTACAGTCCTACAAAGTTGTATCAGGCTGCGACATGCATTGGATTGTATCTTGCAGACTATGTTTACAGTCATTGTGCATGCACCTGCTCATCTCAATGCGTTTTATATCAGCTGGTCAAGGGAGGAACCAAAGACAGAAAAGCAACATCGTGTTGCTACATTTGTCAAAAAAACCTGTTGCAGCTCTTCACATTCCAAATCAACCAACTGTTGACTTGAGGCTACTTGCATCCCAAGCATGGCAAAACATGCTCAACAATTATAAGTGCTTGCCCTCCTCGAACACAGCACATTTTGCAATGAGAAATTGAACTTGTATCTGCAACAATTCTCTACTGTCAGTGTAGGCATCATGTGAGTGGAACTCCTTGCTTCTTGGCACCTGCTATGATCAGCTCAGCTGCCTTGATGACATCCTGCTTGACACTGTGGCGCCCAGTGGACAGCCGCAATGTCCCCAAAGCGTACTCTGTGGGCACCTGCAACCAGCAGAAGGAGTTGAAGTTTCCATTTGATACAGCAGACCCCAGCTCAAGGATGCTGACTGCAACCAACACTGCGCCACTTTTGCGCTCTCGCAGACAAAGTGCCCCTAGAAGCCCTTATGTCAGTAAATCTACCTACTGGTTGTTCACAGGAAGAGCAAGGCAAGAAACGAAACACACTACGCAGAGCCACCTTGCATAGCCAAAAGGACAAGAGAATGTGTTCTGTGAAGCATGTTCACATGAGAGCCCGTTCATTTCTTAGCAAACTTGGGTCCATTGTCAACAGGTCAATTGGCAGCAAGGTTGCAAGGATTGTAACAAGGAGCAAATATTAGCCTCAGGGAGGATCAGCGCCTGCTGGATCTAGCTTCCATGCTTTGAGATATCATACCCAGCATACCCTTCAGATTCAGGCTCAATGCATATAGCCAAAAGCCAGAAGGCTTAGCTTACCTGCATGGCTTGCAGCACATGGGACATCGTGCACTTACGGCTAACATATTTGGTGGATGCAATGTTGGCTAGGCATGGAGACGGAGGCTGACAGCAGGCACGTGTCATAGAGTGGAGCAGGATACCAACAGAGGGTCAGCTCACCTGCATGGCTTGCAGCACAGAAGATACTGTAGCTTCCCGGCTGGAATGGCAAGCAGCTCCTGCAGATGCTGCCAGCTCATCTGCTAGTGACATTAGTAAGTCTGAAGCTCTGAGGCCTTTGAAGCTGATGCTGAGTGTGTTGGGCAGGCGTTGCGCTGCTTGCTTAGGCCCATTGACTCTAGCTGTATCCTGCGTAGTTGACACTGGTATGATTCACATATTGTGTGCAGACATGGTTGCAGGACTGACTTGCAGCTTGAAGGCATCATCGTAATGGTGTGGGCAACACAGTGCTGTCTAGCAGGATGTAGCACATCTACTTGATGGTGCAGCATTTGGAGTGGTGCACAACATGCAATTTAAGCACAACATGCAAATTAGGCACAGCTCAGACAGCCCAGTGCATGCCATGTACTGCCAAACATGTTCACGAACGCTGGTACACATGTCTACAGCTATGGCAAATTACCTCTGGGAAAGCACGCAGCAGTTGCTCTTGTAGGTCATCTCGCATTGCTGCCATGTGTGATTCTGTGGCTGCCTGTTCTTGAGTGACAATTTCAGCAGCTGCTCCAAGACCAACAATGCCTAGCACATTCTCCGTCCCCGCTCGTCTGCCTTCCTCCTGCATCACAAGGAGAAGCTGCATCATAACACATGGAGACAGACCACAAGACATAACGTGCACAAAGTTTGCATAACGCAGCATACTTAGTGCAGACCTTGACAAGGCACTGCAGTTCCTGAGCAAAACAGCTGATGTAGTAGGGCATGAGCAGAGAAGTTGAAGTAGGACGTCAGTACCTGTCCACCGCCGTAAAAGAAGTTGTCCAGCTGAACCCCGTCCCTGATGTAAAGGGCAGCCACACCTTTTGGAGCACCAAACTTATGACCCACTATGGTCAGCATGTCCACCCCCAGCTCCTTCACATCCACCTTCACCTGTGACACATGTCTGCTGTGATGCCAGTGCATTCACAGCTTGCATAGGGTGCAAGCATTGTGCCAGCTGCATAGCTAGAAGGGTTCTGTCTGTGTTTGAAGCAGCACTGCATCCTGATGAAGATGGCAAGTCTGTATTCACCACATTCGTGTGGCTTGTCACTCAGCTGCAGAGTGGCAAGGCTTGTAGCATACAGCAGACAGTGGCCTCACAGAGAATCAGCGCCTGCTGGAGCTAGCTTTCATGATTCAAGGTATCACTCCAAGCATACCCTTCTGATTTGCATCGAGTGGAGAAAAGCTTTGACTGTCTCAAAGAGAGTCCTGAAATACGTGACGTCAAGTGGCTTGAGAAAGACGTCGGCATGACATCTTTGCCAATGACACCGAGTGAGGCATGCTGACATGGCACTCATGCTGCGCAGGAGGATTTACTTGATCGTGACTCAGCATCTGAACATGAGTATACAGCCCGTCACTATGACATCCTTCTGAACAGCAATATTCAGCCCATTGCAACAAGTGAACACACCTTGCCAATGCTTTGGGCAGCATCTGAATGAACCAGTACATTTTGTCGCCTTGCAAGCTGCACAATGTCAGCAATGGGTTGCACACATCCCACTTCATTGTTGCTGTGCATGATGCTGACTAGGCATGTCGTGTCCAACAGTGCTGACTGGACGTCCCCTGGGTCAATAAGGCCATCAGCATCTACCGCGACCAAGCTAGTGGTGATAAGATTCTGTAGCAGCCATTACACAGACACGTGATGGTATGGCCAACAAGTAGTCATGAGCAGCGTTTTCACATGCAATATCATCAAAGCTGTTTTGTTGCAGAAATCAATCCTTGTCTTGCATTGCTGGTACAGCCAGGTGTGCATGAAGTCAGCATTTTACATTCAGTCACATTCATTCAGCAATATGTGGTGGGAAGCAATTGCCTTTTCGTAGTGTATGCAGCATGGACTGTACATGTTACACATCACAAGAGGCCAGTATTGGTCGACATAGCATGACAGGATTCTGGCAAGATTGCCTTTTGGCAATATACAAAGGCCGAACATCACAGAGCGCATGCATACCTCATGCTGTAGTGCATTTAGATACTGCAGCACAGCAGGATGCTCAACGGTGCTTGAGACTACATGGGGTGTCTGATGAGCTTCTAGTGCTCTGCGCTTGGCCGCTCGTGAGCCCCAGACTGCCCAGTGATCACTCTCAGTTCCACTTGCAGTGAAATGGATTTCGTGAGCTTGAGCACCTATCATGTCCGCTGTCTTCTTGCAGTCTGAATGGCTGCTTTGCACTGTCACCAAGAGTGAGGTTAGCACAACATGACACTGTAATGAGCACATGGCATTCATTAAAAGCATGAAAGCCAGAATCTTTTGTGCTAACCTACTCTTCTTCCATATGTGTGTGGACTGGAGGGGTTGCTGCACCAGTCACGGCAACAGTCAGATGAGTACATTGGCGCGAAGACGGCTAAACATGCTGCGAGAGTAGGCCCACCCAAAGTGAAGCTTCAGATACGGTTCCATCGCTTGGGACACCTACAGAGAAAGTAGGTGGTGATCAAAGCAGGTGACGCCTAGCTGACTGACAGGTGTCTAGCGTGATTCCCTTTTCTTACCTCAGGGAAGATCGGGGTCGTAGCGTTGTAATCCATGTACACGCACCCCTCGTCTTGCAAATGTGGGATTGCAGCTGCAAGACCCATCACAACGGCAGCAGAAGGTGTCCTGATGGGGTATGCGTTTCCAAGGCGTGCGGGCTTCCGCTGCACAGCTGAACAATAGATCTGGGAAGGCTGCGGTATCAATGCATGCAACATGTCAGGTCTATAGATACTACAAAGTCAGTGAAGCACCAAAGAATTGTGGAGCTAACCGCCCTTCCGAAAGGGCAATTCGATGAATACATGAGTCAGCCTGATCGTGAGACAGTATGTTGCACACCTCTTGAAGCGCGTGAAATATCGTCGTCTGCAGTTCAAGCAGCTTGTGCCGCAGCAGATGTGCGCTGCTTGGCCGGGAGCTCTCTGCGCGGTCCAAGTCAGCCGGGTGCCGTCTGACATTCAAAACGTCGACTAGTCCCTCAAAAACACTCTGCCTTACTTGAGATCATGGTCATGACCTTGTGCACAGCCAAGATTGACACGTACGGTCGGACCCTCTTGAGTATCCTGCATCTTGCCGTACGTGTCTCTTGCTTGTCAGGCCGAAACGGTCCGTGATCACAAGCAAACGAGGAACACGAAGGCAACCCGTCGTAGCACACAGCAGCCTTCTACTGCCTGACGTATCACCAGAAGCTAATGTGCCAAAGCATGTTGCCGACACTATTCTCGAGTATGCAAGAGCTATGCCGACTTGGGAAGTATGCTTCCGAGCAGGCGTGGAAGTGGCTGTTAGTGTATGTTTAGCATTCTTAGTGGTGAAAGCAATCCAGAAGGCTACAGACAAAGCAATAAATGTGAGCAGGCTCTCATAGCATGCCATCTGTTCTTTACATCCAGATGTTAGGCTGAATGCACACAAAACTTGTTTTAGCTGTTTTCTGTTCAGTCCTTTTCCCCTGTTGTGCTTCTTGCTTGACAGTATCTTGGGCACTGCCAACCTGTCCTGCAGGCACACCACCATGCTTTGTCACAAGAGAAGAACACAACAGTCATCAACAGCATCTTCCGAGCAGCGCTTGTAGCGCTACAGAACCCTGTTGCAGCTCTACTGCCCTTTCTGGCAGCAATGCACTCCCTGCGCGTGCTTGCTCTGGCAGGCGAGGTGCTGCTGACAGTTGGAGGACACCGTGCGGCAATCCATTCCCGCGAGCTGGGTAAGTAGCGACAGTAGGGTGAATGTATCACTCCTCGCAAAGCTTGGTAGTGGCCCTCACTGTGATGCACCATAGAAAGTTGAAAAATTAGTTTTTGCCACATGAACTGCTGACTTGTGGCTGTGTGCTCATGCAGCGACTGTACTGAGCAAGCTCAGTCTTTTTCTGCAGAGTGCTGACAGCATTACAGGGAGGCTGACAGAGGTGGTTGTCATTCAATTTGTGTAAGCTGCCTGCATCAGCTCTTGCCTTGTTACGTCAGCAGAGAACAATACATCCTGTCACAGACCCTATGGTAACTGCATACATCCATCAGCAACAAAAATCATCAGCAAATGCAGCTGGCCTGTTCTCTCAGCAGCAACACCTGGTGCAATAAACTGTAACATCTGCACAGCTTGATGCTTGTTCTACTGGACATCTTCTAGACAATTTGCTAACTGGCAGCTGCTGGTGCAGGGTGTGGTTCTTCTTGGCTTTCAAGGAACAGGTTGTGAACCTTGTCATGAACACAGGCCCTGATGAGGTGCTCTTTTCCCCCCATGCGCTGCAGCTAGCTGAATATACGCATTAGTGTGTGCATATGCATAAATGTATGATCACACTTGAGTTCCTGCTGTATAAATGTATGAGTGTATGTCAATCACACTTACAAGTCCCATGCTCTGCAGCTAGCTGAATATACACATTAGTGTGTGCTTATGCACAAATGTATGATCACACTTGAATGTCTGCTGTATAAATGTATGAGTGTATGTCAATCACACTTACAAGTCCCATGCGCTGCAGCTAGCTGAATATACGCATTAGTGTGTGCATATGCATAAGTGTCTGTTGATCACACTTGAAGTCCTGCTGTGTAAATGCATGAGTGTATATTGATCACATTCAAAAGTCCTACCAGATATCTTCATAACAAACGCACGGCATGTGCAACTCTGCCTGATATGTACCAAGCCATATGACATGAGCCGTCAAGTGTCAAAACACAGCCGACTGTCTGGTTTATGTTATCAGATGAACACCAATGCCATGCACAGCTTGCTGTATGAGCATCAGTTGCTACATGCCATGCTGCTGCCCCTGTTGCATGCTAACACACAGGCTGAACATGGCTCATGTGCAGGATGGTTCTAGCAAGGTTGGCCTGGAGCGCATCCTGACGCCCATCAGCAGTCTGGCAGGTTGGGTCATGGTCGTGGCCGGCGTCCTGTCCTCTGTTCAGGTTGGACTCGGCAGGCTGACAGCAATGCTATTGTCTATGCTACATGCACCATGTCACTCTGAATTTGGCAAGACGCACATGCACATCATGTGAATACATGAAAGCCATTACAGCGTCACAAGAGAGAGTTCAGTTAGGCTGCGAAAGGATTGTAGTAGGCTATCAGAGGAAGTTAATTGGGACTGCACCATGCACAGTGGGTTTACATTATCCGTAGCAGAAGGAGAGAGTGCTGAAGTTGACAAACCTGCTCCAAAGACTCATTTTGTGATGCCATTGTGAGGTTTTTGTCGGCCACACACTGTTTGAGGTGACTGCATAGCATAGTTGCTATAAACAAACATCATGCATGAATCATGGCTATGTGCAAGCATGAATGAAATCTATGCTTGAATGTCTGCCAGACGCATACAATAATTGCACTGGCAGGACCAGCACATACTTAAGAGCCAACTATGAGTTGACAATGGCACTGCAGGTTATGGGAATCAATGTGCAACCCCTGCTAGCAGTGGGAGGAGTGTCAGGAATTGCAATAGGTTTTGGAGCACAGAGTGTGAGCGCAAACGCGATCACAGGCATCAACCTGGTGAGCCTAGCTCTCCCTGGCTTTTCTCTGAGCAGAGTTGCTGCTGCCCACAAGGCGCAGTGTGTTGGTCCACTGTACTGAACATTAGGCTCTTTTTTGAGCAGAAGCCTGACCAGCTGGCTTTGTTGCACATCACATTTCCCTGTCCTTTCAAGCCAGGTTGTCTGATGAGCCATAACTGGCTCCACACCCCAGACTGTACAGCAGTAGCCAACTAATAACGTATTCACAACAGAAAACCGTCATGCTGCATAATCAACATGGCAGCAACTGCACAGAGCCTTCTTTTCGTGTTGCTAAAGTGCTTGGTCCTGTGTTGGTTGAAGAAGGGATTCAACAATGCTCAAGCCATCATTCTGGGCAAAAGTAATAGTGGGACTGAATTTTTGCAAGGCAGGCTAGGATAGCTGTGAAATCCTATGTGAGCTGTGTCGCGACAACCTTGATGCCGACATAACAGTTGATACATTTGCACAGACAAGGGTGCACCAACAGCTTCTGATCTTTGTAAGCTAGGGTCCCAGCCTATCGTCATACTTGGTTTGATCCATGTCAGAGGCAACAATCAAGAGCTGTGTCGTCCCTTACTTATTGGTAGTATCACAGCTGGGTTGTAGATTCCCTTTGCAATGACTCGACTTCTGCAGATGCTATGCGATCCGTGCTCTCAACTCTTTGTGGTTCACACCTCAACTTCTGCAAATTGTGTGCACTGAGCGTCATGATCCTTTGTCACTGACTCGCCTCCAAAGCTCTTGTGCACTGAGTGTCATGACTCTTTGTCACTGACCTGACATCTGAATGCCTTATTGCACCTTGCGTCACAACCCTTCATCACCGAGTTGACTCCTAGATGTCTTGTTGCAATTTGTGTGTCACCATCCTTGGTCACTGCTTCACTTCTGGATGTCTGGTTGCAGTTCGTGTCGCGGCCCTTCATCACTGAGTTGACTCCTAGATGTCTTGTTGCAGTTTGTGTTGCAACTCTTGGTCACTGACTTCGATTCTGGATGTCTGGTTGCAGTTTGTGTCACGACCCTTGGTCACTGACTTCGACTCTGGATGTCTGGTTGCAGTTTGTGTCACGACCATTTGTTGTGGGCGACCGAGTGGAGCTGAGGACCGCTGGAGGAGCGTCCGTGGTGACAGGGCTGGTGGAGCGCATCGCCCCAATGAGCACCACAGTCAGGAATGACCAGAACATCCCAATCTCCATTCCCAACAAGTGAGCCGTTGATGGCAGACCCCTTTCCCAAAACGATAAGAGCTGTCATGTCTGCATTCTTGAGTAGTGAGCCGTCACTGCTCACCAGCTTCTGCCCTGTCTTCTGATTTGAAGTCATGCAAGGGTCAGTGCATGTCAGAGCTGTTCAGTCATGTTGCTGCTGCACATCAGCACTGCATTTCTTGCAATGAGCTCAAGACTGTGCACCAGATTGTGTGCCTGTGACAACATGTTGCTCATTATACATACTAAGCTCTTTCTCCCAATTTGTGACTCAGCATGCTTTTGTATCCTAGCTGGATGCTGGCACTTGGTGACATGGTCATTGATGCTATCAGCTTCGCCATCATGATTGTTTGTTGTTGCAAATGTCACTAGCATCATCGATGCTGCAAATGCTATCAACTTTTGGTATCCTTTGCAAGGTGCTTCAACAACTGCATCATGACCTTTTCATTTACTCCTGCCATCATGCTGACCTCACACAGCAGTGCTGTTCTTTGCATGCACCCCTGGATCCTTTTTCTCAGATGTACGCATCAAGATATGATTCTTATTCTACACAATACAGCAACACAGCAATGCACACAGCTCTGACATCATGCATGCTGTAATGCCAACCCATCTTTCAGGCGGCAGTCATGCCACATTTGTTATCACCTGACTAGATTGACAGAGCCGGTCTGACTGTCATGTGTGTCTGGCACCACGGTTCCCCTGGTAGCTTGTGACAAATGCCTTGTGCTTTTTTGATGCAGGTCTGTGGGCGACATGATTGTTGTGAATGAGTCAAGGGTGGGACGGTCAGCCATGCAAGACAACTTCAAGGTGGGCTGTGTGCCTCACCTGTACCATCTCATTTGAATCTGCTGAACCATCTGAACATGTGTCTTCCCACAGTCTGATAGGTTCTAGGCTAGATTCCAAGCCCTCCCTCCCCCCTGGCCCCCACCCCGGCATGCGGTACACACAAACATACATTGCTGATATTCTAAGTGGCACAGTCTGTCCTTCTCAGCTGTTGCTGTCCTTTTTCAGTCATCAGCAGACCTGTCTGCTGGCATCTCGCTGTTTGCATTGGATGGATGCCAAAAACCATCACCGGCATGCATAGCCTCTCAAGCTCCAATGGCAGTTACGCTGCCTGTGCCTGCAGCTTGACAAAAGCTTTTCCCATGCTGTCAAACTCTTCCCACCATCCATTGAAGACATCGGCTCATCAGCCCTGATGGGTCTGGCATCAGCCTCTCTTTGGCCCTGCCCCAGTTGTATCGGCCCTAGTGGGGCTTGCGTTTGCCTGTACAACTCTCTGTCTTGTCCAAGGGTCAGGTACATACAGTCCATGCACTCCCAGCATTGCACATCACAATCATCATGGTCCAGCCCATGCATGCTAAAACTACCAGGGCTGCCAGTATGGGCCTAAGAAAGCCCTGATGTGTGGTTCAGGACCCTAGGCTGCTGGTGTACAGCCTGCGCATCAGGTATGATGACGCCACAAAGGTGGACAAGATCACGGATGATATACGTGCCTTCTTTGAGTCACACCCTGGAGTGGATCACAAGCTGCCCTACAAGGCAGCCCTCTCAGACCTGGCCACCTACAGTGTTGACATCTCCATCACAGTAAGGCCCAGATGCCACTCTTGGCTGTGCGTTGTCCCACACTTGACATGTCAGAGTTCACCACACACCAGCTGCTCTATAAGGCATCCCTGTCGGATACTGCTGCCGGTGATGTTGACACTTTGTTGCAATGTATGACCTGTGTTGCAATGCCCGTCATGATGGTTTACCCAGAGTCTTCAGTTTGACAAGAAACTGTGTTAACAAACCATCAGGCCAACCTGCCCTGCCAAACTACAGTGATGACTGATGCTGCTACATGGTGGCTGACCTGTTCAGCAAGCAGCGTGACTAAGATTGTGTCATCGTCGTCCGTACATAACAGCCTAGCACCTATCACTGCTTGGATGTGCTGCAGCATGCGTTGCAAGCCATCACGCTGCTGTGATGCATAACTTTGGAAGTATGCCGTACAGGCATGCATGCTGAGCAAGCATGTTGCTGCAGGCACACACAACAGCGAAGCAGTCTCGCAGCTACTCATCCTTCAAGAGTGAGCTTCTGGCCGAACTGTTGAGGATTGTTGACCGCAATGGAGCAAAGCTGGCATACCCCACCAGTGTGTCCAAGACATAGGTCACCAAAGCAGCTGAAAGTCATGTTAGTTTTTCTATTCACACAAAACTAATCTGAGTTTCACAAATCGTCCCACCAAACAAAGTGGGTGATGGCATTGGTACATTGGGTCAGATGGAGTGGCCTCATCTGAGTCTCACTTTCTAATACAGAGAATTGGTCAACGGCCAAATGCCAGGCAAGCCCATCACAGAGTACAAGTTTTGAAACATGTGAAGGCAAGGAACTGAGGCGAAGGGGGTTGAAGGCATCAAGACTCCCTGGGTGTGTAGTCTGAGAGTTGATGAGCAACTTTCAGACTACACAATTGAGTTGAACTGTTGTCACACAATGGTTGCCAAGACTTTCAGGCTCTATACATGAAGGGCTCTCTGTACACACAGTTCAGATTGTATAGATATGATTGCACAGAAGCCTGATGCTTGTGCGCACAAGCTGGCTTGCAAGTTAAAAGTTTGATTAGCTTGGCAAGTGGGCTTGTAGATAAATTAGCACAATATTTGGCCAACCCTCACTGTGATGTACAGTTGTTGCTGTTGTGTTATTAGATTTGTCTATCTGTCCAGAAGGGGTTCCTCTGTAGTACAAAAGTGCTGTTGCAGTCAAAGACTGAATATATATACATCTATACACTGGGTGGGATAGTCACAGGCGCTTACACAGGTACATGCCATATAGATAGGCTGACGTCTTGTTGGAAACGGAGTCTATCTGAATATGTACAAAATAGCCATCAATGAGCACAGTCATGGCAAATGGTCAGTATGCTGATCTACAACGGGAGAAAGCATCTGAGGTACAGCATGTAACACAAAGAGTGATGAAGGCAAAGTTTTGCAGGGCACAGACGGTACCGGTGGTGCTATTAGAGAGACTAGACTAGGGTCCAAACACCTAGTGCAAATGCTGACATGCAGCAATGTAAGGATGCTGATTGCAGCACTGTGATGTCATCACGGATTACGTAGATGAAGCTCTGCCGCAGAGCGCAAAAGGCACCTAAAGTGTCATGATTCCGGAATGATCCCTGGCAGTGATCCTAAGGTGACGTTGCTGACGCTTCAGCTGACTAAAAAGTCTGCTGCGAGCCACAAGCTGCACAAGATGACTAATAGCATATGTATCTAGTCAGGCTCGAGACCTTGGACAAGCCCATGCAGCGACATCGAAGCTTATCTGCACCTGACGCGTCGCAGGTGAGTGCTCATGTCCCGGACATAAACGGACTCAAGTGAGACCAGCCGGATTCGTTTCTCCTGTCGGCATGCCTGTCGTACAGTGCCTCCGGTCTGCTGTAACGGGAGGTTACGGAATCTCCCGACGGTCACCATCACATTGCGCGAGCAGACACAACACTCTCTTTGCCTCTCGCCGTAGCCTCGTGTCACGTCCGGGATGCTTGCGCCAACAGTCAAGGAGGTTACAGCACCTCAACGTTAGAGCCATCGCTGCTCCCGAACTTGGGACTCCTGACGCTATTGCTGGAACGGTATGTGTTTCATTGTGTCACTTCAGTATTGTATGCACCTGCTGCCATGTGCGATGTGCCTTCCGGGTCAGTGTTGCTGCGAAATCTATGGCGCTGCTTACGCATATACATATACACATTCTTGACCTAAGCAAAGGCTCACGTTCGTACTTCTCTGCCGTTCACAGGCAGCTGGAGACCCAGGCAAATATCAGAACACTGACTGGGCTTCTGCCTTTACCAGTCAACTACAGGAGTATGACTACTGGGTCACAGATGTGGAGGGAGTAGTTCCTGACACTCTGAGGGGAACCCTCTTTCGCAATGGACCTGGCAGGTTTGAGAACCTCAGTAATCTCTCTCATGTGCTATGCTTCCACATGTGTTTCCCATGGTCCTGACCTGCAGCTGGTATGCTGTTGCCAAGTGGCTGTACTGGCTTGACAGGTCTGCATCTCTGTTGCAAACGTTTGCGCATGTGAGAGGCATGCATCAGTGTGGCTGTTGATGGCAGGTTTGAGCGTGGTGAGCAGAAGTATGAGCACATGCTGGATGGCGATGGTTACGTATGCTCCTTCAGCTTTAATGATGAGGGCAGGATGCACTTCCGCAGTGCGTATGTGCGCACAAGGTATGTGACATGTCCCCCATGCACTGGATGGTTCTGCTGCATACTTGTTGATGTGATTCACCCTTGTAAATGCAGTGCTTCAAAGTGAGCAAGCACTGACATACACGTATTCTCCTTTCAGACGCATCTGCAGCTCATGCTCACCAGCACAGTCATCCTACATCTGCAGAGGTGTAGTATACTTACGTAACATTGTGTGTACTAAATCAGCAAGCTGCACAATGAGACTTGTCCTCACATTGTAACACATTGCTTGGAGCTGATGATGTACCAAAGCTTCTCATTTGGGCTGGCAACAACACGCGTTCACAGACACACCACACAGCTAGCTGTAGCGCACAAAGACAGGCAAGACAAGCAACAACATGTGGTGCAAACACTGAGCAAAAACATTACACATGCAGCGAGCTTGAGAAGGAGGCAGAGGCAGGTGCAGTGCTGTACCGCAACACATTTGGGACACAGCCTAGGAAACCCTGGGGCCCTCTGCAAAATGCTTTTGATCTGTACCTCAAAAATCCAGCAAACACCAATGTGGTTCTGTGGGGAGACAGGCTGCTTGCACTGTGGGAGGTATGTTGACAAGCCACCAACTTGAGTCGTCTCTGTCTATGCCTGTGCAGCTGGAATGATTTGCAGCTTTCAAAGTGTGATGGTATGCTTACGTGTTGCACTGACTGCTTCATGTACAGGAATAGTCTGCCTAGTCATCATGTGGCTGAGCACGGTCAGCTTTCTGGTCTAGTGTTTGTATTGTAAATGTTGATTTCTGGATGGTCATGGCTTGTTGTAAAGCAGCTTTGTCCTTGTCACTGCAGACGCAATGACAGCTGCTGCACATCAAGTGACTTGTTTTCATGGGTGTTGTTGAGATGCACGTCAGCCTCCGAGATCTGTTAGAGATCCTACCCTTGGGATCCATCTGCAACAATCATAGGATGCGCTGTCAACAATCTCCAGAAGCACAAGGGGGCCTTCACAAGACGTTCAATGTCATCATGAAAGATGCTTGCAGGCAGGATGTCCGTTTGAGATGGACCCCCATACCCTAGAGACCCACCCAGGTCCTGAGACCCTGGGGGGCTTCCTGCGCAGCGGCATTGCCCCGAGCACTACTGGGGCAGACTTTCTGGATAAGGCTATCGGGTTGGGCAAGGCTTGCACTGCCCACCCTCATGTGGTGCATGGCCAGGGCACTTCAGACAGACTGGCCATTTTCTCGTGGCAAAGGTGTGTACTGTCAGTAGTCTCAGGGACAGGATGGTGTGTCTGCTGTTTTCATGCACAATCCTCAACCCAATGACAGCATGCTGTGTCTGCTGTATTCATGCACGATCCTGACTTTTGATAAGCTGATGGTCGCCGCACTCACTTCATCTTGCAAAACATGCTGCAGCATTTGGATCTGCTTCATACCTAGCATTTGCCTGGCAGATCGTGTGCATGATTGGCTGAAGCATGCGCCACACATTGTGTATGTGGCGAGTTGTGTCTGACTGCAAAGTGTATATCTGAGTGTGCATGAGTGGACACAAGTCTTTGCATGCAGCCAAATCAAGCCGCTGGCAGGGTCTGAAATGACCATCGACGTAAGTGAGTTTGATGAGAATTGGCAGAAGGTGGCAGGCCAAAAGTTTACCATGCACAAGTCCTTCTTCAACCCTCATGACTTTGCTGTCAGCAAGAACTACTATGTCTTCTTCCAAAATGCCATGAGCTTCAAGATGGTAAGCCTGTTTCCAGACAGCATTGCCACATGTATGTGAAATCATTGGTATGTAGCTAAGCTTGGCTGTCATGACAATAATCTGCTCATTCATTTTCAAATCATAGTGTTTGATACGATGCAAAGTGTACATTTGAGTCTGTTTTGTTGACGCCTGGGCTGCCAGTTTGTTTGTGCAGTGGCTTGAGGACAACATGCATCTTTCACAGCAATCCATGATCTTCCACCTAAGCTCTTGTGTCTCACGGTAGCTTGTCCACCAACCATGACACTGCAGCCATGCGCACATAGCAAGCCACAGGCCTAGGGCATCGACACAACCTGTGTTGAGATTCCCAAATGTGTGTTCATCTAGTGCACATCGCCTAGGTGGGATGTCATGACTAGCAAAGCTTTGATCTGGTTGCAGGGACAGTACTTGCTTGGGTTGAAGGGACCGGCACAATGCGTCAATTTTGAAGATGGCCCAATGAAGGTGCACCTGGTGCCGCGCAATGGGGACAAGCCCATAGTAAGCCTTGCCATTGACATTGACATTGAGATTGAGATTGATGCTGCTGGTATTGGTCATGCTTGTTGCTTGGAGCAGACACGTTGGTAGAACTGATCATCGGTGTTGCTTGCAGTGGTCATACTTATTGCTGCTATGCTGGCCTATGATTGCACAAATGGCAATGAAGGAAGTCTGCTCCAATTCGGCAGCAGTAAACAGTGTACTAGCAGAAGATGACATCTGATCTCTATCTTTTGCGGATATGCATGCATTGGGTTTGTACATAACCAGGTATTCTGCAGCATTTATGTGCAGGCTTTCTGGCTGCTGACTGTGTTGTGGATGGTGCAGGTGATTGATGGTGTAGAGCCTTCCTTTTTGATTCACCATGGTAAGCAATAGTTAGTGGACACATAAGGCTCATGTGACATATAGTTGATAGTACCATATCAAACGTATGCATGTGTCCACAACCATGCAAATGTCCACCTCCTGCTTTGTAACTTTCTATGTCTTTCGTTTGCTGTAGCAAATGCATACGAGGAAGGTGAAGAGGTGGTGGTGTGGTCCAGTGGGTGGAGTCCGGAGGCTGTGCGTCTGTTAGCTACCAGCTCAGGTTCTGGCATGTTAGGCAGCTGGAAAGTCGTCATGGATGGGGACTTCAACGATGTGCCTGTATCCAGCTTGTGGTCACACAGGTGCGTTCGGCATTCTTTTTCTGTTTGTCTTCTTACAGCGGTCGTTGCGGCTTCCAGACATAAAAGGTCAAGGGGTGTGATCTGTCCAGAACTGGTTTAACGTCCTGACGTAAATGTTTTCATTGGATGCAGGATCAATACGAGGACAGGGGAAGTAAAACGGCATTGCTTGTTTGCTCAGAGCAATGATCACCCCCGCGTCAATCCTTCCTTCTACAGCAAGCCTACTAGATATGTATACGTCAACATGTGCATGACGGAGGACGCTGATATCTCTAATCCACCTCAGGTCAGTTCAGATACGGTCCCGACACTACCAAACCCCTCCAGCTTTGTTCCCCTGGTTTCGAACATCGTCCCCGCACCAGCGTTTCTGGGGAGGACTCTGCAGTCCATCCCTCAACCAGCTGCACACATGTCAGCGCTGCCAGGGCTTTCAGGTGTCAGCTGGACGACGGAAGGTGCAGGGAGCTCGGATTCGTTGCTACCCCCAGCAGTCACATTGCCCATGAGCCTACCACTGTCTCTGCATGCTTACGCTATCCGTGATACCACTCCATACACTGAGGTACCCTTGCCAGTCGGTGGAGCACCTGCAGAGCCAGCCAACATCCTGAGGCAGTCGTTCAACACTGCCAAGGAAAGGCTAAGCAGACTCAGCAGGCTGAGCATTTCAGATGCGTTGGCTAGCTTTGATCAAGGTGATCACAGCAGCCCTGAGAGCTCATCCAGCAGCTTTGACAGCTCATATGACCAAGCAACAGGAGATAGCTTATCGTCCATAGAGTCAAGCGTGGAAGAGGAAGCCTTTCCAGTGTCAGCAAGCAAGCTGAACGGAAAGAGAGCTGGAAGCACCAGGGACATGGGTAGCCTGGAGTGGCTGAACCTGTGCTCTGGGCCACCAAAGGCAAAATTGCTGACCTCCATCCGACCAACTTTGCTCAATATAGCCTGTGTCTGTAGCTGCCCACCTCCTGCCATTTGCACTTGCAATGAGTGCAGTGTCAAATGCATAGAGCATACACTTTGTTCTGCTGTTGCCTGTGCTGACGTGACCACTACCTGAAGAAGCACACCCTGGATTATTCATTGCCCACCCCCTCAGACATGCAGCATAGCAGCCTTAAGCATGGTTAAGCTATGCAGCGCAGCAGCAGATGGTACATCTTACCAAAACCAGATCAAACTGTGGTACCCCAACCTGGTCTGCCGCCTCTATGCACCGCGCAGACCAAGGTGGTCATCACCTTCAATATGTTAGACTTGACATGTTGAGTGAGTGTCCTCTGCAATCCGCAGTGCCAGTCTTACAGCATACTGCCTGCTTGGGCATTGTCATGCTGTGTATCATATACTGTGCTGCACCGTATCTGTCTGATTGATGCTGCACACAGCACATGTCCCTTCACGCCCAAGACCTCAATTTCTGACCTCATGCAGCCAGACTGCAAGCCAGATCAGTCCCACAGATCACCCAGTGTGCGTGTCAGCTTGTCAACAGGCTGCATCCTGACACATGGTCAGACAGCAATCTGTTGGGCCTGCAGGCTTTCACAAGGGTGGACACGCACACAGGGGAGGCTCAGACCTGGTTCCCAGGCAGACGCTGCTTCTGTGAGGAGCTGGTGTTTGTGCCAGGGCCCAACGCAGCAACAAAGGAGGATGATGGCTACCTGCTGGGCCTTGTCTATGATGCCGCCAAGCACAAAAGCTTCCTCTCCGTAAGCGGTTGCTCCCAGTTATCATGTCAATAGGTGCACAGGCATGATAGCATGTGCAAAAGGACTTGGAATGGAAAGAGACACTGAACAATGCGGTTTGCATCACCTTGACTGAAAAGGATAGTTGTCTGTTGCTTCACTTGCAACATTGGGTATCAAAGTATGTCACACCATCATGTGCACCAACAATAATGTCAGGTGCACTTTGGACAATGTGCTCAAGCATTCATCAAGCACAGTTGTTTCTCGTCTTCATGGAATAATTTGTTGCATGAGGCCATGCATTGTACACAGTTTATGCCTGTGTGTGCATATCATTGGTGTACATTCATAACAGCAATTCTTTTACCATGGGCGGTTGACGTGTATTGATTGACTGATGTGCCACAGCTGATGCAGCTGCATGCCTGACAATGTCTGACAGGTCTGCATTTATACTGTACATTAGATTCTGTATGTTGTATAGATTCCCAGGGCATCATGGTGATAGATGTGTTGCAGATTCTGGATGCTTCTAACTTCAGCAAGGGACCTGTGGCTAAGCTGTGGCTGAAGCACCATGTGCCTCATGGCCTGCATGGCTTCTTTTCACCCAAGTACTTTGGACCAGAGTCGTAGGCGCTCACAGTTCTCAAAGAATGAACCCCTACTCAGAACCGGTCTTTTAGTAACTGGTTGGCTTGAATGACAGCAATGACAGCTTGTGAAAGACCTCAGCGGCTATCATGCACAGGATTATTGGTCTGCTTTTCAGATTTGATTCAATATAAACATGTATCCCAGAAAGTATCAGGATAATGATTGCTCTCAATTTTTGTTTGTGTTGCTGTTGCAATATATCGAGCCGCTGTCTGATGGTGGTGGTCTGTATCTGGTATTGTGTACAGTGTTGTGTATAAATGTATGTTTTGTAGAGCATGCTTTTGTTTTGAACGCATCATTTTTTGTGAGGCAAACAAAGCAGCTTTTTCAATTATTCTGTGCACGTTTCCAAACTTACTTTGATGCAGTTCTTCTGCTTTTTGTTATGTGTTTGTTGCGGATCAATTGCCTTTTGCAAAGATGTGTGCACAGCCCGTCTTTGACTGCTACCTAAACCTCTGGTTCATGAGAATGCTATCTATGACCGCTATCGCACAGAAAACGATGTTGACATATTGATTGTTGTGGTACCAAAAGTTTGTTTTGTAAGATTGTGCTCATTGTCCTAGCACGGTGCACCAGTGTTGTATCAACAAGTCATGCCAAAAAGCACAAGCCGCCCTCAATGAATGCTGTGTGAACAAGTTGCATGCATTCAACACATGCTACACCGCTGCAATTGTACGCTAATCAACTGACTGCCTTCAACGTCATCGGCCATAGCCACCTTGAGGTGCATGCATCCTGCCACTGCCCATCTGCTGCTGGGGAGGATACATGTCCTGCACAACAACCAAAGCCAGCACTTCACTAATGCCCTGAAGCTAGGACTGTTCTCAGGCCAGCTGTTCTGATTCGTTCTTGCAACATAAACAACATACTTTGTGGATTGCACCAATACTGCAGCAGCAGCGGATGTGTCTGGTTCAGACATGAACAAATCAAGCAGAACGGCCTGGACCATGCTGTGCTGTTGTATGCCAGCTGCTTATGCATCGCCAGAAGTGCATGTATGCCCTATGGTAGGCAGCATACAGCAATCTGACAGACATGTGATTGATTCAAGACACCTGGTTTCAGAACAAGAAGTGTGGTACCTGAGGAGCACGACTGCTGTTGCCTGACCAGCTTCCGGGCGCTGATGAATAGCCACCCTGCCGTTGACTGGGCTGACCTGCAAAATTGCCTGCAGCAAAATGCATTGCTGAATTCTTTTGCCAAAGCTGTGTGTTCTCAATGAAAAATCTAGCCAGGTCAAATAATGAAGGAAATGCAGATTGACCGCAATGTTCTGTTTGCATATGCTGTTTTTGTCAAGCAACATGACACAAGACAGAAAGCAAACATCACATTGGCAGCAGTCATGCTAGTGACTGAACCTATTGATCGGCATTCTTCTGCATCCTCAACACTGGTTGCAGCCAGGGCAAGGCCATAGGTCATACATTGCGACAGCTGTGACAGACAAAGAGACAACCTTGGCAGGGAGGCAATGACTTACACTCAGTATCATGATGATCGCAAAACTTAGAATACAAAATGTAACACTACCTGAGGCATGAGGTGCAGCACTATAGGACTGCTCTCTGGGGGAGGGGGCCCACTGCTGGGAGGGCCCACCCCCCCTTGGCCCTCCTCTGGGCACATGCCCTTCATGGCTCACTCCCCCATGCGCGATGGGGGCATTCGGGGACGGCCTGGCCTGCCCAGAGTAGCCCTGAGCCCTGCTTGGCCCTGGATATGCTGGATCATATTCCTCACCACGGTGACGAGGAGCAGGGGCTGTGGCATTTTGTGCATATCCTCCCCGGGTGGCCTGGACGGGTGGGCCATCCATATACCCACCCTGAGACCCCCCAGCAAATGTACCTGGCCCAGCAGAGTATGCTGGCTCTCTTGCATACTGTGGAGAAGGCTCAGCATACTGCTGGACTGGAGCTTGCCTGGCAGGCTGTTGCTGCTGGGGGTAATATGGCTGCCTTTCAACTGGTGGTGCAGCAGCAGTGGTATAGCCCTGAGGTGCAACTGGGCCTGAGCCATACACTGGCTGATGGGGGTCTTGAGCCACAGGGGGGGCATAGCCCCCCATTGGGCTGTCGTAGCGTGGGGGCACTGACTGGACATGCTGAGGTGGCATGTAGGCTGAATCAGGGCCCCTAGGGTCTTCAGAGTACCCATGAGACCTGCTGAGGGGTGGGGCGTCTCTAGGGATATACCCGTCTGGAGCCAAGCCAGGAGCATATTCCTGGTCCACGGGTCCCTGTCAGTACAAGAATAGCAGTGTTGGTGACCATTGACAGAGTTTCAGGGGTTGTGAGAGGCATACTTTGAGGTTACAGCGCAGCAGTCAGACTGTGCAGATGCCAGATTGTGCTCCGAGGCCTTTCATGCAATGGATACACCAACAGGGGCGTTGACCACCTGAATTGCACATGCTATGCTGATTTGCAACTGGGCTTGCTTTGATGCCATCCAACATGCTTGACAATTCTTTGCGCCAAAACGGGTTGCCTGAAACACATTGAGGTATGTGCAAACTCCCTCAATCATGTACAGACTGTCTATGTGACAGACTTCATACCGTGGTGTATAGGTAGCATGGTGAAAGCAGGTACCTGAGCGTATCTCCCGTTGTCAATGGGCGCAGCAACCCGGTCATCAAAGCGCTGACGGCGCACATCAGCTCTGTCTCGAGACCCTCTGCCGCGTCTGTCCATGCGCCTGTCTGCTTGCACTGGGCGTGCATCGCTCATGTGCACATCTGGGCCTCTTTGCTGTGCGGTATAGCCCTGCAGATGCCAGATGAGGATGTCAGAAACAATATGGGGTGGCTTGCATGTGTGTAAACTGCGTGAGCTGCATCCACAATGCAAAGCTTCATGCCATTGTACGGGTTGGGGTGCTGCGTGTGTACTTTCTGGGTCAAGGCAGGGTTTGATCAACATGTTCAGAGCCAAAGGCATAATGGAGCAGTCAGCAGACTTGCGAGCATATATGTAGCATGTAGTGAATATATACTACACCAGTCAGGATTTAGCAGCAATGCGACGCTTGATGTACTTTGAGCTCTCACGATCACTAGTTGTCACCTCTGCGATTCTGATGCCTTTGGCGATGTACAGGGCGAAGGCGAAGCATACCTGGCGGCCAAAACTGTCCCTGCCCACTGGCTCACGCAGTTGATGATACTCTGGAGCAGGAAGCACATCCATTGCCTGGGCAGGCTTGCCCTGCCACTGCTGAGAGGGGCCACGAGCAGCAGGGCCAGGGCCATACCTGTCACCACCCAAAGGAGCCCTGCAACAGTGTACGCACAAAGTAGATGGTGGTGTGCAAGGCGCTTGGCCACTGCATGCTGCTGACGTGAACAGAGCACCAAAAGGCGCTGGCACGAAACCAGTATTTGTTGCTTAGGACATGCGATGTTAGTGTCTGCTTCAACAGGTACAGCTCGCATCTATGCGACTGACACCTGCAAGCAACCAAAAGTGCATGTCCAACTTGGTGAGATGAAGCGGTCCCTACTCACCTGTCCGGGACACCCCTACGGGCAGGGAGGGGATCAGGTGCATAGCCCCCAGCATGCTGTTGGTCGTAGTGAGGTGTAGGGCCCGCATCAGCTGCATGGTAGTGCTGAGGCAGGGGCTGCTCTTGAGGGTAGGTGGCAGAGCGCAGTTGCTGTGCAGCAGGCTGCCGTCCCCTTGAGGTAGCTCTCTCTGAGTAGACGGGGGCTCGCTGACCTGAGGGGGGGCCCCTGCTTCTCGACCTGCCATACATATTCACTTTCTTCTATTTGGTTCAATTGGACAATATGGACTGCAGATGCTGAGGAAGAGCCTAACTGTCCACAGATCAAAGATGAAAACAGCCATCTAGATGGTGCATCAGCACAAAGGAGGTCTCCAGAGCAGAAGTAGTACATGCACTCCATGATGAATGCATGCAAGCAACAAATGTAGCAACAGGAACATGTAACCTTGAAGGGGAACCAGATCACTGGGCAGCAGAGTGAGTTTGATTTGGAACATGGAAAGATCCACAAGCCTACCTGGGGCGGTCAACCTGGCTGCTTGATTCATGGCGGCTGCCTCTAGGGGTGTAATCATCCCCAGCAAGACCTGGGGGGCCTGCCCCAGGGATTGGGCCCAGCCTAGGAGGGGGTAGCTGCACAGGCGCAACAGGAGTTCTAAAGTTGGCTGAGTGCTGCGGATGTGGCTGCCTGCTTACACTTGTTGGGCTGAATGGCTGTGCTGGGGCGACCCTAACTTTACCCCCTCTAGGGCCAGCTGGAGCTGGCCTGTTGCCTGCAGCCCTGTGGGGAGGCGCATCATGCCTGGGTGCACGCTGGTTGGGTACAACTGCATTGGTGTATCTAGCTGGTGGCTCATTATAGCGGCCTGCTTCGCTTCTGTTGACTCCGCGAGGTGCCGGCACAGGGGCTTCAAAGCGCTCAGGCTGAGGCACAAAGGCAGCGTTGCTGACCCGGGGGGCTGGGGCTGGGCGATCGGCCCTGCCTCTGGGAGGGCCAGAGTGTGGGGTGCCTGTCAAGGCCCTTGCTCCACCTGGGGGGGCAAAAGGCCTTTGTCGCCCAACAGGGAAGCCAGCTGCTGATGCTGCTGCACCTCTGTCAGGTGCTGGGGCTCTGGCAGGTCCTCGGGGGTTTGGCGCCCTCTGGCTCCCGCCAAAGCCACTGCGAGGAGCTCTTGCTGCGGGAGCTTTGCGCTCAGGTGCTGGTGCCCTTCTTACAGCTGGTGGAGGCAATCTGGCGGGAGCTGGCCCTTCCCGTGCAGGAGGGGCATTCCTACCCCATGATGGGGCAGGCCTCTGTGTTTCGGCGGATACCCGCCCTGGTCTCCCGCCTTGAGGTGGGTAGGGCCCATGGCGGGAACCTGCTGCTTGTCCGGCATTGCGAGCATAGCCTCTAGGGGCTGCTGAGGCCTCGTCCCTATTAAGGCCGTGCCTAGCAGCCCTGTCATAGGAGGGCTCTGGCCTGAATGGCCTTCCCCTGATCTTCTGCACTCCTGCATCCCTGGGACCCAAATGATCATGTCTAGGGCCTTGTCTGTCCCTGCCTTGGTATTTGTTGCCACCAGGCACTGTTGAGGGACCCCCTGAACGGCCGGTTTTGACACCTGACGCTGGCACCTGAACATGACATATCCTCTGTCAGCCACCCATCTTCAGACATGCATGCCAGTTGATGACAAGCAGAATCCCACATCCAGCAAATGAGCACAAATACCCATGGGCTGTTGTGCAGTTTTGATTGGCAATCTTGAGTGTCAACCAAAGTGTTTTGAGACGGTGTCAGACAAACAGGCATCACACTGACACACTGCAGTGACATTCTGCAGGGCCTCACTTGCTGGTGGTGCCTAATGGAGTCATGCCGCCCACCATGGGCCCTTTCACGCTCCTGCCGGCCCTTGTCAGCTGACCTGGATCCAGCAGCTTTGGTAGTGACCTGGTCTTGTCTCTTGGGAGTGGTAGCCTTGGCAGTGGAGGAGCCGCGTTGTGGCTGCTTGGCGTCCTGCTTCTCAGAGGAGTCCTTGGGGGTCTGGGGGATGGTGTCTGCCTTTGATGGGGTGGTCTTGGGGTCTTGCTCAGCAGGCAGCAGCTGCTGCAGGACATCCTTGAAGTTGGGAGCAGCCTGAAGTGGAGCATGGCATGCTTTGTAATGCAATGGGCAGGAACCCCCAGCACCACAGAGTGTTGACATCACCATGTGAGGCGTCAAGACGCACCCAGAAGGATTGAGGGCTCTATAGCAGAGTCTAAATCTGTGCATACATCGGCCAGTGCATAGATGCTGCTGTTCATGATCATTTCAGATGTAATAAGCAGCTAAGAACAAAGTCTTGGCTTTCAAGCGCCTCTTTGCAACTGCCTGTGAACAGCCATGGTCAGGGCGAAGGTCATTATAGTATGTATTACTGGACCTGATCAGGATTGTTGCACAGCCTGTGACACACCACAGCAAAGGGCAAGTCTTGCAGCCATATGAACATGCACACCTTGTCATCCTCCTGTGCTGCACTTTCTGACTTGTCCTTTACGTCATCTTTGTCCTCAGCAGCAGCTGAGGCAGCTGGTGCTTTGGCAGAGGCAGTGTCCTGGGTGGCCATGGGCGGGGGTAGGCGCATGCCAGCTGGGCGAGCCCCAACCCGCCCCCTGATGACTGTGCGCTTGACTGTACCCTGTTGGCGGATGGAGCCCAACAACCGGCCTACAGACAACAAAGCAGATGTTTTGGTGTAGCACACAGACATTTGTGAGCACCCTCACAGTTGAAGCTCTGCCTTGCCAGGGTGATGCAGCACCAATTGTGTTTGTCTGATATGGTTAAGTGTACATAAACTTTGATCTATGTGAGAACCTAACAACAAGGTGCAGCATCCAGAGAGCTCAGGACAAGGCTGTTGTATGCTGTGATTGCACGCACATTCATCAGCAGTGCCTGAGAAACCAACAGTGCCTGAGAAACCAGCAGTGCCTGGGAAACCAGCAGTGCCTGAGAAAGCAACAGTGCCTGAGAGAGCAACAGTGCAGGGAGGCCAAGGTGCAGACCTGCAGCTTGATTGGTTCTGGCCTGCTTGGCGCCTCTGGCAATAGGAGGCGCAGGCCGCTTCACACCGCGGCTGTCACGCTCAGCAGTGCCCTGTGCACTGCTGACTGGCCCTGCAGGGCTGCGCTCCTTCAGGGCAGCTTCGGCCTTTGGCTCTGCCTTATGCACAGGTTCTGCCTTCTGGGCAAGCTCTGCCTTTCCAGCCTGCTCCTCTGGCTGTGCCTTTCCAGCCTGCTTCTCTAGCTCTGCCTTTCCAGCCTGCTTCTCTGGCTCTGCCTTTACAGTCTGCTCGTCCGGCTCAACCTTGGTCTCAGACTTGGCCTTGGTCTCTACATCTGTCTGGGGAACAGACTTTTTGGTTGGTGCAGCCAGCTCTTCTTGCTTGAGCTCATCCATCTGTACATCAGCAGCTGCCATGCTGATTTTGCCATCTGCCAGTTCTGCCTCTGCTTGCTCCTTGACTGCCTCTCCTGGGTCAGCCTGCACCAGCTTTTGTTCTTCATCTTCTTCATTTGGCTGCTCTGGCTTGGCCTGGGCTTCATCTTCTTTCTCAGGGTCTGTCGTCAGGGGTGCTGCCTCCTGACCCTCCTCCTGGCTAAGAACAATCTCTTCTGATCCCTGCTGACTGACAGAATGCTGGGCAGGCACATCACCTGCTTCTGCCTCCATGATCTCGTCAGCAGCTGCTGCAGCAGCTTCTGGTGCAGCTGCTGAAGACGCTTCTGGCTCTGGCGCTGCCTTGTCAGCATCCACATCCATACTGGTGGTAGCGTCTGCCTGATCTGTATCTTGAGTCGACTGCTGACTCTTGCCTGCAGCGCTTGCAGCCGCATCTGTCTCAGGCTTGGGACTAGCCGGCGCCTCAGAGCTGATTTGATCATTGTCTGCTGCCACTGTTCGAGACACACCAGCCATGACGCTGTCTGCAGCTGTGTCCTTGATATCAGAGTTGGCTACTGCGGATGAGTTCAAAGCCTTGCCTGGGGTCCCAAGAGCTTCTGAAGTGGATGCAGCTGCAGCAGCAGAGCCATTAGGTACTGGTGCAGTGGCACCTGCAAGCCAGGTTTACGATTTGTAGGTACCCTCAACAGCTGCAAGCCATGTACTCCAGCGTGCAGTAGCAGAGGATTGCATGCAGATGGGCTGTAACAGGGATTGCATGCAGATGGGCTGTAACAGGGATCCAGGCAGATGGGCTGTTACAGGAATCCAGGCAGATGGGCTGTTACAGGAATCCAGGTAGAATCTGCGCCATGGTCTCTAACGACAGCAAAGCAGGTTGCATCAACAGCTGCTAGTGTGTGATTGTGAAACAGGGCTACGTCCTAGCAGAGGCCAAGCATCAGGCTGTTATGTGTTGTCGTCAGGGTACATCAGGCTCATTAAATCAGTATACAAAACATCACATGCTTGGCCCCCAGACTTAGCTGTACGCATGCAACCCAAATCAAATGGCGCGTGAAGTGCTGATATTCTGCCAAGGCACATACATGACGAGACATCGCAACATGACGACCTGTGCAGACGGCCACCAGAAGTGCAATAGCTGCAGTCACGCATCATCGGTGTGGCCCTGACAGACTATGTATGTCACATGTGCTGAGCATAGC
>JAABUO010001548.1_pt1 | contig 29744 bp, 36 predicted proteins | sample 5559291 | NCBI WGS metagenome assembly JAABUO01 (sample SAMN10711878, study PRJNA513372) | rock metagenome | isolation source: Antarctica rocks | place: Antarctica: Victoria Land, Finger Mt sud | reverse complement strand
ACAGCAACAGCAACAGCATTAGCAACAGCAACTGGCAGCAGCAGCATCGCATTGAACAACAGCCAAGAGCAACAGCAGCAGCACCATTCAGCAAGAACCTGCAGCAACAACTCAGCCACACTTAGCAGCGGCATTCAGGGACTATCAGCAGCAGCGTTCAGCAACACTCAGCGGCAGCAGCAGCAGCAACAACAGTCAGCAGCAACAACACTTAGCAGCAACAACATTCAGCCACAGCATCAGCAGAGCAGCATTCACAACATGTTTTTTTCTTGCGGCAAGATGACTTGTAACAAAATTTCAGCCTTCTTTACATCTTTACCATTTGCACATTCTGATATTACAATCCCTACACGCCAAAGGGTCGTCCCATCATGTTTGGTCGCCATACTCCGTTTGCTCGCGCCCCCTTGGGTGACAACAGTCTGCGTCAGTCTTGTTCGCGAAGGAGCAGTTTCTCAGGAAACAGACGTTCGTTTCGTCTCAGCGCCAGTTGTTGTGCAAGAAGATTGACGCAGGTTTTTGTCCTGGGCCTGGTCAGTTTGGTCAACAGACCAGCGTCCCGGTTGTCACAGTACAGGTCACAGGTCTCAGCACGTGCGTAGTCATAGAGCTGTAAGGCATGCCTTCATCCAGCAAGTCACCACTGGTCAGAAGGTGCTAATCGGTGGTACTCATCTCACTGCCTGGCCTCGCTCAACGACAGTCTCGTGCCAAGTGCTCTGCGAGACGACGTGTCTCATCTGCAGGAAACCCTTCAGAGATCTGCGTCAGCACAGGGACAGGCTGCAACAAGACTTTAAATAGGAGACTGCTTTGAGGCAAGACACAACTGCTAACTTCAAGAACCACTGCAGCCTATTGTCACTGACAGAATTCAACAGAGTCAATCAAAGTTGCTTTTGCTTCTGCCTGGATACGATTTATGACCAGAGCATTGTTGCTGTCAAAGCTATGTTGCAGATGGTGTTTACATAGTGTTGTTTGGTGTCAAACGGTGTGCAAGCGATCGGCTGGCGCTGACACGCCTCTCTGCAGTGAGTACACAAATTTGTCAGGATACTTGCAGGAGTAATGACCATTTTCAGTTTCACAAGTGAGCTTGAGCAGTACCTCAGGGAGATCAATCCAGCGTACGTCAAGTACACGGAGGGTCTGTGGGCAAATGAGGTCACTTCTACCTCTCAGCTTGGGAATGCTTCAGTAACAAGCATTCTTTCATGTGGCATCCAGAATCCCATCCATGCTGAGGACATCATTGCTCAGTCAAAGCCCACAGGCAAGTGCTCTTCTGACTATAAACGAGAACTTTCTTGCTGGATACTTCAGTTGGATGGTGCAAGAACAATCAACCAAACCTTCACACACTCCTAGCCTTGTCATGGAGCATCTTGCATCAGTTCCAAGACAGCAGTTTGTGGCTTGACAAATTGATGTTGACCTCTGTGCATACTCAGCCTGCCTGTATTTGAGGAGACCCAATGCATCCTCTTAGCCTCTCAGCCTTTTCTGCCGCTTGAGGCATATTCAGCTTGCCTGCGTCTTCACAATGCGTCTGAGCGTATTCAATGCAGCCTCCCAGCCTTGTCTGTGGCTTGAGGGTTTGCTGTTGATGTCACAGCATATCTAGAAGGCATTGTCACACAGCAGTAGAGCAGGATCAACGCCTCTCAGCTTTGTCTGTGGCTTGAGGCAGACTCAGCTTGTCTGCCTCTTCCGGAAGCTTTTGGACATATTTGATGTATCCTCTTGAGTGGCTTGAGGGTTTGTTGTTGATTTCACAGCACATCTGGAAGGCATTGTCACGCAGCGGTAGAGTAGCTTCACAGCAGCCTTTTGGCTTTGTCTGTGGCTTAGGCATTCAAAGCTTGTCTGCATTGTCACAATGCTCCTGAGCAATCCCAATGCAGCCTCCCAGCCTTTTTTGTGGCTTGAGGGTTTGCTTTGATTCTCGACATACTGAGCTTGCCTGCATCTTCACCAAGTTTGCGAGCCTCTTAGCCTTTTCTGTTGTTTGACGGGTTGTTGTTGACTCCTGTCAACGTCCATTTGCAGCATATCTGGCATAGCGTTTGAGGAGAATCGCTGCAGGCTGCCAGACTCTTCTGTGGCGTCACCTCTGGGCTTACTTCTTTGCGTTACCAAATTGCGCTGCATTGCTGCATAGTGTCTAAGCAAAGTCGATTTGGCCTCTCAGCCTTGTCTGTGGCTTGAGGGTCTGCTGTTGAATTCTGCCTTGCTTGGTGTTGTATACTGAAATTTGTTGTTTTTTCCAGCTGTGAGAACATTAGACGACCTAACTCTCATATCTGAGGCAACCGCAAGAGCCATTCATAGATTGAAGCAAGAGGAGGAAAGTGAGCAGGAAGAAATTCTCAGTTGCACAGCCTCTACAACACCGTTTATCAAGGTGATGATGCTTCCTCACTTTGTTGCAGCTACTCATGAATGCTAAGACTGATCCTTTCGATTCGACTTTGTATGAGTTTGGTTCAGTGCTTGCCGGGGCGCATCACAATAGGAGCACATTTGCCATGTATTAACAATGGGGAGGTATAGATGTTTGTTATGACTCCTGCAGGCCGAGGCTGCAGCTCGCCAACTTGGTTTCCAAGTCAAGACAATCGATTGTGAGCTGGATCCAAGTGCTCGTGAGCAGCCGCTTCAACCAGTGTACGTATGGGAGCATGACGAGGACTCTGCACAAGAGAAGCCAAAGGTGTTAGCACGACTTACTAAGGAGCTTGGTCTGAGCAGGAAAGAGCTGCAAGCAACTGCAGTTTTTGCCAAACCCCTTGCACAGGTGCGCAAGTTGCACCTTGCTGGTAGGCATGCTGTAAGCCAGAGCTAAGCATGGCCTGCATGATTTGATGCTTTTTTGTCCTTTTTCCTTTCCTCAAATTGTAAGAGAGGCAGCATGCAGGTCCAACGTGGTTGTGTGCGTTTGTCAGCTCGGACAGATGTCGTGATTCATCCCGCCACTTCAACCTTTAGGGCTGGCCGCACACAGCTGAACCAATATTTACAAGTGTGGAAACTAAAAACCTCTCTCTCTCTACAGGTACAGCTATAGCCCAAGTGGGCATTGACATTTGCACCTTCTTTTGAGACCTTTTGGTTTTTGATACCTTTTGGGTTTGCCAGGACAACAGAAGCGCTGCTGAGGGGCAGGCACTGGTGCAATTTCTTGCTGTCAACATACTCACAGACCGACCTGGGTGGGGGGTCCCAGTAGTGCTCTCAGATCTGACAGAAGCTACTGTCTTTCAGAGAGGCAATCAACTCAAGGATATTTTTCATGTCCAGTTCCACAACCTCAGGGAGGTGAGTTGTGCTACTGGTGCCACTGCATCATGGCCAGATCTGTCAACAAACGTCATAATTTACTGTTGAAACGCTGTGTTGACAAGCTGCTTTCTAGCAGGCATATGCGCACATTCGATGGCTGCTTGACGAGGCCAAGGCAAACAACCCTGGCTTGCATTTGGACAAGTCTGCCCCACCAGCAGCCGGAATGTTCACCATCATGGAGAATGAAGCCCATTTGGAGTCAGAAAGCATTAGTGTCGACGCAAGGTGTCTCACAAATGACTATGATGATGATGATGATGATGATCCATCTTTACTGCAAAAGGATCATGCTTTCCAAAAGCAGCTGCACTCCCTGGCAGCTGAGGATGAACAAATTGCAGCATTTGTGAACGCCTTTTGTCAAGACCAACAGCGCATGCCCAGCATACTAGATTTTGTGCCATCAGCTTGATTTGGTTATTTGTGCTTGTCTGTAAATGCTGAGGGGCTGTCACGCAACTTGAATGTCTGCAGGTGAAGGTTGTTTTCCAGCTGATGGCTACTCCTCCTTGATGTATCTTATCCGCCCATATGTCACAGCAACGCACACAAGGTGCTGCATAAATAGATGCATTCACTAATCTCTGATCCATTTTCTAGGATTGCAGCATCAACCAGAGTCAAATGAACAGTTTGAATCAAGGTATAGTACGTGTACAGAACAATTAGAACAATCAGTTTTTTGTTGCACAAATTGGAATCTGTCCCATGTCATTATGTAACACATGTGCGGTACTGTATCAGCAAGTTAAAAAGCATCTTGCTACAGTACGATAAATCATAATATACGTGATATGTTTGTGCTGAAAGCTTTTGAATTGTGTATACATCTGTGGCCGTTGTGAGTAGGGCTAACTATATGTGATGCTAACACAAGGGTTGTGCAGTAATTGTGCAACCAACGTGACTCCTTGAAGGTCACTATAATGTTTATCATTCCTGAAACTTGAAGAAAAAAGCAAAATTTCAGTGAGGGCTGAGATGTTTGCAAACAATGGTCAGCTGGTCGGAATCTAGTGCTCACACATTTAATAACATCATGAACTTGAACCGCTGAGAGTAAGCGACATTCAACTAGGTCCTATAACTGAGCAGAGTTGGCGTTTGTTCATCCCAAGAGCTTTTTGCAGCAGGGCTCAAATCTGTTTGAGATTGTCTCAATTCCGCAACATACAAATTTTACTCTCTAGAATGTGTGATCATACTTGTTGGCTGGCTAAAGCACTATACTCTATTTCTGAGTTGTCCATGGCAGCACAGCGGGAGACCCACAGGGACACAGACTTGCATTGCATTGAACAACAGTGCACACGTTTGGGCACAGATTCATGTCCATGCTGTAGGGGAGGCTGGCCTGTGTTGCCTAGGGTCTTGCGTGCAGGGGCTTGCAATCGCCCGGTCTTTGATCGTTGCTGCATTCCTACTCGATGACAAGCTGATTGCCATGCCCATTGGAAATGTCAGTAAATGCTTATTGCTTGCAAACCAATCCGAGACACTGCTTACACAACAAAGTGCATTCAGCAGAGCATCACCCTTGCTGACAGTAGACAGGCTTCAAATGTTGCTGCACTGTTGCTGCCCAGGATAACAACATTACAGATACAGTTGTGGCCTGAGCCTGCCTGCATACATCCATGGTGATGCCAGCATACATGGGCACTCTGATACAGTGCTGTTCAAGCTCTTAACACCAAACAGGAAAGTCGTTCAATGTAGATGTTTCATGAACTCTCTCTCCCTCATGCACATTCATCTGATACTCTCCATTGTATGGGTTTGTTCACTGGTTAAATCCCTGGGGTCATTTGATGCCACTGAGGATGCCTCTAATAGTAGCCCTGGTTGACACCTGCCTGCTCTCTAACTTGCCCACCTTGCCTTGCTGCATGGCAGCCGCCACAACAGCCATGTGATCCTTGTTCCCATCTTGCGTAGCGTACACACCCAGCAGTCTGTCCCTGGGGTTTGAAAACATGCCCTCAATGCTTGGCTTGGCTGTGTTGGTGCGACTGATTGGTCTTGAGCTCCAATTGACGTGTGAGTTGAGCAGCGCCTGCTCATTGCTGTCTGGCGTCTTGACTGAGCGCAGGTAGTGCGGCACTCTGGTCCCGGACTTTCTACAGTCAAACAGCAACCAATGTTGGCCACATCATAGAGCGTAGAAGCCAATGCACTTGACCAGGATTTGCTTGTGTTGGGCGGTGTTATCTTATGGCAAATCTTGGCTGGGCAGACTCTCAAAAATGTGCTGGTGAGGTGACAATGACTTAAGGGCAAGGGTGAAGAGAAAAAAGAAGAAGAAGAGGAGGAGACGACACTCAAGAAGGAGCACAGAAAAGGAACACGTCAATGAGAAACAGAACGAAGAAGTAGAGATAAGACCTGGCAACGCTCGCATATGGTCAAATGGTCACAGTTGGCCCCAACGACCTTGACAATCTAATGAATGAATGAACGAATGAATGCAAAGGCCTGCAGACAGCAACTGAGTGGCAGTCAACACAGTTGCCTTTTGACACATGTGTAGCTGTTACTGCTGTGACAGACTCTTTGTGCTTATGGACGCTTACGTTTGATTGCCTTACACACTTGATGCCATACATGGTGAAACCAGCCGCACAATGGCTCGGCTGTGGCTTGATGGTCACACATACGCAAGGAAGTAGCAGCACCTGATGTATTTCTTGAACATCTGAGCTGCTTGCTGTTCTGCTCCCTGTGCCCAATCCAGTGTTTCCAGCTCAGTCGCCCTGCATTCACATCAACCCTGTATCTGATCACCATGCAATGATACTCTTTTTAATGTTGGTCTTATACAGCTAAGAAAGGACTGTCAGCATCTGGATGATCTTGGAGGCTGTCAGGGTCTTATGCACAAGAACAAGACTCTCAGCTACTCCTTGTCTTTTTTGAAATCAACCTGCCCGCTATGCCTAGCAGCAGTTAGTGTTCACATCTGTCTAAAACTTGTCAAAAGTCAAGGCACAGAGGCATTGCAGGCTTGGCTGTGATGATGCTTGTGGCAGCTTGTCTTTTGTGCTGTTTGCCTATCAGATGCCCGCCATGAGCCAGCAGACGCCACATCACTTTTGCCAAGGCCACAAACTGCGGCGTGCCTTCCTATCAGCAAGAAACAGCCTGAGTGCTTTGGGACTGGATCGCCGAACACAAGTGAGTCCTGCTATATCAAGAGCATCACCTCTACTGCACAACATGGTGTCATGCAAACGCAGTCATGAGATTTGGTATGACTGCAGCAGCAGGCTCACTTGAGGTAATCTGGGTCAGTGTCTCCAGTCCTGGCCAGCACCTTCTGCTTCAGCTTGCTCTCAAGACTGTTCCCCCACATGTCCGATGGCACATACCAAGGCGTGGGATACCTGCAGTAAACCTACACGGGGTGAGTCTCAAAGCCTGATGCTCAAATGTGGGTTAGTGTCTGATTCTGAGACATTGAGCATGCGCAAATGTGGGTGGACGTCTGTGTTCAGACTACAGGAGCTTGTCTTTGTCCCATGAGCATTGCGTTTTGATTGCTGTTGTGCTGATAGCTATGTGCTTCAGATTGACAAAATTGGAGCAGACAAGACAAACAGCTGCAAGGAAACGTCATGTTCAGTACGCTTTCAAGTTGAAATGGCTGTTGGCATAGGCTAGGTGATGAAATGTGGAAATAGCGCCTGGTGCTGTATTCATAAGCAGAGCCAAACAGAGGTGCCTCTACAAGCTACACACTTCTTGCAACGCATGCACAGACTTTGGGCTTTGAGTTTGAGCGCTTATGTCTCCAGGCAAGTTACGTTCCTACATGGCCTATGACCTGTCAAACATGACACAGACAGGACAAGAAACAGTACAGACAGTACCACAACCAGATGCTACACAGAAGACTATACTTTTGCCTGGTCTTGTGCCGGTCTGAAGGCCTGCCAGCCCTGCTGCTTCTGCGCTTAGGGACAACGCCAGCAGGGGCGTTTGGCATGCTTGCATGGCCCTCTCGACGGCAGTAGCCTATGGTAGCAGCCCTCACTCGCCTCATCATGTCCTCAGGCAAGTCAGTTGCTGGCTTCACTGAGTTGCTGCTCCTGAAGATGAACTCACCATTCCTGCGGACAATAGCAGAAGTGGCTTCTGTGCACCTTGTCATGTCTACGACCCCTGTGCTTTGCTCACATTCTGGGCAGCACAATCACAAACACATGAGTGTTTAGTGATGCAGAGGGACAAAGAATGACACAAGACCAAATGCATCTTGTGCATTGCAGAAACTGCCGTAGCACAAGTGGCTAGATCAGCTCAGCTGCAGCAACTCTAGCCATAACATGCAAGCCATAGGCAAGTTCTGCTGCGCTCATGCTGCAACAAGCAGCAGCAGAGTGATGTCAGGGAGCTCAACTGGTACTGCTGCAAAGCGACTCGCTCTTCTTGAGCCACAGCATCTGCAATCTCCAGAGCCTGCTTGGCCTTCTGTTTGGCTTGGGCTTCTAAATGAGCGGTGGCCACCACTTTCAACCGTGCCCACAGCTGCCTGCAGCATTTCATTTCTTTAAACCCTAATTTTCATTTCATATGCATGCATGCCTCACAATATGGGGCATTGAGTCAGGTGCAAATGGACAAGCTTCCTGCAATTGCTTGCATCACACTGCCTGATCTTACAGTGTGCTTACACAAAGCTGATCTTGGCACATGGCAGTGTGTACTGAGTAGAACTGGCTCTACTGGCCATCACACAACAAACCAGACTATTGCTGTATGCATCAGAACCATATACTGTCATTGGAAGCAGGTGACATCATGGCAAGTCTTTCAAACTTGCAGTGCGTCTTTACACTGGCGTCTTTACTAGACTTGCTGAAGACATAGCATCATTGTGAGACACTGAGTGCCACAGAATGACACACTGACTTGAGTAGGCAGACCTCTTTTGTCTCAAGCTTCCTTGCATTGAATGGAAGTGTGACATCAGAAAGAGAGCAAAGTGGATCAACAAAAGAAATATTGCAGTGTGCACAAGCAAGAAGGAAACAGGCTGACCTGCCAACAGTAGCAGAGGGGGCCAGGGTTCCCTCCTCACCTACCCCCCTGGGGTCGGCCTTGCCCCTGGGGCTCTGCAAAGGGTCAGTCCCCTGGCCCGCAGCCCCAGAAGCCTTCTGCTGCTGAGCAATAAGGGTCCTCCACTTGTTGGTGATTTCACCGGCCCAGGCATCAACTGTTTTGTCTGACAGACCTACAGCTGCCTGGCCACACAATGCCCCTCCTGGAACATGAGCCATACATCGCTGCAATTGCTTGCCTCATGCAAGCTGGTCCTGAAACCTTGGCATTTTGCTTGTTAACAATGGCTTTGTCATCTATTCTGGTCATTATCGTCATGCATTGGCAGGCAAATTGCAAGTTTGAGTGATGTAGGGCTCAGAATTGAAAGCTTGCAGGCAAATTGATATTCAACACTTCTTGTCAAAGCAGCATCAGCATGAGTCATGCTTCGGCAGCTTGCATATGCTGCCCTCTGTCAGCCATCCAAGATGGCCACTTGTCAAATTACTCACTGAAGATTCACAGCAGCTCCTGCTTGCCTCTGCTGGACAACAGGCAACCAGCGTTTTTCTAGTACAATGGCGCACGACTCAGACACAGCACTTGGTTGATGCTGTTTCACAGAAACATGCCAACAATGGGGGGCACTCAGCAATCAGCCTACCCTGCTTTTGCTTGAGCTGAGGGTGGTAGTTGGGGTCAGCCTGCATAAGGGCTAAGTCTTCAGGAGATAGGCTCCACCATTCCTCCATGTCACTGCTGCTCATGTCAAGTAAGGTGTCCTGCTGAGCTGCGCCGTGCACCTTCTTGCTGTCATTGTGCAGCCTGCAGCCAAATACCATCATGCCTGAAATAGGCTTGTTTGTATTTTGGCAATGAGGCTTTGGGCATCAATACGAGCATGGCAAAAGCTGGGTGACGATAGTTGTGACAAGACTTGCGCTGCATCTGACATTGTTAATTTCAAAGACGTGATCTGCTTGCGCTGCTGGAATACTCGGAACCATGAGTTTTGCTTGAGATTCACTGCCTGTATTTCGTAAGCAGTGAGTGTGCTGATGCATATAGAGCCTAGAACTTGACTGCGTTAGTGGTTGCCACCGTTCACGGAAGGGCAGCAACAAGCACACCTGGCAGATGTGCTGCCAGCATGGCTGACTGGACCAGTCGCCTGAGTTGTGCTGGATCTGAGGGTGGCCTCAGGGCTGTTCCTTGCTCTGCCCTGGCTTTGAGGGCGTGCCCTGGTGCGCAACTCCCAGCAAGATTCAATCCTTCTTGGTGAGTGCACATGAAAGGCTGGCTTGGTAGCACCTGCACAGCACCAGAAGTGTGCAAGCTAGGATGTCCAACAGCCATATCAGCTGTGTTTGCAAGGTAGATGCTGCAGCATGCACAGTGGTGACTCTCAACGGAGCTGCTGTGCGTGGGCAAGTTGCCTCTTGGTGGCAATCTTTGCCAAGGGCGAAGTGAGCTTCCAGTGTTTTTGCAGCAGCTGTGCATGGGCCGACACGAGCAGCTGCGTTTGTCCTAGAGCATCCGCAGCCAGCTCAAGCGCCAATGCAGTAACTGCTAGTTGCTGTGCAGGAAATACTACTGATTGCATCTGTGACACAATGGCTGATTGCACACATCGTTGCAGACATTGTTGCTGAACCGTTGAAGAATTGAAATTATCAGATGTTATCGTCCAAATCCTGAGCTGATTCAGGACAAGAGGCTTCTTCAGCGTACGTTATGTTGCGGCAAGTGTGCTGAGCTATAGAATTGCTCAATGAGCATAAAGCAAGAAACTTGCTTTATGAGCTATGCAGTAGTATGGTCATTCCTGACCTTCAGCCTCAAAGCAGGCAACATACCTTTCAGCTTCAAGGCGCTCCTTTAATGCTGTGATACATCTGGACTATTGCTCAGATGAGCTACCAATCTGGCAAGCTGGCTATCCCTTATTGACCCAGCAGGAACAACCTGAAGAAGCAAGTTGCTGACACTTTGGTGGAGAGAGCTGTAGCAACTTTCATGGTAAACAAAACAGTTCTATGCGCGTTCTTGATAGTCGTACAATTGCAGCGCGTCTCCTGTCGTCTTCAGGCTCCCGTGACGTCGAAACTCTGTCGTTTCCAGCAGATTGCAGCAAGAGTGGATCGTTATGACTTTGAACGACAACGCTAGCAGACGGTACCGACGGTAGTGCATGCATGGAATTCAAGCGAAAACAAATTTCAGGGACAACGCTGGAACATTTGACGCTGCAGCATGGTTCTTTTCGCGATATCCCAAAGTCTGGCGCAAAAAGGTATAGCCGACGCCGCGGCGAGAGCTTGTCAGCAAGGAGGGACCGGAGGCAGTGTAGACTCTATCTCTAGCGAAGCGTTTGAGAGATGGTCTGCAAGTGGTGCGTTCTCAACGTCTGCCTCACAGGTAAATACCTAGGTAGAGCGACCCCATTTCTGCACGCCCCCACACACACACACGCACTGGCTGAAACGCCAACAATTGACCAACTTTACTACATAAGACACCTGCATCGTTTACTTGCAGGGATGGCAGGTACCTGTTGTCAGAGATCTAGATCATACCGAATACAGAACGCATTGAAGCTGTACTCAAGCTGTAATGTGTCTAGCAACTTGCCCTAAAATGATACCGGTGTCGATGGTGCAGAAAGTTTACCTTGCTTGGTGCTCACCAAGATTTGTAGCATACCTTGGAAATAAAAGCACGAATGATGGCACATACCAAAATTGTAAACATTGCAAAAAAGGGCCTGAGAAGTTACCATTGGTGGAAAAAACGAGTCTGTAACTGCGCAAACAAAGCCTACATGTATACAGGCGTGGCACCTGCTGCCTCACAGGCCTAGGCACATCCTAGGCACTTAGCGACGAAACAGCAACATCACACTACACATCGCACTTGTTACCAAACTGTTGACAATGCTGTCTGCAGCGTTAAAGCAAAACCAGACTCATTGCTGTGGTGCATTTGAGATCTGCTGAGAGGGGGGCTGTTCAGACTGGGGCTGGGTCTGTGGCAGGCCCTGACTGACTGGCATTGGTTGCGGCTGCCACTGCTGCTGCTGGGGGACCCCTGTGCCATAGTAAGGGGGGATCATGGAGGGGTCCATCGCTACTGATGGTCTGAAGCTGGGATCTGTCTGCATGTTAGGGGGCATCATGTTGGGGGGTGGCCATGCATACCCCTGAGGTCCCACACCTGTACTCACATCTGCTGACTTGATACAGCTGGCCGTTAGAGCTGCTAACTCTGCACATGTGAGACAAGCATATTCAACAACTCAACTGGCAAATTTCTGCTGCAGAAAGGCAAAAGCATGCCAGATACTTCCAAAGTGTACACCTAGAGCTCTTTGAAGCTGCAGAGACAAGCCTGAAATGCCCTGGTATGCAAAGCCAAGGTAAAGCTTGAGCTACACAGTATCAGGTCGAATGCTTTCAAGAACAGTAACAATATGCTGTCATCCAATCAAGTGGATTTTGTACCAGGCATGGCACCAGTCATAGGCTGTGGGACTCTTGGGATCATAGCTGCATCATCACGCTCCTCGCGTGGGACAATGTCAACCTGTACATCACTACAAACATGAAAAGGCATCTTAGGGATGGTAGCAACACACAAGCAAGCATGCTCTGCAATGCAGACAAAGACAAAGTCACCGTTCAGAAGACATACACAACAGCAAGCTTTGCCCTAATGCTGGTCTTGCACATGACTCACCAAAAAATCAAAAATGTCAGTGCGAGTGATAGCCGCAGCAATGTCATTTCTCTGTAGTGTGCGTCTCTTGTTTTCCTCTGAATGATTCCAAGATCGGAGTGTCAATTCCAAAATGAACATCTCACATGCCTGCATACACGTAGGTCATGTCAGGCCGCTGTCCTTGCTCATGCTGAACGTGTCTGCAAGTCTCACTTATTTGCAAGCTATTTGCCTGACAATAACTTGGGGTTGTAGCACGTGCCACAAAGCAAACTGTAAAATAGCCAGTCCAAATCCTCATGCCAAGCAAAGCTCATACAGGCAATACTTAGTACCTTTGCAAATAGGACAGGAGCTTCAGCACTGATCATTCTGACATCCTCATCTGATTTCATGATCTGCACATGACACTCTTTGAGCAAGAAAGAGTGTAGAGTGTTCAGCTGTATGCCAATCCTTTGTGTGTGTGGAACAATGCTCCAGGCTACCTTCTTGATTCGAGCCAATGGCAGCTGATGATTTTTAAACTCTGCAGGATCTGTACCAACTTGCTGGATCTCCAGGTGCTGTTGCTCCCAAAACATTCTGAGCTGAATACTCTGCTGTTGCAGCTGCTGTGCCATTGCTTGTGAGTATCCAGCAGGGTTGTACTGAGGGACCTATGACATAAGCTAGAATGCTGATACCACGCTCTTTTAAAAGATCTCGACACACTTTCCTTACGTATTGGTCATTTCCTAATACCTTTTCTACAGATCTGCACAGGCAGGGTATGCACGCCAAACAAGACGCTGCGTTGCATGAGGAACCCAACATACGTCGAAGCAGAGCCTTTGCTGGGAATAGGGCGAAATTACAATAGTCATATGCAACTTGCTGGTGAGCGGAGACCTCACTTGCATGCCTCCGGGGACTTGTGGCTGCATCTCAGACTGGCTGCCGACCGATACTTGCCCTGCAAGCCCGGTGGCGTCTGACATTATCCCGGCGATGTTAGCAGCTGTTGCTGCTTGCTAGCTTGACTTCAAATGCGCTGTTGCTTGCCTGAGCACTGTGGCTTCGACACTTGGACACTTCTCAAGACAGCGTGCTATCCGGCGCACGCACGGCGAGCTATGCGTATTTCATGTGCGTGAACCATTCGCATCGCGTGAGTTGCCGAACCCGCTCAACAGTTTAAACGATGTCTACCTTGTTTGCCTGAGTTGCCCGCATAGAGACCAACACCTCCTGACGGCGCTGGGCCTTGCTCAAGGTGAAGGCATTAGGAAAGGCTGTCAACCAGTAGCCCCATTGAGTATGCTGCGTGACAGTCGGAAACTATCGATCACACGAGACTGACAGGATGCCGGTGCAAACCAGGCAAGCCAGCCAGGCAGCAAGTCACATGATGCAGCATGGGTTCAACGGGAATGGCTCTCTTTACACGCCAGTTCCAGGCGGTCCGAGATCACATGGCTGGCGTGACAGTGGTAGCGGCATGCAGTTGGCCCACGCTCAAGCATTCAGCCACAGAGCTGCGCAGACAACTCCTGCAAATCAAACCTCTACTCAGCGGGGGGTCTGCATCGCAACCCCTGTCGAGGAACGCATGTTAGCTGAGCTCGAAAGCTTCGAGCAAAAGCTGTCTGACAGATATCCTGAGACCTCCGCCCCAGTAGAAGATCCTGACGAATTGCAGCAAGATTTAGAAGCTCAGCGCGAGAGTGACCCGGTACTACAAGAGGCAGAGGCATTGGCTGCAGACGAAGCCCAATACCACCAATCACTTCTAGCTGAGGAAGAAGATGTAAAGCGTGAGCAGGAAAGCTTTTGCATGCACCTACACTATGCCGCAGATATCATGCATGACCACAGCATTTTGGAGACCATGTCAGCAGCAGAAATCAGTCAGGTACAAGCAGCCGCTCATCGGTTGCTCTCAGTCTGTGATGATGCCAAGGATAGCATTCAGCAGAAAGAAGTGCAACATCTGAAGCAAGAAGTACACCAGCTGCAAGCTCTGAACTGTCAAGAAAAGCTGACCTCTGACAAGCTGCTGGAGGCTAACAGGTACAGCCATCAATTACAGAATGCAGGAAATTGAATACTGACAGCATAGTGTAGACCATGAACTGGTTTGCAGGACCATGGAGCAAGAGAGATCAGACTTGATGAAGCGCCTAGAGTCTGAAGCAGAGAAGAACTGCTGCTGCATCTGCATGTCAGCCCAAAGAAATGCAATGCTGTTCCCTTGCATGCATATGGACTTTTGCGTCATATGCATAAACAACACATGGCCCGTGCTGGAGCTTGCCCAATATGCAGGGTGCCAATCAGAGGGGTGCTGCCCTTGCACTTGGTCCAGTAGCATTCCTGTCCTTCCTGCTTACAGCAGTGCCTTGTCTACCTGTCAGTGCTCTCTCTTCACAGGAGGAGACCCACTAGCGCTGTTCAGCAGTAGTGCTTGTGCCAACACAGGCTGAGAGGAACACATTCCAGTCACTTGGCTGTGTCTGGCTTTGTGCATGCTTCAGTGAACCAGAATGTACTTGCACGCTGTCTGTTACAAACACCATACTCAGCTGTATAATGCATCAGCACATTTAGAGCTACTGGTCCTGCACACACGATAGCATGATCCAGTTTGACACAAAGACAGTGAGCTTTGACAAACAGTGCATGACATTCATGCCTGCAAGTATGATTCGACATTGATCCTGAAGCGTGTTTTGCTCGTATGATTCTACCCACTAGGAGAAACCCTAATGGGGAGAAACCAACCCAAAATTAGGGGAGAAACCAGAATTCTGATTAGATCAATTTCTATTGTGAGGCGTCATGCCTGAGCAGGGCGATTGTGTCCGCGCTCAATTGTTTGACTGCAGTGGTGTTTGCATACGAATCATGCCTTGTATGATACATCTATATATGGTACATTAATCAATGTTGTTCAGTTGACAGATGTGCTGTAACTCCACAGACGCACTCAATTGTGATACATAGAATGATGTATCAATCCAACACTTGTATTGTCTAGTTGCTACATCTTGCACATCATGAAAGGTCAGCCAGTAAACTGGCAAGTCTTAGAAGCCTAAGGCTTCACTTGCCTTTGTGCTAAATCTCTGTGGTACAAAAGCTGTGTGTATTGCATGACAAGGATGTAGATCAGCAAAAATACATTGCAACAGACCGGACAACAACCACTCATTGTCATGAGTATTGTCCCCTGCAGCATACTAGCATTACAACTTGTCAGTCAAAGCTAATCAGGGGTGCCTCATCAGCTGGCTTTTGGCCAGGAGCTTGAGAACCGGAACCCCCGGGAGGAGGTTGTAGTCTGACAGGTCCGCTAGCTGAGGCTGTGCTTGTCCTGGTGCTGGCAGGCAGCTGTGGTTCCTGTGATCCTCCTCCGTTACTCTTCTTGAATTCATCTAAGGAATTTGTAAGCGTCTCAAACGCACCCAAGGCTGCTGCAATGGCACTTTCGTCTGCATCTGTGAAATCGCTGATCATTCCTCTCAACTGCGCCTGCAATTTCACAGGTTGATGTGAGTAATGCTGGGGATCTTGCAGCATTGGAGATGTGCATTGTTGTCGCTGCCACTCCAAACTTAGCAACAAGCAGCGAAAGGAATACACTGCACATCTGCAAAATTCCCATAGGGTATGATGGGGATACGCACATGTGATGCCCATATTGAATTCTGACTGCAATTGAAATGGTACAGCTCAGCATCACATGGTTGCTACAAAGCAGTGATAAATGCCAGACCTGAAGCTGTTCAGACTTGGTCAGCATATCAGTGGCAGCATCCCCAGTGTCGTGCATTGCAGCCAACTCCCACAACAAGCCAGCAGCGTCTGATGCAAGGCCCGCAAGCAGCTGCAACTCATCCCCCTGTATCAGAACAGCAAGCAACAGATTGAATCGGATTGCCACAATACCAACTGGGTTTCAAGCCCTTAGGTTTGGTTGTCTAACACTCTCGACACAGCAGGCAAGATAGCCCTTCCAAGGCAGATCCGCGAGCACTGCCTACAAGCTGCAGTTCTTTCGATTCTGTTGATGTAGCCTCTGGCAAGTCATGCTGTCTTACCTGACTTGGGATTGTTTGGTTCACATGACTTGGCAAAGCAGAACCAGCTGACATGCCTCCAGTTCCTCCGCCCGTTGCAGACCCAAAGCCGCTGTATTGTCCCGGCGCTGACACACCATGCGATCGCTGATAGTCATCGCCCCCGCCATAGCTGCTATCATCACCGACTAAAGGTTGTTCTAGCTGTGCCAACTCATCATAGCCAGATCCTCTGTTTCCCAACACCTGCTGGAAACGTTGCTTGAACGCTCCAAGCCGTTGAGAAAATGGCACGTTCGACATTGCACCGACAAGATCGTGCTCAACTCTCGTCAAGCTGACGTGAGTTACCGGCAAGCATGTCTATGCCATCGCTACATGAGTCACCGTTCGTCCATGTTTTCAATTGACGCCATGCGTGCATATACACTCCGTCACCAACTTGGCTAAGCTTGTCCTGTGTGACCTACTCTCCTGAGATGAACTCAAGAGAGTAGGTCACACAGCTGAAATCGACAGACTTGCCACAGTGACACCACAGTCTTTTTTGCTGTTAGGCATACACAGCAGCACTCTGTTGTACAATTGTAAGAGAAAAGGGCCCCAAGCAGTGATTATGATGCAGATGATCCTCAGTCCGACCAGTCATCCTCTTGCTGCTGCCCAGTCGCCAGCTGATGTAATTGTTCTGTGATGTCAGCTTGCTCATCGCGGTCATAACCCCATCGATGGAGCATTTGCCTTGCCAACCCTGCACGATCAATCAGCAAAGCATATCTTGCCATGATGATAAGATACGACATTAACAAAGCAGCATAGTTGGTCAAAGGGCTTTGTGATGCCTGCACACTGTGATCATCAGAAGTCTCACACATACTACAGTAGCAATATGCAATTTCGAAGTGCAGCAGCATTTGCAGCGCAGCGCATGCAAACAGGCAAACACTGTCTAAGGGTATGCTTGATGCGACAAGCCCACCTTCAAAACTGCGCAAATGCTGTTGAGCAGGCTGGCGGCATGCTGGGCTTGCTGCTAGCCTGGTGAGAACAGGCGTACAGTCCACCTCAGCAGGGGCATGGCGGGTGCCATTGCTATGCACCGCACCATTCGCCAAAACACCTGCAATTGGCCACACAACAGTCCTGTCAAGCACACATTCCCCTCAGCCGGGCCATGCTGAGGCCTGAGATGCACAGGATTACACAGCAGAGCAGCTTTACTGCAGAGAATACACAGTGCAAATGTCTGTAGCGGATTGACATTCCATGCTCTTCAGCCTGCAATCAGGCTGCAATTTAGTTGCAGACTCGCCACAAATCTCAATGAGAGCTGTGACATGCTTGTTTTGAGCTTATCATAGTGTCAAACTCCAGTCAGCAATACTGCCATACTGTGACATGTTGCATAGCTCCCATATTGCGTCATGTAGCACAGCTCCCATATACTGCTGCCAACAACCAGAATCAACACAGATTAACACAATGTCCCTTCCTTCAAAACTCTTGTATCCTAACAAAAACGAAGCAAAGGAAGGTTTTCCAAAAGATTTTTTTTTTCCCTCTGGAAAACTTACAAGCACTTTATTTTTCCCAGATGGGATAAACAGCTTTAGACGCATGGGGCTGCGCTAGAAAGTGGCAGGCACAGCGAACAAGATGCAGCTCTGCCAGTACAGAGGCAGTAATACAAGGCAACAATGCTTCACAACAGACTAGCTTTGCAATGTCCGTGCAAGCGTCCCAAATGCGTACCATTTTGCCTTTGGCGGTGCTGCTCTGGCTCCATCAGGTCACCGTATCGCAGGACAGTGTTCTGGAAGATGCCCGGGAAAGGCAGTGGGATGGGCATAGCTTGTGGCACAACACATCGCGCTTGCACGCAGCGCTCCCCTGCATGCATGGCACTGTCAGCTAGCAACAACACAGGCAGAGCTGCACGGACAGACCACCTGCTTGTGCAGGCCGACAACGACCACAAATTGCAGGAAGGTCAGCTATGTCTGCAGCCTAGCAGACAACAGCCTGCTCCCTTGTTATTGAATGCTTGCACAGCTGTGCAGACAGAATGAGACTACAAAGGCAGCGCAATATGCACAGAGCTTGTATGTGCAGCCATTGACCTGCTTTATCTGAAGCCATGACAGCTATGGAGCAGGTTGGGTTATGACTTCAGTATGCACGAGTGGCATCAACCTGCATTATGCGAGGCTTTGGCAGCTACAAAGCAGATTGGTGCATGTTTTGAACCGCCTTCCACTGTATCAAGACATATTAAGACAGGGCAACTAAATGCAGCATGGTGATGAGAAAAGATCACCTTCTAGCATAAGACTCTGATCCAGCAAGTCAGAAGCCTGGTGCGATTGCAGAGGGGCACCTCCCCGTCTAGCCCCTCTCAACACCACACTCTCAGCCAGGGCTTGTCCAGGAGGGGCCTGCATGCCAGGACTCCAACATGCTGTGTTGGATCTGGTCCACAAACCTGCATGCACAATGTACAGCTGGGCACCACAGCCTTGTGAAACACGTCTGAGTCATGCCCTGACAGTTCAATGCCACAGAAGAAGCTTTAGGCAAGACTGCGCATGACACAACTAGTTTAATACAGCTGAGTTTTGCTGCTGCAGAGTATGAACACATCAAAAGTAGATGATGACGTCTGAATGAGTATTACAAGGTACCAAGCTCAGCATCTAGACGTGGCAAACACCCTGTGGGGTTTGAAGTTATGCGTCAAGAACAAGTATGGAAACAATGGTGGCCAACAAGATGCGTGCCAACAGGTTGCGCCTTTGTGAACAGGCATGTTGACCAATGCTGACCAAAACGGGCTTTGCAGATGTGATAGCGGGTTGCTGTCTGGGTGCAGCGCAGCACTAGAATGATAAACATACATCATCTTTCACAAAGCATGACAGCAGCCTGTAGCAAGCGATAGCACATCTACTCACTACTTGGTCTCAAGGATGGTGAGTCAGCTCTATGGCGAGTGCGGAGGTCTCGAGCTTCTGCCAGGTGGCGCTCATCAGGCAGGCCAGGACAGGGCAGGGCTGCTGAGACAGCAGCAAGGCTGCAGTGCGCGGCCCCGTTCAGTAAGCATGCTAGGTCATGCATGCTTGCTGCACCTGCAGGCATTCATGCTGCATCAAGCTCTAAAGACAGATACATGTATTTTTACACCAAGGGTTGACAAGTTTTGCAGATGACAAGAGGGCTTTGCTGCCTGCAGTTTGCACTTGTTTATAACAAGCAGTGTACAGTCCATCCAGCCGTCGGCAGGTACAGACAGCACAGTTTGCATTAATTCCTGGCCATGCAAGTCAAAAACCACATATGCACATGCACCAGGACCAGAACAACATCAATGCTCTGTATACCAGGAAATCACATGCTATGACAGCAAAGGTGGCTACAGCCTTTGAGGCCACTCCATGCATACGCAAAGTCTGGCACAGCTATTGCAAACAACTTATATGCAAATAAGTTATATACTCAAATCTACAATAGATTGGAGACCTGTTGCCATGCCCAAGGGGCTAGTGGGGCAAGGGCTGTGTAGCCTGTAGGGCAGTGTGATGCTGTCCAGGGCAGCCCCGCACAGAGCACTGGTGTGGAAGGCCCTGTCCTGGTGCCAGTGCAGGTGAGGCAGCCCCTGGGCCCCAGAGGGGGGTGCCATGGGGGCATACAGGGTAGCTAGGGGTGACAGGACACCAAGACTCAAAGCTTCATTCAGTTTCCACAGCCTCTTGGCCTCTGTCTGTATGCAAACAATGTGAATGCAGACATGGGACACACACAAAGACGCATAATTCATTGAGTCATGCGCATGTGTGAGGTCTGTCTGTACATAGCAGCCCGCTGTCACATGGGAGTCAAACCAACTGCATTCTTACAAAATACTTGTGCACAGGATGCAAAAAGCAAACAGCAAAGCATAGCACAGCAGCTGCGGCAGCACAGACCACTGGAAATGTAACATGTGCAAGATTGTCACCTGACTTGATCAGCACTGAGTGGTGACCCAGAGAGGAACAGATCAACTTCCAACATGTCACAGTGCATGTTGTTGCTCTGGCATGCACTGTGTTGCAAACCTGACTGCACATGGTGATCATTCACAAGTGGTATCAAAAGTCAGGAACAAGATGCTGACCTCGGCATGTGAGGGTGCAGCATGTGCAGCACGGACAATAAATACTAGGGCTGGGGCGGTGGGGTAGTCCTCCCTCAGCTCAGACACCACATCAGCTGCAAATTGCCCAAAGCCACTGTGATCATCTACTAGGCACTGAAAACCCTGCACCATTGCAATAGCTTGCATGAGAAGAGAAGTCTTCACAACGCATGTGAGATGGGCAACTTGCAGACATTTATGCCCATTTTGCACCATTGCAGTACTGTCATGCATGTGCAAGGAGTGGCATTGCATAGAGAGGTGCTTGCTACGCCTGTACTCATGACAACAAGGGCTCCCCAGTTGTGCCAGTTTAACAGAAACCAGACTCATCGCTCTGCTAGACAAAATGACCATCATTTTCATCTCAGAACCATGACAGCCTATTGGCTAAGCACAGGTGACGCATGCATTTCTGTAATGTGCCTTACGGCCGACGATATCAGAGACTTGCAGAGGATGTAATAGAACCTGGAAGGTATCGCATTCTTCTGCCCAGTAGCGAATCCTATCCATGACATCATCTCTTGTTTCACTCACGCCTAGCAGCCCCTTGCCCTCACCAAAAGCTCCAAATCTGCCCTGCCCTTGCCATACGCCTGGCAGCTGATACAAGCTTCTGGGATGCAAGAAGGTCTTCAGGTAGTCAGTCCAGTAACCCACTCCTGATGTACTGTCTAGTGACCTGCCACCACAGCACAAGATGACTGTCTGGCTAGCACCATAAACATCAATGCTGTACCTTGTGCTATTTGCACAGACAGCTGTGATGGTTGACACTGCAGCCAGATGGAAAGAACCTTGTCATTTAGTGTGCTATCCCCACTGTATTTCAGACACAAACTCTTGTGATCGCGTGCCAACTTTGCTGTTGTATGTATGAAAGTGCATACATTTGCACAAGTTTGAGCTCAGTCAAGCTGAGATTCTGAAGATCACTCAATACTGTGTGGCTTCAAGTTCCATGCACTTGTCCCAAAGTACCGCACATCAGCAAATGCACCATACCTACTTGTGATCCTCACCTGGCGGCTAGCTCTAAGGCATCTGCCCTGTCATCTTCTTCATCATTACTGGTTGTTGCAACAGGCTCTTGCACAGGCGGCCCTGCAATGCGCATCATATCAGACAAGAAATTGATCTTGTGCTTGCCACTGTGTCATGACTTGCAGTAGGTTTGTTCGGCAAACACTCAATGGCTTGGGATGTTAAATGAGTCAAGGAAGACCACCTTGAAGTGCCGCAGTGGTGCACAATCAGTGTTGACTGAGAAAAAAAAGAGTAGCAAGCCCTGCTTTTCGGCTGTCAGGAATTGATCCTCAGCATGATCGACTGCAGACATGGGATAGCAAGTAAGTCAAGCGCACATGTGGCGATCAGGCGGGGTCAGGAGGAAGCAGGCATTTGTGTTGTTATTTCTACCACAAAAAGTATGAGCACATGCTGAACTAATCGGGGCTGAGGGCATACTTTCAAGCTCATGCTCTGGCTCAGACAATAGCTGCTCTGCAAATGCACTGACAGGGATCCTTGCACTACGTGTGACCTCTACAGGCCCTTGCCATGTTGTTATTGGCACAGCCTCTGCTTCAGGGGCGTGCTCGCCAGCTGTGTTGACCCCTGTCGGTGACAGCGGTCGTTTGAGGAGAGGTGCAAAGCAAGGAAGCCATATCAAGGCTGTATGTTGCAGCAGCTGATACAAGCTCAAGACGCAGACAGAGAATGTTTTCGTTATACCTCCCAAAGATCCACAGAGGTCAAACAAAATGGCCCGTGGTGTATATGTTAGGTTGCCCTGCAGCACTCCCAGACTTCTGCATGATACGCAGAGCCCGTGACACAAACGCCATGTCAAGAGATTGCGCAGGCTTACGTGTGGATCTTCTCCCGAGCGGAATAGGCAGTCAGAGTCGATCTGGGCTGCAACAGCAGCTGTGGCTTCCTTCTCAGCGTACCCTAACAGGTCATCCTGGACTGATCAGCGAGATGTTGCAGCACGGCTAATAGAAATGCATTGACTAACAGTCCAAAATCGTGAAGCAAACGGGCTGCATATCGTTGCTCATTGCACCTGTATATTCCAGTAATGTGCGCCGGCGAAGTTAGCAAAAGAGCCGAACTGCAAAGTGATAATCTCGTGTCGGGCCATTTCTAGTGACGTGCACAATTGTCTTACTCTTCTGAATTTGCGTCCCTACAACGTTTCGAACTCCTCAGGGACCAAAGAAGTTGTCACGACCCACAGCGCAAACGATTTCTGCAAGCAGTCTTGTTAGGTCAAACGTCAACGGCTTAATTAGGCTGACAATTGTTTCGGGGCCTCCAGTTGGATCCCAGACTTTGGCACCGAAGTGGATGCAGTGATTTTCAGTTCAGCGTGTGGCTAGCACACGGTATTCAGGTAGGCTGCAGCTTCACAGACATGTCGTGCAAGCTATAAAAATGTGGCGACACTGAAATGCATAAAGAGCGTGTTTAGACAAATTCGAAGAACTTGAGCTTGAGTTCCTTGAGGCTTGCAATTGCAAAGCTCAACTGACACCGCTTCACGACGTTCAAGTGTTGCACCGCTGCTTACAATACAAAAATGAAGGGTCAAATCACTGTGGCATCAGCTACACACATAGAAACAGCAAGCACTAGAACACAAAGCAATGACATGGCATCAATGCAAAGAAAACTGCAAAGCATAGTACCCTTAAGCAATGCATACTTGCGGTACACCCAGGACATCATTGTCCATGCAGAGCCTGCTTCAATGACTGCTTTGCTGAGGCTGGCTGATACACGTCAGCCTCTTTGGTCCTTCTATACACTCTGTACATCGGCTCATCCCCAGGCTGTGCACCAGGACCCTCAGTCAAGAACACAGACCCAGTTCCAGCAGCAAACACCCCCTTCATCAGCGCCGTCGCATCACCGGCCAGTGTCCCAACAGGAGCCTCGCCCAGCGGTACAGGTGTACTATCCACATTAGACCTGGCCTTGTGAGACAGCAACGTCCAAGATGTCTCCTCATCTCTGGTGGTTCTGGTGGTGCGTTTGCTGCCGGGCTGACTGCCCACAGCAAGGCTGATCTTTGCACTAACAGGGCTGAAGTCAATGTCGCTTGAGGTGTAGCGCTGCTGCCTGTGGTGCTGCTCGTGCACAAGGTGGTGGTCGTCATCTGCCAGTTCTGCCCCTAGTGTCAGCTGCAACCTAGCCGGCGCCTCAACCCTGGCATCTGCTGCACTCATGGTCAAAACAAAGGGACTGCTGTCTTCGTTGTCTGCAGCCTCTGTGCCAATCACAGTTGACTGAAAGCCAACAGCTGCAGGTAGCGTGTACTCAATGACAGACACATCATCTGCAGGTACTGTCTGCTGTGCAAGGATGGGTGATTCGGAGAGGGCTACTGTGTCTAGGCCAGGCAAGTGCAGGGCTGCTGAAGGGCTTTGCTGGGAGGTGGCCTGAGTGTCTGACTGCTTCAAGCTGCCCTGCACCTCTGCAAGCTTGTGCGTCAGCGTGTCCAGCCATTCCTTCTCGGCAACCAATGCTTGGGCCAGAGTCTCCTGATCCTGCATCCACAGAACACAATCGAGCACACAATCAATCAATTTACATTTCCTGTCTTCAGGACTCATCAGAGGACAATGTGTACACACGTTCTGACAACACTGACCCCATATGCTACGTGCCAAATGGGTGTGCATGCAGAGGAGAAAGTGCACACATCATACGGATGGGGATGACTCCAAGCTGAACAAACTGAAGACCCAAAAGACAACTGTGAGCCCAAACGTGCAGATTACGACACAGACCCAATATAAGAGACAACACTAAGCTTCATAGCCAGACAACAAGCAAGGACAGACATGAATGAACAGGAGAGCTTGCCAACTACAAAAGATTGACTGGCTGTGTGCAGCTGCCACTGTCCAAGACTTGGAGGCTGCTGGCTTTGTGCAAAATGAAAGAAAGAACGACCTGCTGCCAGAGAGGGCCACCAATAGCATGCCCTCCCGGGCCCTGACCGGCCCTGCTGCTGTTGCGCATCATGGCGTCCAGGGCCAAAGACTTGAGGGCAGTCTGAGCTGCAAGGGCTGCAAGGTCAGCCTGCAGGGCGGCTTGCTGACTGCTCCAGCTCTCGGCATCAGCACTGTACTGCTCCTGCATGAGTACACAGACAACCACTGTACAGCTGATGATCCACTGAATTGCGTATGGCAGGACAGGATCGAAGCTGCACCAGATGTGCTCAAAACTCGTGCCATACCGCAACATTTGATCATGCATGCACATTGACTGGCTATGGACAATGGTCGCGTGCGTTGCAAGATGACAAATAAACCAGAGTATCAGGGTGTAATTTGTGAAAGGCAATAGTGGCAAGGCGCAGCTGCTTAGGAATGTTGCAGCAGCCACTTCCACATAGGCACACTCCTTGCTACAGGGTGTAAAGGTATTGACAAGTCCAGGTCTGCAGGTGTTTACTCTAACAGCCTGTAGGTCATCATGCAGAGCCTTGAGCTGTTGTTGATGCATTTGCTGCTCTGCCATGCTGCCTTGCCGTGCCACCTGCATTTGCATCAGAACATTAGTAAGCAAAACTGTAAGACAGATTCCAGAGCATATAGCCAAGGTGTGAATACAGTTACCACCATGCGGGCATGCCCACACAGTGCAGAACAAAGAGTGAGCTTACACATGCATGCGTAGATCCCAGTAGACTATGACTTGCTTTGCCACGATAAACTGCACAAGCCCAGCCTCTTGTTGCAATGGCCAAGAAAGGCTGCTGCAGTCAGACAACACAGGCAAGCTGGAATCGCTGTATACATCAGCCGCACCAAGTGCCGGTATAGCACATGGCTCAGTCATGTCAGCACCTGCCAACTTTGTGCATGATCATGGAATGACATCAAACTTGGCTGTACCTAAATACTTTTGTTATCCCAGTTAGAGGTGGGATACAAGGCAATCTAGAACATTTCACCTGTTTTGCATTGAACAGCGTACACAAGGCCGGAGTTCACCTTGATCTCTTCAGTAGGGGCTGCCTCGGACCAGCTTTGCGCCAGCTTCTGCACCTCCAGCTCAAGCTTCTGGCATCTCTGTTCCAGTGCACTAACCTGCAACCAGACACACATCAGACCACTTGTGATCTGAAACGCATTGCAAACAATGGCAAAACTTTTGTTCTCATTCTCAAACAGATCAAGTTTCAAGCTTTTGTCAGGCCAGTGAGCTGCATCTCCTTGATGTTATATTCCAGCATAAATGACTTTGGTCTGCTGTTTGGTCTCACACCGCTCATTGTCTTTATAGCCAGTACAGCAGGTAGGGTTGCCTGTGACAAGCATAGATGCTGCATTGATGACCTGTACCTGCTCATTTTTGCCCTTGGCAGCTGCCACCAATCTTGCCTTTTCTTCCTCCATGTACATCAGCCGACTCTGCAGTTGACCAACCTGTGCCTCAAGGGATTCTACCTCTGGGCTGCTTGGCCTGGTGGTGGACCTCGTCTTAGTACGCAACTGCACATGATTCATTCATTGAGATGCATTGCAGAAAGGACATCGGTGTGCCTGGTACCCATGTAAGCATCATTGCTGATCAGTGCTGTGTAAAACCAAGTGCTCACCCAGACAGATGTGTGCATGCAACAAGTCTGGGTCTTTATGGGGCTCATTGTTTTTAGGGTCCTGAAGTTTTGATCATGGGTCACACGCATGGATACGCAGCAGGCAGGAGCGTATCAGGTGGTGTAGATTGGCTGGGCAATAATCACATGATAAGTTGAACTCAAGTGGTTACCTTGCTGCCTGTCTCCAGCTCAGCATTGTGCTGCTGCATACTAGCCAGAACTTGCTTGAGCTGCCCAATCTGTGCCACGTGCTCTGCTAGACAAGCTGCATCATGCTGTTGTTCAGTGACTGCCTTGAGTAATTGCTCCTTCTCCAATTTTAAGTCTGCTACTTGTTGCTGTAACTCAGAGACAGCCTGTAAGCATGAGCCCTGAGTGTACAACAATTTTTACAGCCGAAGAAGGGTCGTGTAACAGACCCTGTGCCGACAATGCCGTGTTAGCTTGACTTGCAGTGGTACGTTGACTGATTTGAAGCATGACGAGGCACGCCCCGGTCGACACCCAGTCGCCTTTTCGGACAGGAGGCAGGACAGGAAGGCTCACCCAGGACTCCTTTCCAAAGAGAGTGTCTTTCAGGTGGCTGAAGCTTGTGCTAGAGTTATAAGTGCGCCCAGCAGCCGGACGAAACATGCTGCTTGTGCGGGGCTGCTAACGGGCTCGGGCACGAGATGGTCGTTGTACTTGTAACTGCACAGCTTGCCAGCGGTGTTTAGCCTGGTTGTCTGTCAGTCACGTTTTGCAGATACACTTCCTTTCACACATCGATCTATTGATTCTGCTCATGATTAACATGCAAAGAGCACAGCAGGTAATTCTCCTGTCTTCTGTTTGCTGCCCATACAAATCTTTGCCTTTGCAGGACACTCTGTCCAACCTTAAGAACCTCTGACGTTACAGGGCCATATTAACTTAAAAGGCTTAAGGTTATTAACCTCTGTCCGATTTTGGCCCTTAAACTTGAAAAATTGCCAAATGACTGTAAACCTGCTTTTTACGCGGCACCAGCGTGTTCAGGCTGATCCAGAGCTGATCCCAAAGTTCACGAGCACAGTGAAGCACGTCAAATTGCTGAAAAGGGCCCTGCAGGCATTGCTGGAACCCCGAAGTTGGCAGAATTGTTGAAACTGATTATAGGGTTTGGAAATTATCTAAACCCTAAGCCTTTATATAGGATGTCAAAGCACCCTCAGCTGACTGAGGACGCCGGTAGTAGGTCTATAGGGGCTTTGTGCTCAGTCTTTTGTAAGCACGAAACGAAATACAGGAAATTTGTGCTCACTTCGAAGTAAGAATTCTGTGCATATTGCCATCTTTGGACCCCAGTGGGTTAATAAGGCCTTAGTAAAGTTAATCCTAGGATTAAGAGTACCCTTAATAACCTTATTAAGTTAATAAGGTAGCTCGAACCCCTTTAAGCCTGAAATTGACAACATTGTGTCCATCCATGTTTTAAGCCCTTGGGGAGGCAGGTAATTCAGCGTTAAATCTTAATCGATTCTCAAACCCTAAAGATGAAAAATGCAATAGCCGCTAAAACCTCAACTATAACCCCTACAACCTATGAAACAACCCTGATCAAGTTGGAAGTTTGAAAAATAGCAGGGTTTCCAAAACCCCAATGATGAGAAGCAACTAGGGAAGGGCCCCCTCGACCTTCTGACGTGGATTTTTGAGGAGTGAGGCTTTGCACCATCCAAGAACAGTAGCGTTGTCGTCTCGTCTGTCATACGCACCGGGTACCCTTCGTGCACAAAGGACGGCTTACAGGAGCCGCCGACCCGTCTGCTATGCCGACTGCTACAGGAACTCAAAAGGCCTTCGCTATGAGTCTACAAGCGAGATCATTCAGCAGCATACCGGCTATAGCTCTCTGCGCAAGCATCAGACCGAGTCTTGTGGGGCAGAAGCGCAACCTTGGCTTGAGGAGAGGCCGGCATGCACAAATCACACACGCAGCACAGCGGTCTACCCGTCCAAGTACGTCAAAACGGTTCAGGGCCAGCTCAAAGGTGCCGCCAAAGGAGTCTTGGAGTACCTGGCAATCCGAACCAGATCGTATACGGCAGTACTATCCCCTCACTGCGGTCGTGGCACTATACTGCCTGTTCAGGCTTATCGCCCCTATTTTCGACTAGTGACTAGTAGCTGTGTTTGCATTCAAAGCTACTTATGATAGCTCGCATGCGGCTTCGACTGCTAGCCAAGCCAAATTTTTGAGCATATACGTTGCTGCAGAGGCACAAACAGAGGAGTTCAAAGACACAGCGCGGAAATTACTTGAGATACATGCTGCATACAAAGACAACGTTCAATATTTACGGTTACAGCTGGCCTTCGTGCTGATTGCTGTCCTGTTCACAGACTTTGTGTCAGGCAACAGTTCTCTAGCATCCAGCGAGTACGTAAAATTTGTGTGCTCCTTGATAGTGGGCAAGGTACTGGCACACGGAGAAGTGTACGCAGAGCAGACGCTCGCCAAAGGAATATGCAGCAAGTAGCATACTCCAGATTTGGCAAAGATGCTGTTTGATTGGAGATATTGCGACAATGACCAACTGGATGAAGCTGCGTAACAAATGTTGCAGATCTCTTGTTTGGCTGCATTTTGTAACGGTCAAACTAACATATTATTGACATAAATCAGTGTTGCCTGTCAGCAAGGTTGCTGCAACGCCAAGCAACATAACTCTGAAAGACCAAACTCAAATCAGCCTGGCTCCATTCCTTGCTTACCAGAACCACCATGGTGGCACCACAGTGTCCACCATGGTCGCAGCTGAATGCCTGTCTGAACACTTTCAGCCTTGTCTTCTACTAGTTGACAGTGACTAGAGTATGTCTGAATGCTTTCAGCCTTGTCTTGTACTAGCTGAAAGTGACTGACAGAAGACAAGGCTGAAGGCGTTTAGACAAGGCAACTTTTAGCTTACATCTGTGATGCAACCCAACACACAGTTGAATGCTTTCAGCCTTGTCTAGGAGGGTCTGATGCTTGCTGAAGGTGGCTAGAGTGCAACATTGCAGCAGCAAGGTCTAAGTTGCAGGTCTGACTTGCTTCTAAGGCGAGAGAGAGAAGCACGGCTCAACGCTGTCTGATCCATGCTGAAACCGTCTCACTGTTTCAGAGACTGCAGCCCAGTTCAGCGCATGCTGAAACTGTCCCATCAGGACCACTTCAAATAGCACTTCAGATAGGTCTCATCTTCTACACTAGGAAACTAACTTGTCAGCTGACTGCAACCCTGATGATCACACAGCCATCATCTCTTTGGTTCCGCGCATGGTGCTTGTCTTGGCTGCTCGATTGTTGGTATTGTTCCGATTGGTACAGTGCTATGCATGTACCGGGCAGAGGTTGCTGAAGCTGCACCATGGCGGCCAGAGCACCAAAGGGCACCCAGGTGGGCTAGCTTCATACTCAAAGCGACCGGACACTCTGTCTAGCACCGTTGAATGACTCACAGTCCCCGTCATTTAAGCCCACGTGGACGAAGCTGAGAAGCACCTCCTCGGGTGGATTGTGAGAGGTCCTCGTGAGCTCGTTGTGAGCAGTCGCCTTCCTAAGCAGCACTATTTTGACGGGTCTTGGTCAGACAGTTAGAGTTGCTCGCCCTGCAACGCTTCGGCAGCTTGTGACAACAAGGCTCAAAACCCGACTTCAGGCTATGTATCCACTACCAGGCCCGGCTGGATTGTGTACTGGGTCACGTTCGGTCTCATGGCCTTCAGTGCTGTTTGTTTTATGGCAATCACTTTGACGAAGCCACAG
>JAABUO010001547.1_pt1 | contig 29753 bp, 38 predicted proteins | sample 5559291 | NCBI WGS metagenome assembly JAABUO01 (sample SAMN10711878, study PRJNA513372) | rock metagenome | isolation source: Antarctica rocks | place: Antarctica: Victoria Land, Finger Mt sud | reverse complement strand
CCATCCGTGGCTTCTGTGTCGGCGCGTTCCTGCTCATGTCTCCCTGTTCCTCACCTCACCACCGTGAGCGCGGGGCTTGTTAGTCCTTGGAGTACCATTACCCGCCACGTTGACAGGATCTATGCCGCGATCGCACGCTCCACGGCAAAGGAGTATCCGGCCACCGATCGCGGCTATGGGTGACGTGTCCGGTAGTGTCGTGACCATACACACCTTCCGCGCCTATCGTAGCATGCGTGACGCTTCGCCTACAGAGCGTGCCCAGGTGCGGCGGCAGCGTCTGATAACACGCTGCCGCGCTTTCCGCTTTCGTGGGCACGCGTGCGAGTAAGGCTGTGAAAGTCGTTACCGATTAAAACACCGTGTTCTGTTACCCGTTGTCGAAGTCGGTCCGTTGGTGCAGGCGCTGCCATTCCTTGAACGCATCTTCCAAGAGAATGCGCGTGAACTCCCCAATCCTACGCCGGTCTATCTTCGCCGCTTCGACGAGATGCTCGTAAAACTCCTGCGTCATGCGGATAGTCACGTTTGCGTCCATACGATCATCTCCCTTCCGTGGCCGAGGCAATCCGCCCTCCCTTCTAGTGTACTTGTTTTGCAAGCGCATTAGTGTTATTGCACGCACAATACGTGCATAATGGTACAATGCACGTAGGTCGCCCTAAATGTAGCATCTTCGCTACTGCTGACGGCGCGACCAGAGAGAAGAGGGAGCACACCCATGCAGCATATCGTCATCGCATCGGCCTTCGGGGACGCGGCCGCCAAGGCTATCGGCTACATCAAAGAGGTCTCGCCCGCGCTGATCGCCATTATCATCATTAGCGCGGCGTGTGGACTGGTGTTTAGCCGGGGCCATAAAGCGGAGATCCTGGGATCGGCGTTCCTGGCCATTGTCTTGATTGCCAGCTTCGCGGCCATTGGCGCGGGTATTTAAGTGGCCCACCGGACGCCACGCAGCTTGAACGATAACCTGCGCCTCATGCGGCTGACGATCCCTCAGTGGATCGCGGCCGGGGTCGCTGTCGTATCGCTGTGGGCCTGCGCGAGCCTGGCGCGTGGGGTCCATAACCCAAGCATGCACCTTATGGCCGTGGCCGTGCCGACCGTTCTGCTGGTCGCGCCGATCCTGGCCTTCGGACGCGGCGGCATCGAAAGATACCCCGCGCAAATGAGCCGCTACGCCGTGCGCGTCATGGGCCGGACCATGGCGCGCGGGATCACGGCGACTCGAACACAGCTCACCACCAGGACCGCACAGGCACAAAGGAGGACCCATGCGCCGCAGACTGACGCCCGTCACAGTGAATGACGATCTGACGATCACCGGCGCGGATGGCATCACGCGGGCGCTCCTCCATCTCCCTGGAGTGGCGCTCGCGTCGCTCTCCACGCCCGACCAGGATCGCCACGCGGGCCTGCTCGCCCTGCTCGCGGCCAGTCTGCCCTACAAGGCGCGGCTGGCCGTCTATATCGAGAACCGCCCGGCGGACGCCGCGACGATCACGCAAGCCTTACGCGCCCAGCTCGCGCCCACGCCCTACACGCCCGCGCTGGGTGAGTTGGGCGAGCGCCTGGTGGCGCGCTGGGCCGACCGGCTGACGGCGCCGACCGCGCGCCACGCGGCCATGCTCGACTACTGGCTGCTGCTCCAGCCGTACCCTATCCAGGACGGTTACCCCGATCAGACGGAGCCGGCCCGGCTTGCACAGGCCACGGCCGCGATCACACGGCAACTTGTGAGCATGGGCCTGGCCCCGGTGCCCGTCACGCCGGACGACGCCCACGCCTTCCTCGCGCGGCACCTGGACCAGACCGACGACGCCGGCGCGGGGTACACGGCGCCACACGGCCCGGAAGGCAACCTCCGCTATCGCCTCGGCACAGGGAGTGCCTCAGCGAAGGCCGCGCGATGGGTACGCACCCTCTTCCTGGTGCAACCGCCCGTCGAGACTGACCCTGGCTGGCTACGGCCACTGGTGGCGTCGGACTGCCCGGCGACCATCGTCCTGCACGTGACCGGCCTGAGCCGGTGGTGGGAGCGTAAGCGCCAGGGGGCGCGCCTCCGCGTCATGAGCGCCACGACGACGGGCCAGAGCGATATTACCACCGACCTGGCCGCGCAGGACGCCCACGCGCAAGCGGTGGCGCTGCACACGCAGGGCTACAGCATCGTCCGCGTGGGCTGCTACGTGCGGCTAGAGGGCGACACGCAGGCCCAGCTCGATGCTCGCGTGACACGGGTCTTGCAGGCGATGCGCGACACGATGATCGCGGAGCCGGGCTACGGGCACGCGCACCAGGAACCGCTCTACCGCGCGACCTTGCCGGGCTATCCCGACCGGGCGCGCTCGACCTATCGCTGGGACTCGCCCACGCTCGGCAACGCCTGGCCGTTCCTGGCCTTCAATCCGGGCACACGAACGCCGGGTGTCCCGTTGGGCGTCACGGACGCGGCCGGCGACGTGGTGAGCCTGGCACTGGACGACCCGAACCTCTACAACCGTATCGGCGTGGTGTTGGGGCGCGTCGGCACGGGCAAGACGAGCCTCCTGCAGAAGATGGCGCTGTGGTTCATGTTACGCGGGGACATGGCGACGGTGGTCTCCTCGGTTGCCAGCTTCGGGGCGCTGTGCGCCATCTCCGGCGGTGTCGAGGCGACGCTGGGCGGGGCGCAGTCCGCGTGCATCAATGTGTGGGACGGCCCACGCGACACGGACGAGGACCGCCGTGAGCGCGTGCGCTTCGTATGCGCCGCGGTCGATCTGCTGTTGGGCGGCCTGGCCGACCTGGAGCCTGCCTTCGTCGACGAGGCGGTCCGCGCCGTCTACGCGGCCGCGACCGACCACACGCCGACCATGGGCGACCTGTACGCCTACATGGAGAGGCAGTGGACGGCCACGAAGGGCGACCGCGACGACAAGAAAGTGTGGCGGGCGCTGGGCTGGCGGCTGCGGGCCTACGTGGGCGACGGCCAGCACGCGCGCCTGGTCGATGGACAGACCAGCGTGCGCCTGGACGCGCCGCTGCTCGCCTTCGACACTGGCCCGCTGGAGCAAGACATGGCCCTGCGCAATTACGCCTACTTCTCGGTGTTCGCGATCGTTGACCAACGCCGCGTGCTGGCCCGCGCGCGGAGCACGGCGGCGGGGCGCGCGAGCGCCGACCACATGACGGGGCTCGATGAGGCGTGGGGCCTGCTGAAAAGCCCGCTGGCGCGCGAGCACATCAACCGCGACGCCCGCAAGGCGCGCCACGGCGGCAACTGCGTGGTGTTCGCCTCGCAACAGATCAAGGACTTGGTCGGAGACACCGACGCCGAAACGTTCTTCACGCAAAGCTCGTGGAAGGCGCTCTTTTCGGTTGAGGACAATGGGCAGCAGACCGAGGGCAACCCGCGCCTGTGGCTTGAACGGATGCTGAACCTGACGCCGACCGAGGTCGATCAGGCCCAGCGCATGAGCGGAGAGAAGGGCGTCTACATGCCTATGTTCATGAGCCGGCGCGACCGCACGAGCCCGCGCGACCTGCACGGGATCGTGCGCGTGGAACTGACGCCCGAAGAGGCGAAGCTGTACGCCAGTGACGTGGACGACCTGACCGCGCGCCAGTGGTGGACCACTCGCGCCGGCGGTGACGTGTGGGCCGGGATCAAGATGGCGCTAGACACGGACGGCGACACGCCGCAAAGGATGATAGCATGACGACACGCACACGCTCCCTGATCGTACTGGCGCTGGCGCTGCTCGTCGCCGGCGGGCTGGCTCTGCCCACGGCGGCCGGCGCGGCGAGTAAACCCACGGCCGTCCCTACAGCGACGGCGACCAGCACGCCCACGCCCACGCAGACGGCGCGTGTGCAAATCGTGGTCGCTACCAACACGCCGAGTCCCAGCCCGACGCCGAGCCCCAGCCCGACACCGGCGGCAACCATCGGCGGGGCCATATCGTCAGACAGAACCTGTGGCCCAACGGGGCTCCATATCCCGCTTCCCCTCGGTAACGGTCTCTGCATCGACCTGTGGGGCGTCATCCATCAGGGCTTTTCGTCGGTGTGGAACGGCCTGGTCACGATCGTGGCGACACAAATCCATGACCTAACGGACGCCATTATCGGCCCGCTCACACGCACGGACAACCCCACGGCGAACGCGGGGCTCGTTGCCGTCGAGAACACGCTGGCGACCGACGCGGGCGACGCGTTCACGGTCGTCTTTGGAATCGCGGTGTTATGGACGATGAAGCCGGCGTGGTTCGGCCACGTCGCCGAGGGCGTCGCGCTGTTGTGGCGCTCGGGCCTCGTGCTGGCGGGTCTCGCGTCCTACAATACCCTCGTCAACGTCTGGCTCGGGGCGGTCAACGGCCTGAGCAGTGACATCGGCGCTTCCACGATGCACGATATGGGACATTCCGGTATCGCCCTGCTCCTGGCGCCGGTGCTCCTCATCATCGTGGGGATCGAGCGCGCCGTCACGCTGCATGTGTTCGCGTTCGTGTACGAGATAGGCCCGCTGGCGATCATCCTCTTCGCGTGGCCACCGGCCGCTGACATCGCGCGGGCCTGGCTACGGGCCTTCGCCTATCTCTCGCTACTGGGGCCGGCCTACGCCCTGATGCTGTCGGTGATCGTCTCGCTGGAAGGGCAGGGGAATGGGCGTGCGGGCGGCATCATCGGCACGGTGTTGTGGAACGACATTATGCTCGTCGGGGGCCTGCTGGTGCTGGCGCTGGTGCCAGGGATCGTGGCGGCGCTGCTTTCCGCTGTGGCGCATGCGGGCGCGGGTAGTTTATCGGGTATCGCATCGAAGGCCGCAACGTTCGCCGGGTTTTTGTAACGGGGAAAGGGAAGAGAGGGGGAGACATGGACGGTTTTGGAGCGGGCTACTTTGTGGGCCGACGGAAGGAGCAGCGCAGGAACGTGCGGGACCTAGCCGCACAGCGCGACCAGATGGAGCGCGAGATTCGGGCACAGTACGGTATGCCGCCGCTCCCGATGCAACAACACCCCGGCTATAGACCGATAGCGCCGGGACGCCCCTGGGTGACAGCACACGGACTGCGGCGTGTCGCCCTCATGCTCGTCGTGCTCGTCGTGCTCATGGCGCTGTTGTTCACGATCTACGCCGTCGGGTACGGCGTGCAACACCACCTCATCTACCCAATGCCTAGCAGGTAAGGAGGCCACCATGGCAACCATCACACACAGGGGCGTAAGCTTCGCCACACGGCGCACGACGTCAGTGGTCATCGCGTTGGGGCTCCTGGGCCTCGGCGCATGGCTGCGTCTATCTGGCGCGCTGTGGGACGCCTATCGCTGGTGCTACGTCGCGCTGGCTTACCCCGTGGCGTGGACGCTCGACTTTCTGGCTCGGCTGCGTCGGGGCCTGCACGGCGGACACCTGAAAAGCGCCGGCCTGGACTGGTCCGCGTGGGTTGGACATGCGGCGACGCGCTACCCAACGTTGCAAGGGAAGCCCTACCATCCCGTCGTCGTCATCGAAGCCGCCGCCCTGGTCCTCCTGCTTGCCGTCGTGCTGTGGCGCGTCGTGTGGTTCGTCTGCACACGACCGGGGCGCATCGAGGCCGGGCAGACACACGGCGACGCGCACCTGGCGACGCCCCGCGAGCTGCGCGCCCTGCGGGATCGAGGCGGTCCTTTACTCCTCGGACGGCTGGGCCGACGCGGAATGCGCGTCTGTCTCGACCAGGGCATGCAGGCGCTCAACAGTCTGGTCGTCGGACCACCCGGCAGCGGCAAGAGTACCGCGCTCATCATCTCCAACCTGCTGCGTGAGCGCGGGGACCGCTCCCTCGTCTGCACCGACTTGAAAGGCGAGTTGCTGCGCCTGTGCGGGCGCGTCCTGCGCCGCACGCATACCGTGTGGGCCGTCAACTTCCTCGATCCGACGGCCATGGGCTACAACCCGTTGGCCGGCTGCACGACGCCCATGGATACTTTCTCCTTCTGCGACGCCTGGGTACAGAACACGGGCCAGAGCAGGGGCGAGCCGTTCTGGGATTCGGCCTGCAAGGAAATCATGTCGGCGGCCATCTTCGACCTACAGGCCACGCTCCCCACGACGCCAACGCTGGGCGACCTGTACGCCTTCCTGTGCGCGCAGTCGCCCGAGGCCGTCATCGCGCGGTTGAAGGTGAGTCCCGCGCCCCTGGCCCGCGAGAGCGCCCTCTCCTTCATGACCGCGCTCGAAGCCAACGAGAAGCTCCTGGGCGGGGCCTTCGCCGAGATCAAGCCCCGGTTCCGCATCATGGCCGATCCCCGCGTCCAGGCGGTCACGTCGCGCCACGATGTGGACTTTGCACGTCTGGCCGACGCCGGTCACAAGCCGGTCGCCCTGTTCCTCCAGTTAGACCGTACGCTGCAAGAGGAATTGAAGCCGCTGGCGGCCGCGTTCTTCCTCGATCTGTTCCGTACCCTCTCGCAGTTGGCCGACGCCAGCCCGAGCGGGGAACTGGCCCGCCCTGTTGCCTGTTACCTTGATGAGTTCGGCAACCTGGGAGCCGTGCCAAAAATGGCCGTGTGGATCTCGACGCTGCGCAGCGCCGGCGTGTCCATGTTGCTCGCGGTGCAGCATACCGCGCAGCTCGTCGCGCTCTACGGCGACGAGGGCGCGGCGACCATCACCGGCAGTTGCGCCACCAAAATCGGGCTCTCGGGCATGGGCCTGGAAGACGCCCGAACCTTCTCAGACCTCTGTGGGCAGACGACCCGCGTGACGCAGCAGGCCAGCAGCCAGCGCGGACGGTTCTCGGTGGTGAGTAAACAAGGAGGCCTGTCGCAGGCCGAGACCGCCGCCCCGCTGATGACCGCCGACCAGGTGCGCCGGTTGGGGCCGGGCGAGCTGCTGGCCATCGTGCGTCACCTGCCACCGGTGCGTTTGCAGCAGTGCCGCTGGTACGAGGACCGCGCCCAGAAGCGCCGGGTGAAGGCCGCCTAATGTCCGCTCTACCCTCTCTTTCCCATTCAGCGGATGTTGGGCACACATAGGCTGAATGGGAAAGAGAGGGCGACTGGGCGGCGACTCCCCGACGACGACGGAGGGGTGAGCGCAGCGAAACCGTAGCACACTACGGAATGTGCCGGCGCAAGCGCCGTCAATTCCTCCGTTCTTTACACGTAGACGACGACAGGGGGGGGGGACGATGGCGCGCTCATTCGTGGTGCTGCACTGCCAGAAGATCAAGACGCTGGGCGACGTAGCCGGCCTGGGCAAGCACAACGAGCGCGGCCGCGCGACGCCCAACGCCGACCCGGAGCGGACCGCCGCCAACGAACGATTGGCCGGTACGGGCGACTGGCTCGCCGACGTGAAGCGCCGCCTCGACGACGCGCCCACCATCCGCGGCAACGCCGTCCTGGCGATCAGCCATGTCCTCTCGGCAAGCCGGGAATGGTTCGAGACGGCGACACCGGCCCAGATCGACACATGGCGCGACCGGAGCATGACGTGGCTGCGCGACACCTACGGCGCGGAGAACGTCGTGGCGGCCGTGCTGCACCGCGACGAGACCACCCTGCACATTCAGGCCATGGTCGTGCCCATCGACGAGCGCGGCCGGCTCAACGCGTCGCACTGGCTCGACGGTCGCGCCAAGCTGCAAGAGTTGCAGACCAGCTACGCCCACGTCGTCGAGGACCTGGGCCTGGTACGCGGTATCAAGGGCAGCGCGGCGACACACGAGGACATGAAGGACTTCTACCGCAAGTTGGACACGCCGGCGCGCGAGGTGGAGCGGGCGCTCGACGGCATCGAGATCGGGACGCCGCCGCGCCTGGGCAACCTCGGGGCGTGGAAGGCCGAGGAAAAGGAGCGCATCGTGGAGCAGGTACGCCCGGCCGTGGACGCGGCGCTCACCCAGGCCGCGCACAATCAGGAACGCGCCGCGCGCGCCGAGGCGACCGCCACGACGTTGCAGCGTACGGTCGACGCCCTGGAAGCCGAGCGGGCACGCCGCGACATCGCCACCCAGGCGCGACGGTTGGATCTGCGGGACGTGGCCGCCAAGCTCGGCGGTGAGCAAGACTCACGCGACAAGGGTAAGTGGCGCATCGACGGCACGCACTACAACCTGAGCAAGGACGGCCACGCCTTCTACAACCTGGACCGGCAGCAGGGCAAGGGCGGCGCGATTGACTTCGTGGTGAACGTGACCGGCTATGACTTCAAGGAGGCCCTCGGCTGGCTCAAGGAGACATTCGGTATTGACCGCGCCACGGAGGCCGCCGTCGAGCGCGCCCTGCCCGCGATCCGCGCCGAGGTCGAACACGCCGAGCGGCCGTCCTTCCGTCCGCCAGTACGCGACGAGGCCGCGTGGCCACAGGTTCGCACCTACTTGACCGAGGAACGCGGCCTACCCACCGGCCTGGTCGATGAGCTGCATACGGCCGGGACCGTCTACGCCGATGGGCGCTGTAACGCCGTCTTCCTGCGCACCGACGGTGCGGACCACGCCACGGGCGCGAGTCTACGCGGCACGGCGCCGGGGAGCACATTCAAGGGACTGGCGCGCGACACGAACCGCCAGGCTGGGTGGTTCACCTACAGCACAGGCGAGCAAGTGCACGCGTGGGAAACGCCCACCCTCGTCATCGTCGAGTCGCCGATAGACGCCCTCTCGTGGTTGGCCCTCCACGCGCGCCAGGGCGGGCGCGTGACGGTCGTGAGCACCGATGGGGCGGGCGCGCTGCCCGAGGCCATCATCGCCACGACACGCGCGCGGAGAGGGCTTGTGGTGGGTGCCTTCGACGGCGACGCGACGGGGGAGCGCCTATGGGAGACCCTGCGCGGCCGCTACCCCGACGCGCCCGACATCACGCGCGCGACGCCGACGGCTGGTAAGGATTGGAATGGCATGCTACGCCGGCAGCAGCAGACGCCGGGGCGCGATCGCGCGACGCACGAGCAAGGGCACTAGCAGCGTAGACCGGCTGAATGGGAAAATAAATAGACCGGCGGCGGTTAGCCGCGCAGCCAGCGTAGCGCCCGCGTACGCCAGGACGCCACAGGCCGCGCGGTAGGCGTCGGTGCGGCTCCTGGGCCTACCGGAGCGGCGGGCGGCGCGCTGGCCGGCTGTGTAGCCCCAGGGGACGGCGCGGCGGAGGCGTCAATGGCGCGCAAACGTTCACGTAAGACGCCGATCTCCTCGGCCTGGCGCTGGATGGTGGCGACGAGATCGGCCACGATGGCGGCGGACACCTGTCCGTCCGTGTCCGCCGGACGTCCGGACACCTCAACGGACAGCGGACGTCCGGCGGACACCTGTGAGGCGCCTGTCCGTTGCTGCGCGACCTGGGCGGCGTAGGCCGTGACATCGACGAGGCGCACGAGGCGGCCACCGGGCGCGGACACGGCCGGCACCTGTCCAGCGGCGACCCATCGACGGACCGTGCGCTCGGACACGCCAGCCGCCTGTCCGGCCACGGCGACGGACACCAATTCATCCTGCATGTCCGGCAGTGTACCACGCCCACGGACGCGAAGAAGACCGCCGGCATGTTGGATGCCGGCGGTCCTTGTGATCGGTGGACAGGGCGACGCGTTAGAGAGCGGTCATGCCCGCGATCTCAGCCCCCTCGATCATCAGCGTCTCGACCATGCGAAACATATCGAGGGCCATCACGGCCCAACGATCGTCCAGGCTGGCCGTGAATGCGATGAAGCGCCGCGCCGCGTCGGGGTCACGCGCCAGCGCGCGCAAGAGGTGGGCGAGCCGATACGCCTGCATGGTGGTCGCCAGGGGTGCGGGGTCGTTGGCGTGGGCCTTGATCGTGAGAGGAAAATCGTCCGGGAGGTCGTCCGGGAGTTGGTTGAACGTGAGCATGGTCATCACTCCTAACTAACGCGGTGAGGTGTGCGCGGCGTTGCGGTGGTTGAGGCGATCTCTGGTCGCCACGAGGCGGTCCTCCTGTGCCGCCGTGGCGCATTTTTCGAGCGCGATGAGGCGCCCATTAAACGTGACATATCCAATCGAATCATAGACGTAGACCGCCCATTGCGGCTTATAGAGGGTCGTGGGCAGGGCGACGGGCGACAGTAGGGTGGTCTGTTGGGTGGTCTCGGTGGTCATTGGACGGCGCTCCTCGCGGCGGCGCTACGGGTGGTGATCATGGCGGCATAGGTGTTCCAGTCGTCGCACTCTTTGACCGCAGCCGCGTTGGCCGGCAAGAACGCGCCATGACCGGCATAGCGGTAGGCCGGCTGTTCCTCGGCGACCGGGGCGACCAGCGTCATGCTGGCCGCCGGCGAGGTGGTGGCTGTTGTGGTGTTCATGGCTACGCCGCTCTCATGGCGCTGTAGTGCAGCGCGGCCACTTCCCGCTCCAACGTGTCCACCTGACGCCACAAGACCGCATAGCTATCATCGCGGAAATCCGTGTCTTGCAGCGCCCGCCGCGCCTGGGCGAGCCGTGACTCCGCAGCGTCGATCTGTGCGTCGACGCCGGCGGTGGGATTGCCGTGCACGGGCCGCACGAGCCCGCTCGGCGCGCCGGCTGACATCGGCACGACCACCGGGGCCTCGGCCTCCTTCTTGACGAAGAAGGCCACGTTCAGCGCACGCACGAAGCGCTGATGCTTACAGGGCTTGCGGGCCGGGCACGTACACGAGTTAGCCGAGGTCTCATACCAGGTGCGTGGGTCGGTACCGGACTGGACACGGTACCAGCCACGATGAGACGTGAGCTTCACGGTCGGGCGGTACACGGTAGACTGAGTGTGCATGGCGACTATACCTCGCTGTGTCGTGCCGAGGGCTGTTAGCGCAGCGCCTCGGCCTGTTCTTTGTGGGAGAGTCATTTGCTCCCTACACCACTATGATAGCATACTGGGTATGCTCTGTCAATAGATGTTAACATATGCTTGTGTACCACTAGCATAGGGGGTATGCTGTATTTAGCTGATAATAGCGGAGGGAGAACACAATGCCACGAAAGGAAAACGCACCAGATCTATCATGGCGCACGATGCTACGCCTCACGCCGCAAGCCGGCGAGGAGGTCGAGCGCCTGGCGGCGCGTGACGCCACCCCGGCCGCGACGGTGTGTCGCAGGCTCGTCATGGAGCGACTAGAGCAATTGCGACGTGAGGGCCATTTAGGAGGACAGTCATAAGCCGGTCATAAGGTAACACGCTGGCGCCGATGCTAGACAGCGGAGCCTTTAGACATAAGGCGTATTGGGTGATACGCTCACGGCAACACAACGGAATATCATTCGCGGGCTATAGCTTGACATAACACGCGATGGGCGCGGAGGGAGGGGACGGGATGGCCACGACAGACACGACGGAGCTGGTCGCCTACACCGGCACGGCGCTGGCGCGGGCCACGGCCTGGGCGACACTGCCGGACGATGAGCGCCGCCGGCGGGCGACGGACGCGGCGCACCGGCACGACGCGGCCTTATTGTGGGACCTGACCGAGGCGCGGCTGACGCTCAATGGTCGCGCCGGCGTGCACACCTCGCCGCGCACACGCGCGACGTACCGCTCGGCGATCGTGCGCCTCGTCACCCAGGACGGACGTGAGTGGAACTTGTTGAAGCCCCAGCGCAACGCGGCCGACCTCTGGATCAGAGAGATGGAATCGCACGGGCTCAAGCCGGCCACGGTGCGGACGTATCTCGCCGCGGCCCGCGCCCTCTACGCCGCCCTCCGGTGGGCCGGGGCCACGACGGTCGACCCGTTCACGGACAGCAAGCCAGGTCGGGACCCTGTAGCGCGCGAAGAGAAGCGCCAGCCCTACACTGACGACCAGGCCGTGCAGCTCCTGCGCGTGGCGTTCACCTATCACGAGCGTCTGCTGGTGCTGCTGTGCGGGCACGCCGGCTTGCGCGCCTCCGAGGCCGTGGCCCTCAAGTGGTCGGACATCGACCTGGCGAGCGGGCGGTTAGTCGTCGCCTCGGGCAAAGGCTGGAAGAAACGGACGGTCCCCCTGTCGGGCACACTGCGCCACGAGCTCGCGCTCGAGCACGACCATCCCTACGGCGACTGGGTGCTCCCCTACCGCGATCGCCGTAGCGCGTGGTACCACGTCAAGGAGATGGCCGCGCGCGCCGAGATCCCGTCTCTGGGCGTCCACGCGCTCCGGCACACCGCCGGGACCCGCATGATGCGCCAGACGGGATCATTGGAGATCACCGCCCACCTGCTGGGCCATAGCGACATCAGCACGACGCGCATCTACGCCAAGTTTGCCGACGCGACGCTCGACGAGGCGGTGAGCGTGTGGTAAGGCATGCCACACAAATCAGTACGGTGGTCGCACACAACAACGGCGTAGCGCGCGATAGCGGAAACGGAAAGAGGAACAATGGGAAGCAAACCCCGCCTGGCCTATACGGTCGTTCATAGCAGCAGCACCTATGGCGCCGCCACCCCCTATGCGGTCGTCAGCACCGCCTCGGGTATGCCGCACATGCCCGCCTACCGCAGCGAGGAGGAGGCGCAACAGGCGGCCGACCACCTCAATACGGAGGAAACGCAGCGCACAGCCACGCAGCTCTCATCGGCCGCAGCGCAGCGGAAGGTCGACCGTTTGCAGGCCAAGGCGTCCGCGCCCGACGAAGAGTAAGCGGGCAGGACGACAGGGCGAAGGCGTCCGTCCTGCTCCACCCGCCTTACCCCTGCCCTGTATAAGGCGTGTGGTTATGTGTAATGACGCGAAGGGAGCAATAAACATGGATGACTGGACGTTCGCGGAGCAGGGCTTCATCGGGCATGTAGTCAAGTGGGCCTTGATACTGCCCGTCGATGTCAGGCAGGAGGTCATCCTGTCCGCCCGCCAGCACGCGCAGATGTGCCGGCAACCTCGACCCGGCACCGGTGGATCCATCGTCTTCGCCAAGCCCGCAGTGTGGGACGAGATCGCCCGTCGCGTCGAGACGGAGGGACATACACCGCCACCCGACATGGGCCAGGATTAGTGACCGTGCAAAAGCTCGCCGGCCACAGCAACGTCACGACAACCCAGCGCTACGATCGCCGCGGCGAGGCCGTCAAGGCGAAGGCCAGTGGCCTGCTGCATGTGCCCTACGGTGGGCACGACGGATAGGGGTACGCGCTTTATTATGAGCAGTAAGACGCGGATAACGCGGACGGCTAGGCGTGGGAACCGCTGAATAGCGCGGATGATTTAACGATTGACGCCCAATAATCGAGTAAGCGCTCATGAGCAAAAATGGGTGGAGGATGGCACGTAGCATGTTGGAACGAAACCACTTTTTTTTGAGTGTCTTACAATTCAAAACCACCGCATCGCGCGATGAGTTTTTGGTTGTATGCCCCAAGTGTTCTCATTCCACACTAACGCCGGGATTCAAAAAAGATGTCGGGATCATTGACGGCAAGCGAACCACTGTCTACTACATCGAATGCCAACGCTGCCGTATGACGCTGTGTTTTCCAAGTGCGGGAACATCCGCGCCGACGCCCATGGAATTTAGTGGATATGTCAGGGAACATATCGGAACTGGAATCATCAACACGCGCAAAGAGCGTGAACGCCTCGTTCGACAGTTTGAGGACAGCTATGATACCCGCACACAACAAGAGAAGTACAGCGTAAAAAGAGCTATAAAGCAGCGTGTGAAAGAATGGGCTACGGCCAACAACATTCAGGGGGTACACTTGCAGTTTCTACAGCAGAATGCACTCAGCCTCGCGCAGTATGGGATAAACGATGACCTGGGCATGGTAGAACCAGAGCTGCGCACGGTTGGAGATGTAAAGCGCGAACTCGACAAACGCCTTCCACATCTCACGTTGACGTCCTTGACTGCGCGCATGATTCTGGAAAGACACGATGCAACGCAGCATGCAGTGAGAAAGCTCATGCAAGACGAACAACAATCTTTACATAAACACGACGATATACTAGACTAGTAACTAGAACTTTACCAGCGCAGAGTGAAACGCATACGCGCGTAGCTCGATCCATGACTAACCGATCTGGGTGGGAATTGGGCTATTCGGAGCCCCTAGACTCCTAATACAGGCAAACATGGTGCGATTGAGTCAAGTTTTCGCGTCATGTCTCGTCGGTCTGAGGCGGAGCCTCGCTAGTACATTGCCCCCTACCCAAGCCCGTAGGAGAGGTGTACCCTTTTCACGGACTGCTTTGCTTTTCAGGACTCCAACATCTCAAAACCGCCGTGGTTTATACTACGGCGGTTTTTTGTTGCCCTACGCCCACCCATGGGACATCGGGAGGTACATACTATGCAAACCAAAACGAAAATGGGGCGACCTCTGAGCAGCCCCGAGCGCCTTAACCACTTGCTCCAAATCAACGTTAGTGAGAACACGCGGCGGCAACTCGAAGCCGAAGCCGAGGCCGCCGGCTACCGCTCGTTAAGCTCCTACATCCGTGAGCACAAGCTAGCGGAACCTGCGCTTACGCGCTCGGCCTGACCGCGCCGCACAACCTACCGCACCCTCGCCCCCACCCACACCGCCGCCATTTGGCCGGCGGTTTTTTGTTGCCCTTTATAGGGAAAACTAACAGTTACACTGCTACCAAAACTGCTATAATCCAGGTAATGGAGCTAGGTCCGTCGGGAAGGCCGACGGGGGCTCCTTAACCAAAAGGAGCATGGCAAGTGATAGAAGCAACGGGGCGACACGCTGGAGGGCGACCGCCGAAGGGCGAGCTCAGGCGCGACGTGCGCGTCACAGTCCACTTCACCAGCGACGAAGCGACGCGCCTCAAAAGAAAAGCGGACGTACGTGGATTAACCGTATCCGCCTATATGCGCCAGTACGTACTAGCCGCACTGGAGAACGACACGTTGACGACGCCATAAAGAAATAGGCGTCGTCTAAACGCGCTCCCACGCACTCAGACGACGCCTATCCTTCAACCGACTAGCCAAGGGCCAACCCTACACCGGGACCCCTAACCAGGAGCCATATATGCTCAACCCTATTCCCATTGTACCCTATTTTGGAGTGCAAACGTTCAAAGTTACCCCGCAGACGCTTAGGCAAGGCGGTGCGTCATGACCGCCATGCCCAACGAAGCGCCTCAGCGGCCCCAGGCTCTGCATGTCATTCATGGCAACATCCCGCGCGAAATGAAGATCCTCGACCGCTGGCTCGTATGGAAATACGAGTTAACCAAAGATGGCAAGTGGACGAAGGTTCCATATAACGCACGCACGGGGGGGAAGGCATCCTCTACTGACCCGCGGACGTGGGCAAGTTTCGCCGACGCGATCGCGGCCTATCGCTCAGAAAGGTACGACGGGATCGGCTTCGTGCCCGGACCTGACATTGGCATCGTCGGCGTCGACATCGACCATTGCCTTGATGACAACGGCGGCATAACCTCGACGGCCGCCAAGAAAATCGCTGCCACTTTCAACTCGTACACGGAGAGAAGCCCTGGCAGTAACGGTCTACGCATCTTCACGCGCGGACGCGTGGAGATAGGCGAGCGGAAAGGCGGCCAGCGCCGCGATGGCGTTGAGATGTATCCCCGCGGACAATACCTAACTTGCACAGGGCACCGGATTGAGGGGTACGCCGAGACAGTCGTCGATGCCCCTGACGGAGCGCTACAGGCCCTATGGGATAGCCTTAACCCTCCCAGGCACGACGAGGCGCCCCCTAAATCAGGAACGCGACATAGAGCAGAGGAAGCGCCTGCGGATGACCTCGCGCTGATCGAGATGGCGCGGAACGCGTCCAACGGAAGCAAGTTTAGCCGGCTATGGTCCGGCGACACATCGGACGCGAGCGGCGATGATAGCGTCGCCGACCTGGCGCTCTGCGCGATCCTGGCCTTCTGGACACAACGGGATGACGCGCGCATAGATCGGCTTTTCCGTCTGTCCGGTCTCATGCGGAATAAGTGGGACGAAAGACGCGGGGCCGGCACGTATGGGTCTGCAACCATCGAGAAGGCTGTAGCCAACTGTAGCGATGTCTACAAGCCACGCTTGAGGGTGGTACGTAGCAATTCTGAAGAAGACGGCGCTGATCACGTTCCACCGACAAGCACTGAGGCTGTCCACTTTACCGATATGTGGAATGCTCAACGCTTCGTCGCCGAGCATGGGAGCGACATCAGGTGGTGTAAATCGCTGGGTGGTTGGCTCGTTTGGGACGGTGGCCGCTGGATTGCCGACGACACCTATGGTGTCATGCGACACGCCAAGCTCACGACGCGCTCGATGCTGGCCGAGGCCGCTAAGACGCCGACTGACGAGCGTATGAAGGCTCTAGCCTCGCACGCGCTCAAGAGTCAGTCAGAGTCGCGCCTCAACGCCATGATCAACCTCGCCAAGTCTGAGCCCGGTATCGCCACTGTCCCCGAGGCATTCGACGCCGATCCGTGGCTCATCAACGTCCACAACGGGACCGTTGACCTACGTACGGGCGCGTGTCGCGCACACCGGCGCGAGGATCTCCTCACCAAGACCGCGCCCGTTGACTACGACCCGCGCGCGACCTGCCCCACCTTCTTGACGTTCCTTCACGACATCATGAAAGGGCGCGCCGAGCTCGTCAATTTCCTCCAGCACGCCATAGGCTATACCCTCGTCGGAACCACACGCGAGCAGATCATGCTCATCCTGCACGGTGGAGGGGCTAACGGCAAATCAACCCTTATCGAAACACTAATGGGCATGCTCGGTGACTACGCCCGGTCAATGCCCTCAGACGCCTTGATGGTCAAACGGGGCGACGACGGACCCAAGAACGAGATCGCCCGGCTGCGTGGGGTGCGCCTGGCCGCCGCGGTCGAAAGCGACGAGGGCCGGCGGTTTAGCGAAGCGTTCGTCAAACAGATCACGGGAACGGATACGGTCACCGTCCGCCATCTCTATAACGACTTCTTCGACATGCGGCCAGAGTTCACCGTGTGGCTTTCCACCAACCATAAACCGCAGATTAAGAACACCGATCACGGTATCTGGCGCCGCATACGCCTTGTACCCTTCGACGTCACCTTTAAGGAGCGGAGCGCGACCGATGGTGATAGCGTTCTCTGCAAAGATGAGCAGATGCCGGAGCGCCTACGCCAGGAGCTGCCCGGCATTCTCAACTGGGTCATCGAAGGTTGCCTCGCATGGCAACGTGACGGCTTACCAGTCCCCGAGCCCGTGAAGCAAGCTACGGAGGGGTATCGCGCTGAAATGGACCTCGTCGCAGCGTGGATTGCCGATTGTTGCATCGTCTCGCCCACGGCCGAGGAGACAGCAACCGAACTGCACAAGAGCTATGCGGCCTGGTGTGAAGAGAATGGCGAACGATCAATGACTAGCCGTGCATTAGGTCGTAGGTTCACTGAGCGCGTCTTTACTCAGACACGCTCGATGAACGCGCGGAAGTGGTGCGGTATTCGTCTACGCGCCCCTCACGAAGCACAGGAAGAGAGGCAACTGGAAGAATTCTAACGCCCATTTCCGCATGACGACTTATGACGAATGACGATATATGACGCTGATTCCAGCAAAGTATTTTACAAACCTTCTTCGCGGGGCTACTTATAGGGAAATTGCGTCATATATCGTCATTCGTCATAGCCTTTTCCGCCCGTGTTTATCTGATGGGATAGGTGAAGAAAATGTCAGCATCCGCATTGCTAGAAGATCTTCTCGCCCGTGGCGTGAACCTATCGGCGCAAGCCGGTAAGCTGGTGTGCGACGCGCCGGCCGGGGTGCTGACCGACGCTGATCGCGCCGCGTTGCGTGAGCACAAGGCCGCGTTACTCGCGCTGCTTGCGCCCTCTCCACCGGCGAGCACGCCGCCAGTGTCCACCGGACCGGTGCGGCCAGGCGCTCCTAAAGAGTGTTTTTCGCACGAACAGGAGCCGCAGTCATGCCGGCGTTGCGGGGGGCGCGCCTGGCGGCTCCGCGAGACTCCGAAAAGCGGCGGCGGCTGGCTCTGGATCTGCGCGGCGTGCGCTGATCGCTTCGGCGATACCAAGATCGCCCCGTATGTCCCCCTGCCGGTCGATGATGGCGACCTGATCGACGAGGCGCTCGCGCCGACGCCGCTGCCGGCGTTGGCCGTCCTGGTGAGCGGCGACGATGGCGACTATATCGTGGGGCCAGCAGCGCCTGCAGCGCCCTTGATTGAAAGTTGTATCTGGTGCGGGACATGGACGCCGCTCGGCGCCTGCTGCGATGCCTGCAAGCAACCATCTCTACGACACAGAACAAGTAGGACTCTTGTCGAGGAGTTGCCTTATTCTGATCACGCCGCAACGGCGTAGGAGGTGCCCCATGGCGCTCGGACGATCGAGGGTCCGCGTCGAGATCCAAGAGGATGACAGCTACTTTCTTGTCGCCTGGCGCGTGTTCGGTGGCGACGACTTCACCTTCGTCAAAGCATCATTCAGACAACAGTTCCCACGGTCGAGCGGCGCGGAATGGCTGCCCGATTCAAAGGCGTGGGTCCTTCCCATCTGGCAGCGGGCGACGCTGCGCGCGTGGTGCGCCCGTTTGTTCGAGCACGACGCCGTGACCTGGCGTGATTATGCCGAGGAGCCGCACACGCGGCAGGAGCAGCGCCAGCAGTCCTCCCAGCGCCAGGACACGCCACGGACGCCACAGACGAGCCCAATGAGCGACGCCTATGGGACGCTCCATCTCGTGCCCGATGCGCCTCTATGGGCGGCAGAGGCGGTCTATCGTGCCGCGCAGAAGCTTGCACACCCTGATGCAGGCGGCGATCATGCCCAGGCTGTGGCCTTGAACAGGGCCATCACCACTATCAGAACGGGCGCGTCCTGCTCGGGCGCGCAACGGAGGAGCGCCTAATGAGCCAGCAATCTACACCCCCGATAGCCGCCGCCGACCTGACGCCCGACGACCTGACGCCCGACGAGCTCCGCCGCTGGGCCAATGACTTGTACTGGGAGCTGGCCGATATCACCAGGGCGCACAAGGAGTACGCCTACGGTGTCCACCCCTGCCCCCGTGGCAGTCATCCCCGCTTGAGTGATGGGGTATACACGCATGCGCGGACACTCGTCGAGCGCACACCCGCTACGATCAGATGGGGCGTCTCATGAGCCAGCACCCCGACGAAGAGGGCTTCACTATCCTCCACAGCCGTTGCCGCCTCGCCAATGATGGAGCACCAGCGATGACCGAGCGGCTTCTCTCATATCTCGATGGTCGACGCGCTCGTGCGCAACGGACAGTCGTACCCGGCGATGGACTCACGCTCGACGAGGGCCGCCGGCGTCTGGGCGATGAGTATCCGGACCTGGCCGCATGCGTCGAGCGCTGCTGCGTGGGTCCCTCCCGCATGACGACGCGGGAAGCGGCGGCCGCGCTGGGTAACTCGCCGGCGACGGTATGTAACCGCCGGCGGGCGGGGGTCGCCCAGCTCGTCATCTGGACCGGCTTGCGCGAAGAGACTGTCGTGGACGCGCTTGGTTATGTTGATAACCCCGCGATGTTACGTAAACAAGCGTGATAGAATACAGATAGTTAGCAGTGTCTCTTTAGGGGCGCTACCCGCATGGGTAGCGCCCCTTTTTGTTGCCTGGGGAAGGGATTGGTGATGGCAAGTGATGTAGTGGAGTGGACGCCTCGACGGCCGGGAACGCGGCCACTTGCGCCCCGGCGGGACATTAAACTGCAAATCTGTGTGAGCGCCCAGGAGCGCGCCCGCTTAGAGACGCTGGCCCGCGCCGCCGGCTACGAGACCGTCGCGGCCTACGTCCGCGCCCGGACCGTGAGCGCGCCCGACGGCGCGGCCTAAAGGAGATTGCCCCGATGAAACTAGGTAGACGCGACGCCGAGGCCATCGTGCGTGAGAACGCCCAGCTACAGGCCGAAAACGTCCTCTTGCGTGCTGAGAATACCGACCTGCGGCAGAGAAGCGAAAAGCTCCTGGCCGCGTGTCAAGTTATCATCGACGAGCTGGCCGGAACGACAATGGAACACCATGCCGATGATGGGACCGTTCGCCGCGGCCGCTTCTTCGACGTGCTCGCCTTCGATGAGATGCAGCGCGCTATAGGGACCGACAGCGGAGGGCACCCGCATGTCCAATAACGCTCAGTCTAAGATTACGGTCACCTTCGAGGGAGTTTCCCAAAGTCTCGATCAGGCCCTAAAGGGCATCCATACAGGGCTCGCCAGTACCAGCACGGAAGCGACGGTCGTGGGCGACAAGCTCGCCAAGATGAGCGATGGCGAGGCGAAGGCTGGCAAAGAAGCCCGCAATCTCTCGGAGGCGATCAAGATCGCCGCCGATGAAGTGGGCCTGTTAGGCATCGAGTCCGGCGAGAGCTACATCAAGCTGCAGTCTTTGAGGCACGGCGCCACGGACCTCACGGCGGCGTTTGGTGGCCTCAAGGCTGGCCTCATCGGCGGTATCGGCCTGGGCGCGGCCTTCGCCGGCGCGTCGTTTCTCAAGGAAGCGGTTGTTGATTCTATCGCCGGTGAGCAGGCCACCAACCAACTGCAAGCCGCCTTGCGCAAGACGCCGGGCGCGTTCCATGAGACCAATCGCGCCATTGAGGAGTCCTCGACGACCTGGGCCAAATTCGGCGTCTCGGTCGGCGTGCTCAAGGCCGCTGTCGCGCAGGGCGTGGGCGCGGGCATCAAGCCCGAAACGATCATCGGGCAACCCTCGCAGATCGCTGATCTGGCGAAGGCGTTGGGCGAAGACATCCCCTCGGCGCTCGGCGAGATTGAGCGTGGCGGCCGGGGGGCCGATCGCGTCATTTCGCGGCTGAACCTGTCGCTGGTCGATCAGCGCCGCGCGATGCAGCAGCTGGCGAATCCCAACTTTTCGGCCAACGACCGCACCCAATTCTTGCTAAACCTTGTCCAGAAAACGTCTTTCGCGGGGCAGGGCGCGGCCGGGACGAAAGGCGCACAGGGCCAGATCGTCGCCTTCGACGCCTCGCTCGCTAATCTCAAGGAGACCGTAGGCACGGGCATTCTCCCCGTGTTCACGGACATGATTTCGAGCTTTAGTGGCCTGATCCAGGGCGCGAATCAGATGCTCTCGGCAGTCGGCGGTTTATCGACGTTCCTGCAAGCGACGTGGAAACCTGCCCTCATCGGCATAAGCACGATATTTCTGGGCTTGAAGATCAGCCACTCCGCATTGGGCGACTTCATCCGCTCGCGTTTGTTGGGCGATGTCTCGGCGGCGTCTGGCGGCTTTGCCGAAGAAGCGGTGCAAGCCACCAAAGCAGGGGACGCTATCGCGGCGATCCCGCCTGTCGTGCGCACGATGGCGATCTTCACGGCCGCCGAGGCAAGCACGCTCAAAGACCTGTATTTAGCGAATCTGAGTCGCATCCCTGGCGCCCTCATTCCGGGTATGGCGATCACACCGCAGCCGGTGACCGTTCCTGAGTTCGTCCCGACGGGCGCCGAAGCTAATCTGGCGCACTATAAAGGCGAGTTGGCGACGGTTCCGGCTACGGTCACGACGACCGCCTCATTCGCGGGGGCTGTCCTCCCGACGTTAGCCGTGACCGCCGTGGCCACGGTGGCGACGATAGCCGTCATGGACGGCGCGCTCAAGCCGGTGATGACGGCGCTCGGCAATCTGACAGGGCATGTCACCTCACTCGTCGAGGATACGACCGCCCCCGCGGTCAACGTGGCTGGACACGTCGCGTCTTGGGTCTACGATACGCCTATCGCGCCGTCGTCTATCGTCGCGCACATCAAGTCGTGGGCGCTCGACACGCCGCTCCCCGATCCGCAGGCGGTTGCCGTCCACGTCGGGTCATGGATCATGGACGCGTTGCCGCAGCCAGCGGCCGTCCCCGGCCACATCGGCACGTGGCTGTTGGATCAGCCCCTGCCTGATCCGAAGGCCGTGTCGGCGCACATCGGGCAGTGGGTGTTCGACTCACTGCCCGGCACGGTCGAGAACCTGACAGGCTCGATCAAGCACTGGTATACGTCGCCAGGGCCGAGCCTGAAGGACCTGACGGCCACAATCACGCATTGGGCTTTCGGCGGTGACGCCAAGAAGGGCGTTACGGTTCCCGGTACGGCGCGCATTGGCAGCGTGGCGATGAAGGCTGGCGTCATCGCGTCCATCGACGGTACGTTCAACGTCGGGCGCGTCGTCTTGCCCAAGTCGGAAAGCGTGACTGTCAGCGGCACCGGCAAGATGACCAGCATTGACCTGCCCAAGGGGACGACGTTCACGGCGACGGGCAAGGGCGATGTGACGAGCTTAACCGTCAAGAAGGGCACGACCATTCAGGTCGGCGGCGCGGCTGAGATCGACAGTGTGCGCGTCAAGCAGGGCCTGACGATCAGCAACGTGCGCGGGACCGTGCAAATCGACAACGCCACCGTGGCTCCCGGTAAGAAACTCACGGTGGGCAACGTCGGCGGGACGGCGATCATTGACAACGTGATACCCGCCCCTGGTAAGCACCTGACGATCAGTGGCGTCAAAGGCAGCGCCGAAATCGACGGCGTGACGCTCAAGAAGGGCGCGACGGTTCATGTCAGCGGTGGGTCGGCCACCGTCGATACCGTCAATGCGAACGCGATCCATGTGAGTGCGGGCGCGATCAGCGGCGCGGTCGGCTTCGGCAAAGACCACCCGTTGCCGCTGTATTTCCAGCCGGAACTCGCGCCAGGGGCGAAATGGCCGACCGGCCCCGGAAGCGGCGGTAGTAGCGGTGGGGGTGGTGGCGGCACTGATTGGACAGGCATGATCGAGTCAGCGGTGATTTTTCAGGTCGTGGGCGCACTCGTGGGCGCGGGCGGATCAGCGGGCATCGGCAAAATCAAGGGCTTATTTGACGACTCCAAGGGGCCAAAGCCACCGAGCAGTGGAGGCTCATCGGGGTCCGTTGACGCGGAGTTGTCGCTGCTTGAGCAGGACGCCCAGGCTGCTGAACGAAAGGCGGCCGCCCTCGCCCAAACGACAGCGGCCCGCAGGTCAGCGAACCCCGCCGAGCGCACGCTCAAACCGCCGCCACCCGTTGTCTCTGGGCCGGAACCCGCGCGGCCTGGCTCAGTCGCCGCGCGAAAGCCCACGACCACGACGCCTTCGTGGGCGCAAGACCTCAATGCGACATTCACGGACGCGATCAAACATCTGAGTCTGGCCCCCGCGCTTGGATTGGCGCTTGTTGGCGCGTTCAAAGCTCCCGCGCTTATGAGGACAGCGGCCATCGGCATAGGTGGTATGTTTGAGAGCGCCTTCGCCTCGATCATCGCCCTCATCTCATTCCCCATTAAGGGATTGCAAACGACGAAAGGGAAAAGCACATCCCCGACCGTGGCCGCCGCCTATGCCGGCGCGGGGCTCGACATGGACATCCTCAACCTCGGAAAGGGCATCGTGTCCAAGTTCGTCGAGGGCGTGAAGGATGGCTGGACATTCTTGACGACGACGATCAAGAGCCTGTTTGTCAGACTTATCAACGGCGTCATCAAGCAGGCTGACGACTTCCTTTCACACATCCCTGGCACGCACCCGATCTCGCCCATCAAGAGCGGGGGCATGGGCGTGTTCATGGCGCTGCCCGCCGACATGGCGAGCGGGATGAGTCGCGTGGCGGCTCCGGTCCATCATGCGGTCACGCACCACACGACCCATCAGCAGGTGATCCACAAGGCAGGGGACACCTATAACCTGACGATTGTCGAGTCCAGGACGCCGCGCGAAACGGGCGACGCCGTACTCAAGGCGCTCTCAGCAGCGGCGCAACGCAAGGCGAAGCACGGGAGGTAGAAAGCGTGAACGGCAGCCATCACGCGCCAAGCGGCGGTACGATCCCCTCCGCGTTGCCGAAGTCAGTTGCCGCTCGGCCCAGCAGGGCGCGATCCATCGTGTGGTGGCGCGCTTTCGACCACAACGTACCGAATTCACGCTGGCTCCGCAGCGCGAGACGGCTAGCCATGGCGAACTTGCCAGTGAAGTGAACACGGAGGCTGTTGGTCGCGAGTTGTCCGCGGGATGTGGCGTTGTCGATCAACCCCATCCAGTTCCTTTGATCGATAGACATACCGATGCTTTCGTAGGTCAACAACTGCTGGTAAATGCTCACTTCAGCCCCGATCTCGTTGTAAGCTCCGGTTAGGTGTTGCCACTGCACGAAAGGAGTTAATGGCGCTGATGAGGCGTTCGCTCGTGATGGGTAGCATATCGGCCAAATCGCGACACAACAGACGATAAGGCATGAAACAATGATTGCATGTCGCCTCTGTGCACCGGGCAAGCTCTCTACATTTAGGGGCATAGTGTGGCCCTCCTCGCGCACTAGCATACAGGCAGTGGCGCTGTTTGTAAAACAGATGCCCGTGGGCTGTCAGCAATGGCCAGGTGTCCAGGGTGTATCACAATGCAGCGTGTCGGTTGAACTGATGTGGAACCAGCGCGGAGCCGACGACTAGAAAGGGGCATGAGGATGGCCTACAGCACGCTGGCGGCGTCACGCCGTCGTTGTCGGGGTCTACGCCGCGATGGGACGCCCTGCCGCGCGTGGGCGCTCTGGAACGACCCAGGCCAACGCTGCCGGATGCATTCCACCAAGCGCGGGCAAAGCCGGGCTTACCGGCGACTGATGGCCGCGACCGTGGGCCACGAGCTCGCCGACGCGCAGGGGCGTCCGGTCTGTCGTTGCCCGGCGTACCGCTGGCCCCATCGGCCGGGATCGGGTCTGTGGCGCTGGCCCGAGGAGCCGCGCGCGGTCTGTGCGACGCCACTTGGCACGCGTGGTCGATCAGGGAGATGATCTGTTGTGCTACATAGGGGTGCCACCCCCGCTTGTCGGCGCGTGGGTGAGCGCCTGTTCAACACAAAAAAAGCGAGAAGGAGGTTCGCGTATGGCCTGGGAAGAGCGGCGCGGTCGGCGCTACTACTATCGCAAAAGACGGCAGGGCGGCCGTGTCGTGTCAGAGTACATCGGCGGGGGCGCGTACGGTGCGCTGCTGGCCGGCTTCGACGAGGCCGCGCGGCGTGAGCAGCAGCGGGAGCGCGCCATGCGCCGCCGTGAGGAAGAGAGCGACCCCGCGCTCGACGAGGCGGCCGCGCTGGCGTCGAGCCTGGCCACGGCAGCCCTCCTCACGGCCGGCTGTCATACGCATAAGGGGACATGGAGGCGTAGACGTGAGCTTATCTGACACGGTACACGAGGTGCGGTTGGTCGAGCGCGATGGAGCGCTGGGGCGCTTGCGCGATGCCGTCAAGAAGGTAGACCGCGAGAACCCCGCTCCCCAGGACCTCGCCGACCTGCGGAACGTGCTGCGCGCGGATCCGCTCCTTGCGCGTGTGCTGTTCGATGTCGTTGAGGTGAACACCGATCGGGCGATCAAGCAGCTTGCGGGATCGTCCTCGTCGTTGGTGTCTACAGCGATTGGTGTGACCGTAGACGCGATGCGTGATGGCCTGGGCTACCGGGGCGCGCCGGAGATCGAGCGTGGGCTGATCGAGGTTGTGATCCTGTGCTGGCTGCGCATGCAGCGGGTCGAGCAGAGCTACACGGGCTTGATGAACCAGACGGAGGTCGTGATCGCCCAGGCCGATTGGTGGGAAAGACGCATGACGGCGGCGCAGGGACGCTATCTGCGGGCGGTCGAGGGCCTGGCGCGCGTCCAGCGCCTGGCGCGTCCGTCAGCCATGCAGATCAACGTCGGTGAGAAGCAGGTGAACGTCGCCGGCCGTGTCGTCGTCGAGTAGTAAAAGGCCGGACGCGCGGAGTATTCCTTTACTCCGCGCGTCCGGCTCGTCGAGGCGACCGCCGATGCACAGCCCTACACATCGTCAGCCGTCTTAACTCTCTGTATCGACCGGTGCCAGTGTTTTCTATTAGCGCCATTGCATGTGCAGGCGGCGGCTATCGAACGGCCGTGGCGAGGCCCTACACGCGTAGCGGGTTAGCATTGCCGTTGCGGGGCGTGGGGAACGACTGTCTGCCCTGTACGATATTAGCGCCGCCAGACCTGCCACCGACGCCGTGAAACGGCTGTAGGCGAGCTGTTCGACCCAAGCCGTTGGCGCATCGTGAGTACCAGCGCATTCAGGCTATCGAGCATGACGCGCTCCTCTGCCTGAAGCGTTGGTAGGTCAATAGAGCCAGGTTGATCGGCGTTGATCTGTCGCTCGGTCATGTAGCCGATATAGGCTTTCGTCAGGGTACTGAACAGATCGACTATCTCAGGGTCATTGTCCTCTAGCCGCAGCACAAGGTCTGCGGTCGTGAGCGTTTCGGCCAGGCTGGTGAGGGTGGCCTGATGTCTCTGGTTGCGCGCCTCGACCGTCTCACCCACGCGTACAACGCTTTGTTGGGCAGCGACTCGGTTATAGGCCAGAGCAGCGCGCAGCACGGTCATATAGGCGTCACGTATGCGGTCCTGCCGCGCGTCCTCACGCGCCCGCCGGTGCGTGTCCTCTTGCTGCCCGCGCTGCACCCTCGACGTCGCCAAAGTGCCCACGCCAACGCCGACGAGGGCAAAGACCCCGTTAATGATGTCAGGCGCGAACGACCCAAGCAGCGGTAGAAAAGCGGCACTCACCATAGGGGCCATGGTAGCAAGATTGTACGAACGATGCCACGGCCTTGTTCACACGTAACCAGCGCCAGGACCGCATGGAGAAAGCGCGCATCATGACGGGTCAAGGGTAAACGCGCGCGGCGACCGTCCGTCTGATTCAAAGTGTGAATCACACCTATTAGTAACGACTACGGTGTGCGGGCCGTGTTAGATTCAAAGTGTGATTCACACTTTGAATCAGGCTATCCCTTTAGGCGTGCGTCCCCCTCGGCGCGCGCAGGCCGCTCTACGCGCCTGCGCCTATCCCGAGCGCCGCCGGCGTCATAGCTACAGCCCCAGCAATCGCCCCAAGCCGCGGAGCACTCCCCTACCCTGCCGTCCTGGGCGCGTGTTGTCGTAGATCACGGCCTGCTGCTGTTTGAGTTGGAGCTGGACCATCTGCTCACGCAGCATCCGGTTATCCTCATGGAGTATCATCGCGTCCTCATGCATGACGCGCAGCGCCTCATGGAGCGGAGTTGCCTCCAACGCAACCGCCTCACGGACGGCCTGACGAAAGTCGTCGAGCGATAGGCGGTACACGACGGAGGACTCCTCCGCGTCGATGACTTCCACCGGCGTCCAGCCCTCCGGCGCCACGTCGGGGTGCTGGCGGTAGAAGTCGGCGGCGTCGATCATGTAGACCGCGCCGGTCGGCGTCGGCACCTTGGAGTGTTTGTAGAGATGTTGCTTGATGAGCCGGTAGCGGATCGTGTTGGCGTGGACACCGAGTAGCTTGGCGGCCTCGGTGACGCTCAGCGTCGGTCTATCCATGCGCCGCCCCTCCTCCTGCCCGCTAGCATAGCATGTAGGCAAACAAGTCAACTGGGACAACGCGGATCAGGTTGATTTTAGCCAACTATCTATGGCAAGAGACACCCTACAACAAAGCGTTTAGTCAGTAGAAGAATGTTAGCGGTGGAGCGGTATACTCTCAGGAGTGCTTTTGGTAACTAGGGACGAGATAGTGGTGCAAAATGGCCGAAGCAAACGTCATGGCGATGGACGCTAAAGGCGTCGATCGCTTTACTGTGCCACTTTACACTCTATCTGAAGCGGCGCGGTATCTGAATGTGCCGATCTCCACGTTTGCGACGTGGGCGCATGGTTACCAGCGCCAACCACCTGGACGCCCTGGGGTGGTACAGGAGCCGGTTGTCACAGCCATAGATCGCATTGGTCGCAACACACACATACCCTCTATACCTTTCATTGGCCTGGCTGAGGGACTAGTCCTAGCTGCCTTTCGCCAGCGGGGAGTACCCCTCCAAAAGATCAGGCCCGCGCTGCGCATCCTGTCTAAAGAGATTGGGCTAGAGCATGCACTGGCGTCTAAATCCCTGTATACGGATGGCGCGGAAGTGTTGTACGACTATGCGGAAAGCCAGGGGGATACGCCCGAAGCTCAGAGTGCGCGGCAGTTGATTGTCGTGCGCAATGGACAGGGCGTCTTCAATGAAATCATCGCGGACTACCTGCATCGTATAACCTATGGTGCAGATAACTACGCGCAGATCATTCGCCTTCCCCAATACAAGAAAGCCGACATCGTCGCCGATCCTACGCGGTCGTTTGGCCGGCCGATCTTTAGTCGAGGGGGCGCGCGTGTCGAAGACGCCTTGCAACTTTTCTGGGCAGGCGAAGATTTGCATACAGTCGCGGCTGAGTTTGGAATACCGGAGCCTGAACTAGAGGACGCGGTTCGTGCCACATCCCTCCGGGCTGCCTGACCTCTTCATCGACCGCAGCCTTGGTCGCATACAAGTACCCCAACTTCTGCGCGCAGAAGGACTCAGGCTCATAACTCTAGCCGAACACTACGGGATGCCACAGGACGAAAAGGTAGAGGATGTGACGTGGCTTGAGGAGGCTGGTCATCAGGGGTGGGTGATCCTAATGAAGGACGGGCGCATACGCTACAATGCCCCTGAGCTTGCCGCGGTGAAACGCTATGCGCTCCGCTGCTTTTGTCTCAATCGTCAAGATCTACGGGCACGCGATATGGCGGAAAGGTTTGTGCATAACTTGCAAGCGATGGCAGATGCGTGTAGCGCGCCAGGCCCTTTTATCTACGCCGTGCACGAAAACCGACTTCATTTATTAGACTTACCGTGAGGCGACCCGCAGGACGGATGCTAGACAGTGACTATATCAACCTAACGGAGGCCAGCAAACTGGCCGGCCTGAAGGATTACAGTTCCCTCTATCGGGCGGCACGAACTGGCCGCCTCAAGACAGTGACGATGGCGGCGGGGCCGCGCATCGTGCACCTGACGACGCGGGCGTGGCTCCAGGAGTACCAGGACGGCCAGCGGCGCGCGACGTAGGTAGCGTAGACTTAGGAGGGGAGAACGCGATGGCACGACCGGATCACGGCGCGGCACCGGCGCGGCCAGCACGGGGCCGTCAGCACTTCCCTATGCTCCCCGTCACCGTTGTTGTGCTCGGGATCGCCGTCGTCGCGATGGGTGTGGGTACTCTGACGAGCAACGTATGGCTACTCATCGCGGCCCCCATTGTGATGATGGGCGTGGGCATCGGTGGCGTCGCGCTCTTCATGAACGAGCCCTAACGCGCCCCGCTCCCCTGCCTGGTCAGGCCATCGGGTTGAGGGTGTAGACGGCTCCGTGGCCGATGCCAAGGCGGTCGAGTACCCCCTGCTCAACCAACTCCTCCAGCGTGTCCTGCACCACTGTCCCGTCGAAGCCGAGCCCGATGGCGCGGGCGACCTGAGCGGCGGTCGCGCCGTGAGGATCTTCGGCCGCAATGACGGCGAGGATCTCATCGACAACGCCGAGGGGGCTGCTCGTCGGCGTCGGATCTATATGGTCGGACATGGGGAACCTGCCTTTCGTCTATAAGGCCTAGAATAAGCGAAGCTGTCACCAGGGGCAAGGTAACTTTATGGACGAACACTCAAGGTGTTGATTAAAGTGCCGATTGTGCTGCTGGATAGGGCATTTGAGACCTTGCGACGGTCAGTAGCACAGCGCAGGGCTATTATCGACCGCCCTTTATCCTGAATAAGGACCGACACTGTCCATTCTCGGCACTTTATCGACAACCTTGAGTCTCTCCTTGTAAACCTACTTTGCACTTCCTGACAGCTTCGCTTATTCTAGGTCTATAAGGGCCGTCTGTGACATGACGCGCCCCGTGGTGGTGCCTGTACGCTACACCCAACGACCCATCGCTGTCTACCAACGCGCCTGTCTTAGCTGCCCAGGATATTGACCGCGCGCGCCGCGA
>JAABUO010001546.1_pt1 | contig 29768 bp, 18 predicted proteins | sample 5559291 | NCBI WGS metagenome assembly JAABUO01 (sample SAMN10711878, study PRJNA513372) | rock metagenome | isolation source: Antarctica rocks | place: Antarctica: Victoria Land, Finger Mt sud | reverse complement strand
CCCTGCCTCGTTCCTCGGCGACCCTCTCCTTAAGCAAGGAGAGAGTAAGAACAAGGAAAAATACGAGGCAGCCGACACGCCTTATCCTCTTCCAAATCTCTCTTCACCCTCTCCTTGCTTAAGGAGAGGGTCGCTGAGGAACGAGGCAGGGTGAGGTTTGTCTTACCCCAGCAGATGCGGGAAGCGGTCTGCGGTCTGCACAATCATCTCCCCAAACAGCGAATTGGCCCATGCAAACCAGGTGCGGCTAAAGTCGGCGGGGTCATTGGCATGGAACGACTCGTGCATGAAGCCGGTGCCGGCGTGGGTGGCTTTCAGCGTCGCAATGACCTGAGCGACTTCCGTTTCCGACGTGCTGGTCAGGGCGTACATCGAAAGCGCGATCGGCCAGATCGTGTTCGGCCCCGTGTGCGGACTGCCGATCCCGGCGTACTTGTCCTTAAAGAACCACGGATTGGACTGGCTCCAGACAAAGCGGCGCGTGGCTTGGTAAATGGGGTCGGACACGTCGCAGGCCCCGAGATATGGCAATGCAAGCAGGCTCGGGACGTTGGCGTCGTCCATCAGCAGCACGCCGTCCAGGCCATCCATCTCGTAAGGGTAGATTGTGCCATGCTCAGGATGTTCGGCGCGGGCGGATTGGGACAAAACTGCGGCGACTTCGTCTGCCAGCGCGGTTGCTTCCTCGGCAAGCTTCGGGCTGCGGTTCAGGACATTCACCAGTTCAGCCATTTGGCGCAGGGCGGCCACGGCAAAGAAGTTGGACGGGATCAGATACTGGAACATCACGGCGTCGTCGGAGGGCCGGAACCGGGAGCAGATCAGGCCGTTCGGCTTCACGGGAGAGCCGTAGTCAGGAACCGGCTCACCGGCGGGGGAGCGCGACGTCAGCGGCTCGCCCCGCTCATCGCGGTGGAAGTAGTACGGGCCGGGGCCGCCTTTGCGCTGCTGCTCGCGGAACGTCTGCAAAATCAGCGCCATCGCCTGCTCCCACTGGGCGTCAAACGGCGTCGCGTCCCCCGTCTGTGTCCAGTAGCCGTGCGCCAGGCGAATTGGATAGCAAAGCGAGTCGATTTCCCATTTGCGCTCGTGAATGCCCGGCAGCATCAGGGCATGGTCGCTGACCCACTGGGTCTTTTCTTCCGGGTCCGCCATAAACGCATTGGCGTAGGGATCATATAGAATGCAGGCGCACTGACGGCGGATGACGCCCGCGAAAAGCTGCATCAGGCGCGGGTCCGTTTTAACCAGCGGCAGAAACGGCCACACTTGGGCTGTTGAGTCCCGCAGCCATAGGGCGTCAATATCGCCGGTAATCACAAACGTATCCGGCCCGCCCTCGTCGCCGCCGTCCGGGCTGAAATGCACCGTCGTGTCCAGCGTGTTCGGGTAGCAGTTTTCAAACAGCCAGCCCAGTTCCGGGTCGGCGATCTGCGATTTCACTCGTTGAAGCGTTTCTTCCACGGCAGGGGAGGTGAACTTGCGCTCGGCGGGGGCGGGGCGTCGGGAAGTAAAAGTCTGTGGCATCTAAAAGCGGTCCTTCGTTCGGGGCATTCTGTGAATTATACCCGGAACTCAAAACAACCGCTGAACCAGGTATACTATCCGGCAAGAGGAGAAAACCCATGCCCACTGTTCACTCCGGCCTCAGCAGCTTTTTTGCGTCTTTCCCATTTCCCCTTTTCCTTGCTCTAGGGGTGATGATTTCCATCGGCCTGAAAAAGCCGCGTTCCTCGCGCCTCAGCCGTACATTGATGGCTGGCTGCGGGATTGGTATATGTGCGATTGTGGTCTTCGTCTGGCATTTCCAGGCCCAATGGCTGCGTGAAGAAGCGCAGACGCAGGCTATAATCAGTGTCCCATATCTTGAACAGGGTGGGGTTCCCAGTTCTCAGGCTCCCCATTATCATTACGCGGAACTCGCAGGGCTGCACGGCTTTAAAGTCCTGCACTATCAGATGCTGTGGCAGATGGTCTGGTTTGGGGCGTTCTTTCTGATTTTGCTTGTTCTTCTTTATTGGAGTGATAGACGGCAACTGCGGGTATTGCAGGCATAAAAGGCAGACAAAAAGGTCGCTCAGGATTTCTCCTGAGCGGCCTTAAGTTTGACCGTTACTGCCTGGCTATCACTTTCCCGGCGTCAGGGCCGTGCGGTCCAAAATCGCGAAGACGCCGCCGATGACCGGGCGGGCGTTGAAACCATACTGCTTGTCGGAAACCGTGTCGTACCAGTCCGTGAAGGGGGCGCGGGTATCGGACGTATTGGCGAACTTGTAGATGCCGTCAATGAAGTCCTGGCGCAGCACCGGGTCATCGGTGGACGCCGCCGTCCAGATTTCCCAGTCCGCCTTGGTGTAGGTGTGCCGGATGTCCAGCGGAACTCCGTAGGGCTTCAAGTTCGCTTTATAGAACTTGGCTTCTTCTTTCAAGATGGATTGGGGAATAATGTTCAGGCCCAGCACCTTGTCCGGGAAGGCATTGTATTTCAGGCTCCAGGCGTCGTTCGGGTCAACCCCATTGCGGTCTAAATACCCGTCGTTGCCGCTGCCGGAAGCATCAGCGACCGTCTGACCCATGCCGGCGTCAAACGTGTAATACGCCACCGGCGTCTGGCCGCTGGGAGTGACGAGCGAAGGCGAAGGCGTCGCGGCGTCGGCGACAGGCAGGGCCGCGCCGCCGTCACGGGCAATGGCGAGAATGGACGCGGCGGGCAGTGCCGACTGGTAGAACCGCACGTCGTCAATCGCGCCGTGAACGTAGTCTGTCGGACCGGCATTGAAGAAACCGCGTCCAATAGACGTGTGGCCGGTGACGCGGAACGCATGGGTATACGGCACCGTCTGCTGCAGGACGCCGTTCAGGTAGAACGAAATCGTCTGAGCATTAGCATCGTACACACCCGCCAGATGATACCATTTGTTCAGGACCGGAAGGTCGGTCTCACTGGCAATCGCCGTGTCGCCCGACTGTGCGCTGTCCTGGGTCACGCCGCTCAGCGTGAACTTGTGGCTGTCGCCCCGGAACTGCAAAAAGAACCCGGCGACATGGACGCCGTCAATGCCGGCAATGGTCTGGAACCCGTCCAGGCTGGTCAACTTGGCCCATGCCGCGACCGTATAGCTTTTGGTCGTATCCAAGACCGGCTTCGGGATTTCCGCGCCGCCTGCGCCGGTGACCAGCAGGGCGTGGGGGCCGACAATGCCTTCGGTCCAGCCGGCTTTCTGCGGCGTGTCCGGCTCGATATACTGCATGGTCAGGTGAGAACCCGTTGCGGACTGGGAAAAGCGCGACCATTTGCCCATCATGTCCTTCGCCGCCCCGCCGTAGTGGTTCGCGTCTTCTTTGTTGCCGGCAAAAGAGGCAATCTGGCCCATCGCGCCGACGCCGAGAATGCCTTTGAGCGCGAGATTGACGCTGTGGGCAATCGAGCCGGTAAAGTCGTCGGTCTGGTTCTGGAACTGCGGGTCAAGCGCGTTCGGGGACTTGGACCCTGCCGGCACTGTCAGCAAATAATTGGCCCACTGCCTCAGTATCCGGTAGTGCTTGCGGGCATAACTGGCGGCGTCGGCTTTTGGCGCGTAGCGCATGTACGCCGCCGCCATGATTAGCATGTTGGCCGACTCTTCCACCGGCATGTTCTCGCCGCCGCCGTCGTTGTGGCCGTCGGCACGGGGGTACGAGCCGCCGATGTCATGCTCAGCATACGGCTGGGTCCACTTGCCCGATTCGGCGTACTCCAAAAGTGGGTCCATTAGCAGCTTCAGTAAATTGGGATTCGCATACAAAAAGACCGGGAACGACGGGTACATCACGTCAATGGTGGAAATGTTGCCGTCGCTGCTGATTTCTTTCATGAACATCCAGGGATGATCCGCCGTGCCGACCATCTGGGTCGCGCCGAACGCCTGGCGCAGGGCCAGGGTGCAGAGCGCGGCATACTTTGCGCCGCCCGCTTTTGTGGCGTCTTTCGTCACCTTTGCGTCCATCTGGTCCGCGCGGGTCCGGGCGTCACCCGCGTCCAAGCAAAACGACGACAGCATTTGGGTCCAGTCCGGCCAGTAGGATCTCCAGAGCGGCGGAACCGGAGCGCCCTGGTAGCTGACCGCCGGTTCACGGACGTCGCCGATTGCCAGAACAACCGGCCTTCCGGCGTCGGCGCCGACCTGGCCCAGCGCGAAGTTGAACGCGAACACCGGCCAGCGGGTATTGATTGGCCTGGGCTGGTCAGTGTCCACCGAGTTGTCCAATGTACCGGTGCGGATAGCGGCTCCGCGGACCACGGCGTCTTCGCCGGCCTGCGAGGTCATCCCCGGCCTGCTTTCCGCGGAGAAGACCGCCGTGCCCCAGGTCGGATAATCACCGGCCTCATTTAGAACTTTCGGGTCGGCGGCGTTGACGGCGAACGTCGTCAGCGTCTGCCCCTGCGCGTCTAAGTTGCGGCGTGCCCAGTTGATTGGAGTTTTGTTGTCGCCGGAAGCCCACTCGCCGGTAATGTCGAAGTACAGGCTGACTGTGTGCGGCCTGCCGTCGGCGCTGTGGGCGGACGCGAACACATAGGAAAACGGCACGGACAGCCGCTGCAGGCTGCTTGGTTCCACGGGAGACAAAAAGTCTAAGTCCACACTCACGCCGCCACCTTGCAGCGTATACTTGGACTGGGTCGGCGTCACAGTCAGCCCGGTCTGGGTCATCGCCGGGGCCATCAGCTGGCCGCCGGTGAGAGGATTGCCGAGAAACACAAACGACCGGCCGTCTACGCGGGCGATCCCGGTCATGGCAGTCGTGTGTCCCGCCCAGAACGTCGGCCAGGTCCCCGCCAGGCTGCTTGCCGGCTGCCAGGTGCTGACATAGGGGTCACGGACAATCAGCGGCGTCGCCGGCGGCCGGATGGGGTTAATCTGCCCCCCCGCCGGCTGCTGCGCCGGCGCAGCCAGTCCGAGCGCCAGGCAGGCTCCCGCCGAGCCAAGCGCCGTCAAAAGCGCTTTGTTTAAAGTCATAATATCTTCTGCGTTCCTTCCAGTATCAATTGGTTTACTTGCTACGAGTGCATTCTCTATAATACCACACTAGCGCGGCTCATTTGTTCCTGCTTGAGATTGATCCGTAATCTGCCCATCAATCTGCTGCAAAGCCGCGTCAATCCACCAGCGGCCTGCCTCCGATGCGCCGGGCCTAGCCGCCCCAAGCGCCGCCCGCGCGGCTTCAGGCTGCTTGACGAGGCCGCCGACTGCGATTTCGCGCTCGCTGTCCGTGCCGGACAGAAGCGCCCGCACCCAGCGGGCGATCTGCGTCTCCGGCGCAACGTGTATTAGGAACACGGCAGCCGCAGGTGCTGACGCTTGCAGATGCCGGTCCAGGGCTTTTACTTCCATCCGGTAATTCCCCCGCGCCAGCGCCGTCAGCGCCAGCGTACTTTCGGTTGTCGGTGCGCTCCAAACCCCGCCGTTCAGCCGCCACAAAAACCAGTGCGCCCCCTCTAGTTTCGTCCCGAAGCGCACCGTCACCGAGTCGTCCGAACTAGGAACCACAGAAAGCTTCGGCGCTAGAACCGGCGGGGGCGACCAGACGACAAGGTCGTAGTAGACGCCGATGCGCGTCACGAAAAACAGGTGTCCGGCAGGGTCAGGGAGAACTTCTTCAAGACTGCGCCCGTCCAGAAACGGCGAACCGGGCTGGGACAGCGCATTTTGCTTGGCCCACAAACCGTAATCCGCCGTATAAACTGCATCTTGCCAAACAAACCATTTTGCGCCGCCGCTCTCAACTGTTGGGCTGACCGACAAGCCGGGGGGACCGCCGGGCGGCACAGGACTCTCATAGGCAGGAAAGATTTGTTCCCCAGCCGACTGCCAGCCGCCGTCGGCTGACCAGTCCCAGAGCCGGTTGCTCAGGGCGACCTCAAAGTGCCCGCCCTGAGTGAGAGTCAGTTGAGACGGCTGGCCGCCGCCACTCTCCGGCGAAATATCACGCGATGCCCAGTGCCGCCAAACTTTGCCGTCGTAAAGAAAAACGGCGGTGTTGTCAGCAAACGCCACACGCCCGTCGCCGCTGAAGAACGCCGGATGACAAGAGCTGTAAATAAAATTGTTCGGCAGGAATGCCATGCCGGGGAGATTTGCCGCCGCTTGCAGGGCCGCCGTTTTGGAGGCGTAGCTGGTCCAGGCGTCTTGGGCCGGATCATAAACAACGTAGCTCTCCGTCGGCTGCGTCTGGTCAGGTGGGTGCCAATTTATTGTGGACAGCCAGAGCCGCCCCCGACTGTCGCAGGCGCACAAATTGCTGACCCCAGTGATACTCTGCGGCGGCAGGCGTGTCCGCCAGCGTGTTCCGTCCCATTCATCCAGCGGGCAAGGCCCGGAGTAGTTGGTAGGCGTTCCCCAGAGGTGCCGCCGGAGGTCGGTCAGAAGCGGGCCTAAGTTTCGCGGCGCATCCAGCCCGCCGGTTACAATGGCAGGAAGAGCAGAGATGACCGGCTGCGGCGTCGGCGGCATTTCGGCGGCTCCCTGCCTGCCGAAGGCCAGAATGCGGCCACTCGACAGTGGAAAAAGGCCATTGATGCTCGGCACGTTCAAGCCGCGCCGCCAGTTGACAAAGATTGGCGGAGCATTGCTGCGCGGCAGCCACCACGCGCCGCTATTGGCACTAAGCCAGGTTCCGGTCGGCTCCTTCAGCCAGGAATATCGTGGGTCCGGGTTGTAGTAATTATCGGCCTTCTCTAAATTATCCAGGCGGTGCTGCCATTGCCCGGCTTGCTTGTGCCAGAGGACGGTTCCGGGGCTGAACTGCAGCTTGTCCGCAATATACCAGTCGCCACCGGCTCCGAACACCTGCTGGATGTTCTGGAACGCGCTCGGCTCAGGCGCGGCGGTCAGCGTACGTGTGTCCACCTGGTACAAAGCACCCGGCATCCAGGGACGGCGGGAACGGTCGTTTCCGGTTGCCAGCCAGAGATGATTGGTATCCAGCGGCGCGATCTCCGCAATGACATGGTCCGGTACGCCTGCGAGGGTAGGATGGTAGTCCAGCGTCCGTCCGTTCCAGAGGAGAACGCCGCGCAGGCTGCCCGGCTGCCACTGGAGCTGCGAGTGGCCTTGCCAGAACCAGCGTCGTCCCGCGCCGTCAACCAGGGACGCGAACGAGGGCGGGTTGAAGTCGGTGGGAAACTTTCCGCCGAAGAACTGCTCCGGCTTCAGCGGAAATTCCTGCAGGCTGCCATCCGGGGAGATGTGACGCAGCACCGGCAACCCGCCCGCGATCCAAACATCCCCGGCGCTCCCGGCATAAAGTCTCGGCGCGTAAGGAGTGCCGGTGCTGCGGACGACTTCGCCGGTAATACGGGCCAGAATGCGAGAACCCATGCCGCGATGCACGGTTATCACAGACTGCGTCGGATCGATCCGGCCCTGACTGAGTTTCTGCCAGAGGACATAAACATTGCCGTCATCGCCGCGCGTCAGAACAAGCGGGAGGCAGTAGGCGACACCAGGAATTATCTGCGCCGTCCATTTTTTGTCTTGAAGCCGGCTCAGCGTTCCGTAGGTGATGCCGTCTGTCGGCATGGCCCAAATAACCCCTGTTGCATCGAGCGCTGCGTTCGATCCCGGACTGTCTCCCTGCGGAAGCGCCAGCACCGGGACACTGAGGCTGCACAGAGTAAAGAGAATGCCGAGAATCGTTTTTACCATGTATAATGCACCGAGTAGCTGACGGTCTTGTCGGTATTGGGAGGCAGGGTGACGCGGAACTCGATGGTGTGGGCGTCGGTCTTCAGGAACGTGTTTGTTTTGGCGGTAATGGCCCAGTTTGCGCCCCGGTAGAGATACTCGACGACGCGGATTTCGGCAGGCACGGTTTTGTGGTTGTGCAGCGTGATTTGGAAGCTTTCGTCAATGGTGCGGGCCTGGCTGTCTACAGTGTACTTGGTTTCCTTGCGCTCCCCGGTCAGGTCAAACGCATTGCCGGTGTAGACGCGCACGGTCTCGTCTTTGGGCGTATGGTCAATGTTGTTCTCGCCGATGAACTCAAGCTGACCGTCGGCGTCGCGCCGGTAGAAGCGCATCCGGCCTTTCGGGAGCGGGATGCCGAGGCCGTTTGCCGCCGAGTTGACGAACTCGCGCATGGCGTAGACTTTGGGATTGGACTGCGTGCCGTAATCGGGCGTGTTGCGGATACTGTCGTAGTTGTAGCCGTTGTACTGGTTCGGTTCAAGCTGAAGGCCGTCGTAGACATAGATCGTGGTGGACGCGACATGGGCGGCGCGGGCAAACTCCACCTGCTTGATTTCCCTGTCCCGCAGCGTCGTCGGGTTCGCCAGAGTGTAGAGGTGATATTCGTCAAACGATCTTTCTGTCACTGCCGGGCCAGAAGAGGAAGCGTCATAAGAGCTTACAATCCCGGAGAGCCTGTAAGAGTTCTGTCCCTGGTTTTGCAGTTTGCTCACGTCGCCGGCCATGAGCTTGATGCGGGCGTTCGAAAATGTCTTGCCGCTCTCGTTGTTCATTGTCACCCACGCCGTCAAGTCTAAAGCGTCGCCGGTTTCGGGGGACACGACGTTGTACGCGGCGGACCAGGTCATGCCGCCGGTGACATACGCAAGCTCGGCGTTCAGCGGCCCGGCTTTGTCGGAGGCAATCTGCCAGTCTAAGGTCGGCTTCAAGATGCTGTCGTCGGGCAAGGCGGGGAACAGCGGCGTACCGGGCAGCAGAAACTGCAGCTTGCCATTGACTTCAATGATGGACTGGCCGCCTCCGCCGTAAGCCACAGACTGCTGCTGGTACTGGTACTGCTGCCCGAAAGTCTGATAACTCTCCGTGTGCGGGACATAGCCGCTGCGGATGATCTTGCCGGACACAAGCGAAGTCTGGTCGCCGTGCTGCACCTGAAATTCAATCGTCTGGCCCTCGTACAGCGACAGCAGAAGCTCCTGAGACACGGGATCGGCCCGGTAGTTCTGCTCCCGGATCTGCAAAGTGCGCTTGCCCGACGGGTCCCGCAGGACAACCGAATCGGGTTCCAAATGGTAGGTAATGTCGCTGACCGTGACGTGGTTCAGGCCCGCTTTGAGGTTCAGCGGCACCGTCTGCCGGACCACGGCAAAGTTCTGGTTGTAGATCGTCAGCGCCCGGTCCGGCGGCGTCTGCCCCGACGCAGCGCTCAGGGGCAGCAGGGCAGCCAGTAGGGCCAATCCAGCAGAATAGTTGATACGCATGGGGTTCCTTTTCTGGGCAAAGCCACTGGTCAAAAGCGTAAAGAGCGCGAACTGACCAACAGAAGTCAAAGGTCGCCAGCAAGCATGGTTTCTCCTGCACGGCCCGCCGCGAAAATTTCGGCTCACAAAGAAGGAAAAGACATCGCAGAGCGCGAACAGTGTCGTTCCTTGTCATCATTGTCGCTTATTACGGTCTGGCCGTTTAGGAAATATGCCATGTTCTCTCGCCGCTTTCGGCGCACTGCCCACCGCCCCTCCCTGCTGCTCGGAACCGCCCTGCTGGCAGGCCTGCTGTCCGGCTGCCACAACGCGGGCGACGATGCTGGCCTGCCGGCGGCTGCCGTGCATGCCGACACTTCCGATGTGCCTTCTGCGCTTCCGCCGCCCCCGGCTTTGTTCGCTGCTGTCGCCGCCGCGCCCCTGAAGCTGCCGATGAGCCTGGCCCCGCTGCCGCCCCGCCCGCCGGACTCACGCCTTGTCGCCCAGCAGGCCGCCGGTGAGGCTGACCCCGCGCCTCCGCCTGCACTGGCTTCTTCACTGACTTCAGCTTCTGCACCGGCCAATGCCGGGCTGATCGTCTGCAATCCCGTCTCCTTGAACCCGGCCCTGACGCCGTTTGGGATTGCCTGCGGGCGCTGGGTAGACCTCATCGCCGCCGGGCAGCCGGAACTGGGGCAAACGCCGTTCTGGGAAGCGCTGGGCCGCTGCCAGGGAGAGATGCACCGTACCGATTTCCGGCTGACACCTGCCCAGGCCGCGTCGCTTGCCGCCATGACCGGCGCAACCCACGCCGCCTGCGGCACGCTCACCGGCACGCCTGCCCGCTGCACCCTGACCTACGGCCTCTATGCCCTGCCGGGCGTCATACCCGTTGGTCCGCCGCTCGTTCAGACCGGCACCGAGGCGCAGATCGTCGCCGCCCTGCCCGGCCTCGCCAAAGCGCTGGACGCGCGGCTCGGCGTCTTGGCTCCGCAGGTTCCGGCGTCTGTCAATCTGTCTTCCGACGAGCTGACGCAGGCGGTGGCGATCGGGAACCAGAACGAACCGTCCGACGCGGACCTTCTGACGCTGTCGCGCCTCAGCGCCCGCTCGCCGCTTGCCGGCATGTACTACCTTGACTCGCGAGCCGCAAACGACCAGGTGCTGCTGAACGGCATGGTCAAAGCACTGCTGACCCAGCTTCCCGCGAACGCGCTTGTTGTCAGCCATATCGCCTACGCGCAGCCGGAGGCGCTTCGGGCCTACGCGCCGAGGACGCGGGCGCTGATCGGGCGCTACCCGGCCAGCAGCCTGCTCGCGCACACGGAAGTCTGGCAGCAGCGGCTCTGGGGGGACCGCGCCGGAGAATGGAAGGCTGCTGTGCGGGTCTGCCGCGATGCGCCCCGCGCCCCGTACTCGTGGCTCACGCGGGCGACAACTCTTGCGAACATCGGTGAAGATCTGCGCCAGGCGCGGCTCGCGAGTGACCTCAGCGCCGCCGACTGGGTCTCCCTGCACCGGATTTACACCCAGCAGGAAGCGTCAGATCTTAAGGCAACTGCTTTGGACCCCCGCAGCGGCCATGCCTGGTATGCGCTGGCTGAGACGGCGACGTTCTACGGTGACACGACCCAGGCGGAAACCGCGTTCCAGAAAGCGCTGGCGCTGGACACGGACAAAGAAGAAGTCTACGGCTGGGGGCTGCAAATGTACCAGCCCAAATGGGGCGGCGACCCGGCCTCGCTCCAGCGGGTCGCCGCTCTCGCGGCGGCGGAAAAATGGGATACGTCCAGCGCGGCGGTCGCCATCGCCGAATCGCTGGCCGGGGCCGGCTTCAGCGCGGAAGGAGCACAGGTGCTCACAGATTTTATTGCCCGCGAGCGGCCTATCGTGGCTAAGTTCCCAACAGATGCCCTGGCGCACTGGGACCTTGCCGCCGTGCTCGCCGCACAGAAAACTCCGTCCAGCCTGCATGAAGCGACGCTGGAATACCGCACCGCCGCGCACCTCATGCCGAATGCCCCCACCATTCACCGCTGGCTGGGGGACGTGCTGGACCAGCGGCACAAGCCGTCGGAGGCCATCGCCGAATACAGGCAGGCACTGGCTTTGGACCCGTTTAATGCCTCCGTTCATCTGGCGCTTGGCTTTTTGTTCAAGCGTCAGAACCGCTTTGCCGAAGCGCTCCCGGAGCTGCGCTTAGCGATGCGGCTGAACCCGCGCAATGCCGACGTGCATTACGCGCTGGGCGAAATCTTAAGCCGGCAGAATCAGTATAAGCCGGCCGCTGCCGAGTACACGGAAGCCATTCGCATGGAATTTTATTCGCCGGGCGCGTGGATTGGCCTGCCGGGAATGCTGGACCAGTGTGGCCGCTACGACGAGACCATTCAGGCCGGGCGTGAAGCGGACCACGTTCTGGTGGAGCAGCGCCTGGCAGACGGCGAGTCGGAGCCGCCGGTCCATGACGCCGTGGCGGATGCCTACCTGCACAAAAAAGACTGGAAGGACAGCCTCATCGAAAGCCACACGACGCTGACCTACAATCCCAATGATGCCTGCGCTCATGAGAACCTGGCCGAAGCGTACAGCGGCGAAGGACGCATCGCCGACGCCCGCGCGGAGTGGCAGCGAGCAATCGCCCTTGGAGACCCGCAAATCACTCCCGTCGCCCGCAAGCTGCTGGCTGCCCATTCCTAAGCACTGCCACGAGCCTCCCTCAAAAGTCCCTCACGGATCTTTCTGTCAAGGGTTTTATCTTCATGCCCCCCACGCAGCAAAAGGCTGGCCAGTCGGCTTCAGGCTGGCTTCCCCTCTGGCTTCCCCTCTGGCTTGCCCTCCGCGTTCCATTCGACCGTGCCGTCATCGTACCAACTTTCCGCGAACAGCGTCGGTACGGTCCCTTCTTCCGCCAGCGGCAGGCCGCAGCGCCCCGCAAAAGACGCGGCATACGCCTGAAAAATGGCCCGCAGGGCGGCATTGTCTTCGCCGGTCAGCGAGCCGTAAGTGTGGAAGCCGACCAACGCGCCTTCTGCGCTGATGCCGATCAGCTTTCGGCCGACAATGTTTCCGGCGTGGTCCCGCGCATAAATCACGCGCTTGTTCAGCTCGCAGGCGTTCGCAATCGCCGAAAACGCATTGATGCCGCCGAAGCTGAGGCAGGTGCCGAAGTGGTTGCCCATTTGCAGAATGTGCAGCGGGTCTTGTTCGAGGCTGAGGTGCAGCCACCCCTGCGCCGCCGCGCAGGGGTAGCGGTGCGGAAACTTGGACAGCCAGGCTTCTATGTTCCTGCCGCGCTCCGTCATCTGTTCCAGAAACACCTGGTTCGCCGGATGCTTCTCCCGCCAGTCGTTCTCTCCCGACAGGTGGGCGCGAATGAGGCGCAGCAGCAGCTTTCGGTTCTGGGTCACGTCCACCGAAAGCAGAGCAGCGTTGATCAGGTCGTCCGTCAGGACTAGGCCAGGCGGCAGCGGCCCGGCAATCGCTTCCAGCCGCGTGCGGTAGCAGGCCAGCACCTGACGCTCGATCGCGGCCACCTGGGCCTCAGCCGCCGCTTGCGGCAGGCGCTCGCTGACCTCGGTTCGCATTTCTTCAGTGAGGCGCGGTGTGTCCGCCAGAAAAGCACACAGTTTCGCCGCTCGTGCGGCAATATCTGTCCGGTCCGGGGAAGCCGCGATCAGCTTCTCCAAATGGGCCAGCTCGACCGCTGTTCGCTGCGGCTTGTCCAGAGCGCGGCGCACTCCCGGCGGCACGTCCTGAGTCCTGCTCATCACCCACTGGGCATGGCAGTAAGCGCTGGCTGCTTCGGTGAACTCCGGCATCTGCCGGTGCAGGTCCCACCAGGCCGTATCCCCATGCAGGAAGACCGGGAAGCTTGTGCCGGCAGGAAAATCATGCGCTTGCTGCGGCTCAAGTGCCGTCAGCAGCGCAGAAACATCGGTGCCGAGGCGCGTTGTCATGCCCAGCCGGACGAGAACGTCCGTGACACGCTGCGGCTGCGGCGCGAGCAGGTGCGCCAGTGGCCTTCGCAGGGCGGGATACCGTTCCACAAATCGCAGGCCGTCTTTAACATGTGCCTGGTCCTGCCGGAAGCGGTGGCTCGCTGCAGTTCGGACCGCCTGCTGAAATCTATCGGCATCCTCCGCCGCAAGCGCAATCGCCAGCAGCATTCCAATCCGAAACGACGAGTCCTGCTGATACTCCCAGTCCTTTCGCTGGGTCAGGCCGGACAGGAACCCCAGAAGCCACTCGATCCGCGACTTCGCTTCGTTGGGAACGGCCTCGACCAGCGTCAGCGCTGCCTCAACGACTATGTCGCACACACACCACTCTTCGTGATCTTCGCCTCCATCCTTTTCAGCGAACTGAGCCAGAGCGGGAAGGAACGGAATAAGCTTGGGAGCTTTGTCGTGAAATGCCTGCCGTGTATGACCAGCCTCGCTCCATAGGGTGACGAGGACATGAATGCGGGTGGGGGATGGAAAGCCTTGCAGCGGCGCAAGAAGCTTCCGAAAGTAAGCTCGCGCTTCCGCGGCGCTGGCACAGGTATCTAGAATCTGATGGAGCCTCCACAAGAAGTAGTGGCTTTTGTTCAAGTCAAAGCTGACGGCAAGCGAGACAGAAAGCCGGTAAAAGTCCGGGTCGGTCCATTCCTGCTCGGCCAAGTCTCGGGCAATATCGCGGTCAAAGGCAGCCACGACGACGGCTTTATCCTGAATGCGTGTCAGCAGGCTGTGAAGCGGCCGTGTATAGCGTCTCTCCGCCTCAAGTAGCCTGGCCTGGACCCGGCCGTTCTCCAGATACGGCTTATCCCGGAGAAGGGCCTTTCTCCAGAAGACTTCGTACCGCTCCACTAAAAGCTCAAAATAAGGGCGCTGCATTGCGGGAGGCAGCTTAAGGCCGCCTTGCATAACGTCAGCCATCTGGCTCAGCACTGCCGCTGCCTCTTTAGAATGGGGAGGCATTTGGTCTGACAAATCGAGCATCTTACGCAGGAACGCGACCCCGAGCCGAAGCACCTGCGGGTCCCGCGACGAACGCGCATAGGAAGCTAGGCACTCCACCAAAGACAAAGCGATCCGCTGCCGCTCCGCCCGGCGTGCCTCGGAAACGGCCTGGCGATCCTGCCTGTACTTGAGGTCCGGCAAATCCGCGCGGACTTTCAGCAGCCGTTCCGCGATTGTCTCGGCAGCCGACGCGGCTTCGGCAAGTTCGGTCACGAGAGTAGGGGATAGTCCGTCCGCAAGCATCTCGCGCAGCATCGCCGCCGAGAGGCCGAACGCGCTCTCCGTCTTTACTGCTTTGAGACACCGCGGGACGAGTGCGCCGCCTGCGCCGTCATTCTCTTCCTCCTGGACAAGAAGGGCTGCTGCAAGTGCCGGCTCGCGGGACACGCCATGCTCGCGGCCCCACAAATAGGCGCGTTTGTGGCTCGCCCGCGAAGCAGCAGGCAGCACTGCGGCGGAGTCTTCCCGGCTGATTGCCCCCAGCACCAGTGCGGCCAGTGCGCGGACTGCTTGCGGGACATCCTCGCTGAGCAGTGTTTGGAGCGGGCTGATGCTCGCCCTTCCGAGGGCTGCCAGGGCTTCGCTCGGCGCGGCAGGCAATGAATTGAGGCACAGCGCCTCGGCGATTAGGAGATGGGACAGCGGCTCGGCCACCGCTGGGTTACGACGCCGCGCTTCCTGAGCGAGAAGCGCCGCGTCCATGCCGGAGAGCGCCCGGAGCCGCTTTGCCAGCGCCAGCGTTTCCCGCTGCCGAACGAGCCAGGCGGGGGCGTCGCCCAAAGCGGCAGGGGCGGCATGGGGGAAGCCGCCGATTTTGTTGAGGCACTTTTGCGTCCGGGAAAGCTCTCGGGCATCAGGAATGGTCTCCCCTGCCTCCGTCGTCCAGGCAACCTGTCCTTCGCGCCAGAAGAGATTGCCCTCAAGCCATTTGGTCCGGGCGACAAGCATCCTGACCGCGAGAACATTTTTTGCCGCCGAGCGGGAGGAAGATGCTCCCATCTTTGATGATCTTTGTTTTGTTGACATGAGTTGAGGCATGGCGTTTCTAGGGCGCAAGAGCAAGTTCAGGGCATGAGAGCAAGCAAGACGGCTTTCTGTGTTCTCATTTTACCCCGCCGCCGCTGTATTCGTGAATTCTTGTCTATTCGCTCATTTTTAGAACCCCGCCGTTTTGGGACCGGAGGCGGTATTCGCTGGGTGTGCACTCCATTTTGCTGCGGAATGGCGGGCGAAGTAGTACGCCGACACAAAGCTGCTGCGGGTGCCGACAGCCGCAATCGGCAGGGCCGTGGTTCGCAGAAGCTCGCAGGCATGATGCAGCCGGAGCTGCATCTGGTACTGGGCCAGCGGCATCCCCATATACTGGCGGAACATCTTGCGAAGCCACGAGTAGCCGACATGCAGCTCCGCCGCCACTTCCTGCATGTCCAGCGGCTGGTCAATCTGCGCCAGCAGCAGCTCTTTGGCCCGCTTGATGATCTCCAGCGTGTCGGTCATCTGGTTCCGGCGCTGATGCGACATCGCAAGCGCCAGAATCAGCTGCGCCCGCGCCGTGACCACGTTCTGGTAGCCGATCGCTTCTTCCGCGACTTCTTCCTCAATCCGCACAAACTCCCGCTGCAGCAGGTCGTTAATGTCCGTGTGGAACAGCGGCTCGGACGGCGACGCGCAGTGCTCCGCCGTCAGCTCCGCCGCGCGCCTGCCCTGGTACGCGACCCAGTGCTTCTCCCAGCCCGTCTCCGGGTTGGGGCTGTACCGGTGCCACTCGCCCGGAAACAAAACAAACAAATCGCCGGAGCTGATCTTCCGAAGCCCATCGCTTTTCGTTTCCAGCATCCCCGTGCCGCGCGTGATGTAAAGAAGCTGATATTCCTGAAGCACCCGGCCTTGATGCCGGTGAAAATTGTGATGCTTCGGGTGCGTGGACGGGGGATAAGGCGTGTCCGGCGGGATCTGGGCACTTCCGGCGGCGAGAACATACAAGCTGCGGAGGCGGACTTCGTCGCTGAGGGGCAAGTAATGGTACACTTGTTTCATAGGAGTATGCCTGAAAGAAGAGGCGTCAAAAGAGCTGGAATAGATTACAATGATAACACTATGAAGCTCTTCGCCATTTTATCCGCCGCCGCTGCGGCGCTTGCCACCCTTCCCGCACAGGCTGCGCCTGGGCTGCAAGCAAGCGATCTGCAAGTGACTCATCTGCGCTGCGAGTACAAAGAAGACCCACGCGGAATTGATGCCGCACATCCGCGCCTGAGCTGGCAGCTTGCCTCGGACACGCGCGGGCAGCGGCAGACGGCTTACGAAATCTTGGTCGCCCGCACCCCGGCGGCTCTTGCGTCAGGCCGCGCCGACGTCTGGGACAGCGGCAAGATTGCTTCCGCCGACTCAGCGGCAGTGGAATACCAGGGCGGGCCTTTGCAGTCCACCCAGCAGTGCTGGTGGAAAGTGCGCGTCTGGGACAAAAACGGAGAGCTTGCACCGGACAGCCCGGCGTCTTTCTGGCAGATGGGCCTGCTGCACCCCGCCGACTGGAAAGCACAGTGGATTTCTGCTGTCTCGCCGCGTGACACCCAGATGGACGGCAACACCCTGCCGCCCTGCCCGTATGTCCGCCGGACGCTCACACTGACCAAGCCCGTGCAATCGGCGACGATCTTTGCCACGGCCCGCGGCCTGTATGAGCTGCATCTGAACGGCGCGAAAGTCGGAGACGCTGTACTGGCCCCTGGCTGGACCGATTACCACAAGCGCATTGACTACCAGGCGTATGATGTGACTTCTTTGCTGCATCCCGGTCCCAATACTGTCGGCGCAATTCTTGGCGACGGCTGGTACAGCGGCTATGTCGGGTTCTCGCGCCAGCGCAACCTGTACGGCTCCCGCACCGCGCTCCGGCTCCAAATGGAGATCACTTACACCGACGGCACGCACCAGAAAGTTGCGTCTGATGGGGCATGGACCGGACGGACCGGCCCGATTGTTTACTCCGATATGCTTCAGGGCGAGTCATATGACGCCCGCGCGGAGCTGGCCGGCTGGGACCGCCCCGGAAGCTCTCCTGCCGGCTGGCAGCCGGTCTCTACCGCCCAGCCCAGCCTGCCTTCCACGCAGGTCTCCGTCACTTCGGAACTCGCCGCGAAAGTAGTCAGTAACACGCTCTCCGTGGTCGCCGGCAACGACCTGGCCGGCGATCCTGCCTACAACACAGTCAAGCAACTGCGCGTGAGCTACACGCTGAACGGGACGCCGCACACGCAGACTGTCGCCGAAAAAGAAACGCTGACCATTCCCGGCCCCGGCGAAGCGCCGGGCAAACTAGTAATTCAAATCGCCGTCTACGGAGACTTGTCGGCGACGACCGGACCGGCGACAATGGTAGCGACAGTCGGGCCTGCGGTGCGCGTGACCCAGCTTCTGCCCGCCCGAAAAATCTCGCAGCCGGTGCCGGGAACGTATCTGTTTGATTTAGGCCAGAACATGGTCGGCTGGGCGCGTCTTAAAGTGCTTGGCGCGGCGGGAACACGGGTGCGCCTGCGCTTCGGCGAAGTGCTCAGCCCGAACGGCACACTGTATAGGGCGAACCTGCGCTCGGCTCATGCCACCGATAGCTACACCTGCCGGGGCGGAGGCAGCGCGGAAGTCTTCGAGCCGCATTTCACGTTCCACGGCTTCCGGTACGTCGAAATCACCGGCTACCCCGGTACGCCGGACCTCAGCGCCATCACGGGCTGCGTTGTCGGCTCGGACACGCCGCAGACCGGGACATTTTCCAGCTCCAGCCCGCTGGTCAACCAGCTTGCCCGCAACATTGACTGGGCCAGCGCGGCAACTTTGTTTCGGTCCCGACGGACTGCCCGCAGCGCGACGAGCGTCTGGGGTGGATGGGCGACGCCCAGATCTTTGCCCGGACGGCGACCTACAACCGTGATGTGGCGGCGTTTTACGAGAACTGGATGTACGCGGTGGACGATGGGCAGTCCGCCGAAGGGGGATTTTCAGATGTCTCGCCGCGCATCGTAGACTTGGCCGACGGCGCTCCGGCGTGGGGCGATGTCGGGGTGATTGTCCCGTGGACCGTCTATCAGGCCTATGGCGACACGGGGATTGTGCGCCAGCACTGGGCGGCGATGAACCGCTGGATGAACTACATCACGTCCGTGAACCCCAGCGGCCTGTGGCTGGAGCGCCGCAACAACGACTTCGGCGACTGGGTTTCCATCAGCGCCGACACGCCCAAAGAAGTGCTGGCGACAGCCTACTACGCTTACGATGCCGAACTCATGGCCCAGATGGCCCGCGCCATTGGCCGGCCCACCGAAGCGGCGCAGTATGACGCTCTGTTTGGTCATATCAAAGAAGCGTTCCAGTCGGCGTATGTTTCTCCCGCTGGCCGGGTCAAGGGCGATACGCAGACCTGCTACCTGCTGGCCCTGCGCTTCCATCTGCTGCCCGAAGCGCTCCGGCCGCTGGCCGCGCAGCATCTGGCGGACAACATCGTGTCCAAGAACAACCATCTGTCCACCGGGTTTGTCGGGGTCGGCTATTTGTGCCCGGTGCTGACCGAGACCGGTCACAACGACACGGCCTACACGCTGCTGCTGAACACGACGTTCCCAAGCTGGGGCTTCTCCATTGCCCAGGGCGCGACGACTATCTGGGAGCGGTGGGACGGTTATACTCCCGCAAAAGGCTTCCAGGACCCCGGCATGAACTCGTTCAACCACTACTCGCTCGGCTCCGTCGGCCAGTGGCTGTATCAAGACGTCGCCGGGATTGACACCGACCCGGCCCAGCCGGGCTACAAGCACATCCTGCTGCACCCGCACCCCGGCCCTGGCTTGACCCAAGTTACTGCCGGTTATGACAGTATCCGCGGCCCGATTGGCAGCAGTTGGAAGGTCGCAAACGGCCAGTTCGTGTGGGACGTGACGATCCCCGCAAACACAACCGCGACTGCCTGGGTGCCAGCCCAGAATGCCGGCAGCGTGACCGAAGGCGGCCAACCCATCAGCGCCGCCTCCGGCATCGTGCCGGTCCGAACCGAACCCGGTGCCGCCGTTTATGAGCTGCCGTCCGGCACCTACCACTTCACGTCGCCGCTGGCCGGTAAGCTGGCGGCGAAGTAAATCAACTTGACACAGGAGGAGGAAACCATAACGTTCGCTGACATTTTTTGTTTGGCATCTTAACATCATCAAAGCAAGTCCGAAACCCGAAAAAGGAGAATTTCATGTCTACTAACAACGCAACCCGAAGCCGCTCAGGCTTCACGCTCATCGAACTGCTCGTCGTCATCGCTATCATTGCGATTCTCGCCGCCATCTTGTTCCCGGTCTTTCAGAAAGTCCGCGAGAACGCCCGCAAGACTGCCTGCCTTTCCAACATGAAGCAGCTTGGCCTTGCCGTCACCCAGTATACGCAGGATTATGATGAGAACTACCCGACCGGCGAGCGCGGTAATCTCGGCCAGGGCTGGGCAGGCACCATCTACCCGTTTGTGAAAAGCACCGGCGTATTTAAATGCCCCGACGACTCGACGGTGCAGTCAACCAGTGGCACCACCGTTTCTTATCCGGTCTCCTATGCCGGGAACCTCAACTTCCTACGAACAGATGGAGCAGGGTCAAGTACTGATCCGCACACCGGGCAGGCGCTGGCTTCCCTGGTGGCTCCGTCCAGCACGGTGATGTTTTGTGAGATCAGTGGTATCTCCGCGGCGGTTACGGATCCGGCGGAGGGAAATGGGACACCTAACGTCGTTTCCGCTGTCTCAAACGGCTCTCCAGATGGAGCAGTCCGGCCGTTCGCCAATGGCAACGCCCAGGGCGGCAGCATGGCGACGGGATGTCTGGGCGGAAAGAACTGCTCGGGGTCTGTGAACAATCCCTCGGGTGAGGGTTTCCTGGCGCTGACAGGCCGCCATACGGACGGCTCGAACTACCTGATGACGGACTGCCATGCCAAATGGCTTCGCGGCGCTCAGGTTTCGGGCGGTATGACTGCGATGGCTTCAGACTGCAACCAGGATGGTATTCCTGGGGTAGCTGACTGTAACATGAGCGCGGCGAACAATGGCATGTCCGCCGGCACAGGGAACCTCGGGCCGTTCGCCGTGACCTTCAGCACGAGGTAACGTCAGTTAGTTGCACCGGCACTGGAAGTGCTGGTCTACTCTCGAATGAAAGTCGCTCCGCGACTGAGGAAAAGATACTGTGCTGCAAGTACTTAGTATCGGAGACACTTTTATTCAAAAGTAGACCAGCACTTCCCGTGCCGGTTCCAATCCCTGCCGGTTTTCAGTCAAGGAACTTACCCATGCCTTCTAATCCTGCCCTCGGCATTTTGCTGCACTGGATCGGCGGTTTGGCCGCCGCCAGTTTTTACATTCCCTACAAACAAGTCAGGCGCTGGTCGTGGGAAACGTACTGGCTGGTGGGCGGCGTCTTTAGCTGGCTGCTCATGCCCTGGCTGATGGCGTCCCTGCTGGTCCCCGATCTGGGAACGATCTTGGGATCGGCAGACGCTAAGACCCGGCTCTGGGCGTATGTCTTTGGGGCGCTCTGGGGCATCGGCGGCCTAACATTCGGGCTGACCATGCGCTACCTGGGGATTGCGCTTGGCATGGCGGTCGCGCTGGGCTATACGGCGGTCTTTGGAACCCTGGTCCCGCCGATTTTCCACGGTACGCTAGGACATACCCTGGAAACCGAGGCCGGAAAATTTATTCTGCTGGGGGTCGGCATGAGCATTGCCGGCATTATTGTCGCGGGGCTTGCGGGAATGTCCAAAGAGCGGGAGCTGACTTCGGCGCAGAAGCAGTCGGCGATCACCGAGTTCCACTTCAGCCGGGGCATGATCATCGCCACATTTTCCGGCATCATGAGTTCGTGTTTTGCGTTCGGGCTGGATCAGGCCACCCCGATTACAGCGGCTGCCAAAGCGCACCTGCTGGCACATGGCGGCTCCGACATCTGGTCCGGGCTGCCGGTGCTAATCGTGGTGCTGCTGGGCGGCTTCACGACAAATCTCTTATGGTGCGTCAGCCTGAATTTCCGCAACAAATCCGGCGGCGAGTATTTAGGCCGGTCGTCTGCGGCGTCCGGCGAAATGTTCCTCCAAAGCGCTGCTGAAATGAGTGCGACTGAGGCCGTGGAACCCTGGAATCCCAATACTGGTGCGGTTGCGATAGCCGCCGTCAGCGCCCCCGCTGCCAGAACATTCTCTGTGCCGCTGATTGCAAATTATGCATTTGCGGGGCTGGCCGGGATTATCTGGTACTTGCAGTTCTTCTTCTACACGATGGGCCAGGCCAAGCTCGGCCCGGCATTCGCCTCTTCGAATTGGACTCTGCACATGGCGAGCATCATGATTTTCAGCATGCTCTGGGGCGTTGCCCTAAAAGAATGGGCGGGGACCAGCAGGCGCACCCACGGCCTGATTGGGCTGGGTCTGGCTCTACTGGTCGGCTCAACCATCGTCATCGGCTATGCGACGAAGCTCGCCGGATAAAGAAAATCTTACGAGTAAAAAAGCCCTGAACTGAAAGTCCAGGGCTTTTTTGTTTGGAACCTCTTGCCGATTACCGCCGGAATGCTTCTTATCGCAGGAACGCTTCGTGCAGGCCGCCGTCCACGGAGAGGATCTGGCCGGTGGTCTTGCTCAGGCGGTCCGACAGCAGCAGGAACAAAGCTTCGGCCTGGTCGGACAGGGTGATGGCCGTCTTGGTCAGCGTCCGCTCGGCATAGAACTGGGCCAGACGGCCCTGCAAAACGTCGTCGGACTCGCTCTCAGAGTAGGACAGGGCGTACTTGGCGAGGCTTGCGATGACGCGGCCCCTCGGGAACATCGCGCTGCCCTGCACGACCGTGGCCGGGGCGACCCCGTTGACCCGCACCAGCGGCGCAAGCTCCACGGCAAGCTCGCGCACCAGATGGTTCGCGGCGGCTTTGCTGGTGTCATACGCGACGCTGCCTTTTTTGCTGACGACCGCATTGGCGGACGTCGTAATGACCATCTTGCCCGTTAGCCCCTGCGCTCTCCACAGCGGCGCGGCTTCATCGGCAACGAGATAGGAGCCGGTGACATTGATAGCAAACGTCAGCGCCCACTTGTCGTCATCAATATGTCCGCTGGTGTCCGGCGAGACAAAGATGCCCGCCGTCACGGCTACCGAGTCAAAGCCGCCATAGGCCAGCGTGACTTGTTCTAAAGCTGTGCGGATGCTGTGCCGGTCCGTGATGTTCGCGGCGATGCCGACGGCCTGGCCGCAGCCGGAAATGCCCGAGCCGGCGACGCCGATCCCCATGCCTACTTTGTCCATGATCTCTTTGGCCGCCGCCGCCGCCGCGTCCGCGTTCACGTTGAGACACGCGACATGGGCACCGTCACGCACTAACCGATGTGCCAACTCACGCCCGATGCCGCTGCCTGCGCCGACGACGGCCACGACCTGCCGGGCCATCTCTTTTTCCGGCGGCATCCGCTGCAGCTTGGCTTCTTCGAGCAGCCAGTATTCAATGTCAAACGCTTCCTGCGCCGGCAGGGAGACGTATTCGTCAATCGCTTCCGCCCCGCGCATGACTTCCACGGCGCAGTTGTAGAACTCGGCGGTGACCCGCGACTCGCTCTTGTCCTTGCCCCAGGCAATCATGCCCAGACCCGGAATGAGAATGACGGTGGGGTTAGGGTCGCGCATCATCGGCGAGTCAGGCCGCTTGTTGGCGTCATAATAAGCCGCGTAGTCGGCGCGGTACTGCTGAAGCCCCGCCGTCAGCTTCTCTTTCAGCGCTTCCGCGTCTTCCGTTTGCGGGTCCCACGCGATATATAGCGGCTTGATCTTGGTGCGAAGAAAATGGTCCGGGCAGCTTGTGCCAAGCTCCGCGAGCCGGGGCGCGTCCATGCTGTTGACGAAGCGCAAAATGGCGTCGTCCTCTTGAATCGTGCCGATGAGCCGCTTCTTCCAAGAGACCTGGCCGCGCAGCCAGGGCAGGATTTGGGCGAACACGCGCCGCCGTTCCCCTTCTTCCAATCTCTGGTACTTCGCGCCGCCGAACGTCTTCTCGCCTTTGTCGCGGGCTTCAATGTAAGAGGCGGCTTTCTCGATCAAATCCAGAGACAGATAGTAGCAGTCTCTGTCGCCCGAGGCCCAGTTGATCAGGCCGTGCTGGCCCAGAATTACGCCGCGAGCGTCCGGGTGACGCCGCGTGATGTCCTGAAGCACCAGGCCCAGCTCAAAGCCGGGCCGGAGCCAGTGGGTATGGATCACATCATCGCCGTAGATTACATGGGTCAGTCGGTCCGAGTTCTTGGAGGCCGCCACGGAAATCGCGGCGTTCGGGTGCGTGTGGTCCACATGGCGCTGCGGCACGAAAGAGTGCAGGGGGGTGTCAATGGACGACGGGCGCGGGTTGAGGTTAAAGGTGCAGTGCGGGTACATCGCCACCATTTTGTCTTCGGCCTGCGTCTTCGGGCCGCGCTCCTCGGCGCGGGCATAAACCTCTTGCAGCTCCAGCAGCTTTTCTTGATACAGGGACGAGAAGTTCTCGCGCTTTGAGGTCCGCAGGTCGCCCCCCGAGCCTTTGACCCAGAGCACTTCAACAGGTTTGCCACTGACGGGGTCGGTTTCGGTCAGCTTAGCGGACGTGTTGCCGCCGCCGGTGTTGGTGATGCGTCCGTCGGTGCCTAAGATGTTCGAGCGGTAAACCAGCCGGCCCACGGGGTCCAGGGCATCAGCTTTTTCATCGTTCCATAAGTCGCTGACAAATTGGTAAGTCTTCTGCGTCATTGGCGTGTCTCCAAGTCTTGAAATCGGGCGTAAGGTCTTCCCAGGCGTCCGCCTGAACCGGCTCAAACGTCTGGACCGGAAAAGAAGCGCGGACCGTCCGGCGCAGGGCGGCCAGCGAGTCTAGATGGCCGAGCGTGACCGCCTGCAAAAGCAGATTGCCGATGGCGGTGGCTTCGGCAGGACCGGCCAAAACGGTCTTGCCGGTCGCTTCTGCCGCGAACTGATTGAGCAGCGCGTTCCGGCTGCCGCCGCCGACAATGTGCAGGCGGCGGAGGCGATGGGTGCGCCCTGTCTGCATCGCGATCTGCTCCAATGTCTGACGGTAGGAGAGCGCCAGGCTTACCAGAGCGCTGCGCACGATCTCGCCCGGCGTCTCCGGGACGGCCTGCCCGGTTTCCCGGCAAAAGTCCTGGACTTTGCGGGGCATGTCGCCGGAACTCAGAAACCGGGCATCGTCGGGCCGGATCAAGCTGCAAAGCGGCGCGGCGTCCCCGGCCCTCTGCGTCAGCGCGTCATACGAGAAATCCAAGCCCTCGGCAAGCCACGCCCGGCGGCATTCCTGGACAATCCAGAGGCCGGCAATGTTCTTCAGCAGCCGGACCGTGCCGCCGTAGCCGATCTCGTTGGTGAAGCCGGCGGCCTGTATGCCGGCGCTGATGAGCGGACGGGGCAGCTCGACCCCCAGCAGGGACCAGGTGCCGGAGCTGAGAAATGCCCAATTCCGGTCTTCCTCCGACTGTTCGCTCACCGGCACGGCGGCAACCGCCGCCGCCGTGTCATGGGAGCAGGTTGCGATTATTTGAACGCCGCGCAGCCCGGTCTCTTCCGAAATCTCCGGCTTCAGCGGCGCAAGCACCGTGCCGGGGTCAACCAGCGGCGGGAAAAGGGGCGGCGGCAGGCTAAACTCGTACTGCATCTCTTCCGACCACTGCGTTGTGATTGGATTATAAAGCTGCGTTGTGCTGGCAAGGCTGCGCTCGACGACGGCGACGCTGGAAAACAGAGCGTTGAAGTAGTCGGCAATCAGCAGAAGCTGATCCGCTTCGGCTATCTGCTCCGGTTCCTGCTGCCAGTGCGCGATGAGCTGGTACAGGGTATTAATCGGCATGAACTGAACGCCGGTCTCGGAGAAAATCCAGTCTCTCAGCCCCGCTTCCTGAACTTGGGCATAAGCGGCTTCTGTGCGGGGATCGCGGTAGTGGTACGGCAGCGCGACCGACCTCCCGCCGTGCATCAGCACATAATCCACACCCCAGGAGTCGACGCTGAGGCTGTTTGCGCTTTCACTGCCGGTTTCAAGATGCGCCGCGACACGCGCTAATCCTGCCTTTAGCTCGCTGAATATCCGGTCAGTGTCCCAGCGCATCGTACTTCCGACTTGAAGGGGGCCATTGGGAAAGCGGTGCATCTCTTCCAGCGTCAGACGCCCCTCGTGCAGGGTGCCAAGAATGACCCGCCCGCTTTCGGCTCCCAGATCACAGGCGATATAATGCTGCTTGCGAGAGTGCTGCTGGCTCATGGCTTGTTCTGCCGGGCCAGTGCGCTCCGCCGAAAATGCTCATCCGGGCGTGTGTGGATGCGGGCGACATTCTCCGCCGACAGAAAGGCCGGCTTGCCGCAGGCCAGCGCGGCGCTCAGTATCCGGGCCGCTTTGTCCGCCATCTGCGTGATCTGGATGATTTCGCGCGGCGTTTCCGCAAGCGCGATAAAGCCGTGGTTCTGCAAATAGATCGTCTTTGGGGGCAGCCCGTGGCGGCTGAGGTAGCCCAAGACCTCGCGGCGCAGCGCTCGCGCCAGCGGCAGTCCGGGGTCCACATAGGGAACGCAGCACGGGGCAGGGCCGCAGACGACGACTTCATCCGGGAACAGCCTCCCGCCGCGCTGCATCGCCGCCCAGCCCCGATCCGAACACAAGAGGCCATTGATGCTGGTGACATGCGTGTGGCCGACAAAATTGATGCCGTCCAGCGTCAGCAGGTACGCATGAAGCAGGGTCTCCACGGAGGGCCTCGCGCTTCCGGCACCGGCAGCCAGCAGCAGCGCTTTAACGTCGGCATCGGAGAGGTCTTGGGTGCTTTCCAGCACATCCTGGAGCGGCGCAAACCGCACCGTCGCCACTTGTTCTGCCGTGAGGCTGCCCAGATGCGACCCGCTGGCCTTGACCAGAAACACGTTCTCGTCCTGAAGGGCAGACGTGTTGCCTTCGCCTAAAATCGCCCAGTCACGCGCCGGGTCGCCGAGAGCGTGCGACAAGTCCAAAAGCTGTTGAAGCAGAGTTTCCATAAGACGTCTTTATAACTGACATTGTGCAGGAGCGAGCAGGAACGAGGGAGTAAACTCCCTCGCTGAAAGGTAACCAGAATTACCACCTGTCCAGGGGACAGAATACAGAATAAGTCGACGGCATTCTTGTCTTGCTCTTCTGTCCCTGGACAGGTGGCGTTTCCTAACGCCTTCTAGCGAGTGACTTGAGTCACTCGTCCGCTTCTGTTAGTCCTGCATTAGACGCAAAAGATTGAAAGCCGCTTCGGGCCGTGCGCCCCCAGCACCAGAATACGCTCAATGTCCCCGGTCCGGCTGGGGCCGGTAATCAGCGACAGCAAGCTCGGGTAGCTGCCGCCGTAACGCGCCGACAGCAGGGCAAACGCCGCCGTCAGATCCGGCACAAGCTGCTCCCGGCGGGCCAGCACCACATGATGCGGCGTCAGCGCCGACAGTGTCCGCCCGCCCGCACTGCGGCTTGTGATCAGAACACTGCCGGTTTGCGCGACCAGCGCGTCGCATTCGGTCAGCGCGGCATCGTACTGTTCCAGTTCCTCTAAATCATAGCCGGGGTTTGTGACAAGCGTCGGCAGCCTAAGCGCCGCTGCGGCTTCGTCGGTCATCGCGCCCTGGTGGACGGCGACGCGCTGCCAGCCGCATTCGCCGGACAGTGCCGCCAGACGCTCCTGCCTCTCGGCGGCGTCCCGACACAGGAAAAACTCGGCCCGCAGGTCGGCGCACTGGGCCGCGAACAAGTCTGCCTGCTCCTGCCACGTCTCCCCGACCGGCGGCAGCCATTCGCGGGCTTCCTGCCGGATAACCGGCAGCTCCCGCGCGAACCGCTCGGTTGTCGGCGACTGCGCCGGGGCATGACGTTTCGGGGCCGGTACTTGCAGCGCCCGTCGCACCCGGCTCAACATCTGCTCGCGTCCGTTCATGGCTGTTTTGTTCATAGCTGTTTTGTTCATGGCTTTCTTGCCCCACGCTCGGCCCAGTAGTCCTTGAACGTCCGCCCCTGCACCTGCGGAAAATCGCGCGACTTGGTCCAGGCATACAGCGGGTCCGCTTTGTGGCCCTGCACCACGCGCTGAAGACGCTGCACAAAGGGCGCTAAATGGGCCGCCCAGCGGTAGAGTGTGGGATGGGTCATCACAAAGGCAAACCCGCGCCACGCCGCCTGCTCCAAAGGGTCGGGCCTCGCGGCGGCGGCGTTGCGCCGGTTTTGCAGCAGGTGATGGTGCAGGTCAATTCCGACAGGGCAGGTTTCCGTGCAGGCACCACAGAGCGTGGACGCCGCCGACAGGTGCTTCCATTCCTGCAGGCCCGACAGATGCGGGGTGATGACCGAGCCGATAGGTCCCTGGTAGGTGGTGCCGTAGGAATGGCCGCCGACGTTCTTGAACACGGGGCAGACATTCAGGCACGCGCCACACCGGATGCAGTGCAGGGCGTCCCGCTGCTCCGGGTCCGCCAGCAGTTCGGTACGGCCATTGTCTAAAAGAATAACGTGGAACTCTTCAGGGCCGTCCACCTCGCCGGGCTGACGCGGTCCGCCGATCATCGAATTATAGCACGTCAGCGCCTGCCCCGTGCCTGCCGTCGCCAGCATCGGCAAAAAGAGCGCTAAATCAGCCAGATGCGGCAGGACTTTCTCAATGCCCAGAAGCGCAATATGAACGCGCGGCACCGAGGTCGTCAGCCGGGCGTTGCCTTCGTTCTCAGTAATCGAGATCATGCCGGTCTCGGCGACGGCGAAGTTCGCGCCGCTGATGCCGATGTCTGCGCCCAGATACTTCTGGCGCATCACGGCGCGGGCGATCATGGTCAGCTCTTCCGGGCTGTCCGACGCCGGCGTTCCCAGCTCTTTCGTAAACGTGTCGCTGATCTCGCCGCGCGTCAGGTGCATCGCCGGAAAGACAAGATGGTACGGCGTTTCTTCCCGCAACTGGACAATATACTCACCGAGGTCCGACTCGACCACACCGTAGCCGGCGGCTTGAAGCGCATGATTGAGGTGAATTTCCTCGCTCGTCATCGTCTTGGACTTGATGAGCTGCTTCGCCCCGATGCGCTTGCAGACCTCCAGCACATACGCGCAGGCGTCCTCGCCCGTGGCCGCCCAGAAAACTTTTGTCCCCCTAGCCTCGGTGTTGCGGGCAAACTCTTCTAAATATTGGTCCAAATGGTTGATCGCTTCCCACTTGGTGTCCGACGCCGCCTGACGCGCCGCCTGCCAATCCCGAAACCGCCCCTGCGTCCCGCGCCGGACCGCGTCGTACTTGCCCATCGCTGTCTGCACCAGCCCCCGGTGCCGCAGATCACCGCTCATGCGCCGGCTGTCCCCGCGAAACTGCGCCGACGACTTGGGAAGAGGCTTAGGAAGAGGCTGTTTGGGGGGAGTTTGAGTGGGCATTTTCTTGTCGTTCTAAACGGGAAGGGTCACTTTGTCCGCGCCAGCACCTGTGCCAGATGCAGGCTCTTGAGTGGCTTGCGCTGCCGGTCCAGCATCCCCTGCAGGTGCATCAGGCAGCTTGAGTCGCTGGACACCAGATAATCGGCTCCGGTTTCCAGCGCGGACGCGCACTTGACCTCGCCCATGGCCGCCGAAATCGGGGCGAACTTCACGGCGAACGCGCCGCCGAACCCGCAGCAGGTCTGCGCTTCGGTCATCTCAATCAGTTCCAAATCCCGCACATGAGACAGCAGCAGGCGCGGCTGGCTCTGGACGCCCAGCTCGCGCAGGCCGTGGCAGCCGTCGTGGAACGTCACCGTGGCCGCAAGCCGTGCGCCGACATCGGTAACGCCAAGCTGGGTCACGAGAAAGTCAGAGAACTCCCAGACTTTCTCCGCCAACGCCCCCGCCGCCTCACTTTGAGGCGTGCCCTGGAACATCTGCGGATAGAAATTCTTCAGCATCGCCGCGCAGGACCCCGACGCGACCACCACGGCGTCGGCTTTCTGGTAGGCTTTGAGAACAGTTTCCGCCACTTGACGCGCCTCGGGCCAGTAGCCGGAGTTGAACGCCGGCTGGCCGCAGCAGGTCACCGCGGGCGGGCACGAGACCGTGTGGCCGAGCCGCTCCAGGACCTCAACAACGCTGATGCCGACATTCGGGTAGAACGTGTCCACATAGCAGGGAATAAATAAAGAGATTCGCATGTCATTCTGAAACCAGGCACAAACTGCGTTTTAATGCCACTATTGTAGTATACCTTCAAGCGTTTGGGAATGCCTAATGTGACACTCGAATAGTATTTTCTGACACTTTTGTTTCTTCTGCTTGTGACCCGCGCTTTGTTCGGCTTAGAAGCCCTCACAAAAACCGTACCTCACCCCGTCTCGTTCCTCGCCGACCCTCTCCTTAAGCAAGGAGAGGGTAAGAGGAAAACAGCGACAGCCGCTAACAAGTCCTTGCTCTTTCCTGATTATCTTCACCCTCTCCTTGCTTAAGGAGAGGGTCGGCGAGGACCGAGACGGGGTGAGGTACGGTTACTGGGGTGTGACGGGGTGGGTTCTAAACGCCCGG
>JAABUO010001545.1_pt1 | contig 29780 bp, 23 predicted proteins | sample 5559291 | NCBI WGS metagenome assembly JAABUO01 (sample SAMN10711878, study PRJNA513372) | rock metagenome | isolation source: Antarctica rocks | place: Antarctica: Victoria Land, Finger Mt sud | reverse complement strand
CCGCCCTGATCCAAAGCCTGATGCTCGGCGTGATGCTCAGTCGTTCCGTCTTCGGCATCGTGATCTCGCCCGAACGCGTGCTTGCGATGATGCTGGCATTCCTGCGCGCCGATCCGTGCGCGCCGACGCGCAACGACAAGGAGGAGTTTCACGTCGCCTCAGAGCGGATTAATGCTGGTGGCGGCGGGCTTTAGCTTGCCGAACATCGCTGTAGCAGGATAAAACCCACCGCTACCGGAGAAAAAGATGCCTCCATCATCAGACAAAGGCTTCACGCCCCAGACCACCTGACCGAGTGAAAGGACTCATGCATTGAAGATTCAATACAAATACGCCGTTGCCCTAACCGCCGCGCTCGCGCTCTTTATGGCCGTGCTGGATTCGACGATCGTCAACGTCGCGCTCGTTTCAATGGAACGCGATTTCAAGACGAACATCAACAGCGTCCAATGGATCGTCACGGGGTACATTCTCGCTCAGGCGGCGGTAATCCCGGTGGCGGGCTATTTCGGCAACCGGTTCGGGATCAAACGAGTCTTCATGATCGCGCTCACGATCTTCACCATCGGCAGTCTGTTGTGCGGGCTGTCGAAGGATTTCGCCACCGGTTCGGCGGGCCTGAACCTGCTGATTGTCTTTCGGCTCATCCAGGGAGTTGGCGGCGGAATGCTCTTCCCGCTCGGCGCGACGATTGCCTTCGGCGCGTTCCCACCGGCGGAACGGGCGGCGAGTTCTGCGGTGATCGCCATCCCGATCCTTTTCGCCCCAGCGCTCGGCCCAACGGTCGGCGGCCTGATCGTGGATAGCAGCATCAAGTGGCCGGGCGTCTTCTTCATCAACGTCCCGATCGGTATCATCACCCTCTTCCTACTCGCGCGGATCGTCCGGAAAGATGAGAAAGCGGCTCCCGGTGTGGCGCCCGCCCGCTTCGATTACAGTGGGCTTGTCCTTTCGATTGTCGGTGTCGTCCTTGTCGTCTACGCCTTCGTGGTCGTTAGCCAAACCCGGAACGGCTCGATCACCGCCGCCAACCCAAATGGCGTCATCAATGGCTGGGGCTACTGGCTCGTCTGGGTACTGCTCGCGGCGGGTGTCGTCCTGCTCACGATCTTCGCTCTGCTCGAATTGTACGTCGTCAAGGACCCAGTGCTCGATCTCCGCCTCTTCGCGACGCGAGATTTCGGCATCGCCTCGGTCGTGACGTGGGTCGTGCGCGGGATCGTCTTCGGTAGCTTTCTGCTCATCCCGATCTTCTTGCAGCAATTCCAGGGCAACAGCGCGGTGTACACCGGCCTGATCCTGATGGCGCAAGGGATCGGCGCGATCATCGGCATCCAGATGGGCAGCCGTCTCTATGACCGGATCGGCCCGCGCTACCTCGCAGCGGCGGGCCTCGCGATCCTCACCGGGGCGACGGTCTGGCTGATCGCGGTCAAGCCGGACAGCGGCGTGCGCTTCTTTGTGCCGATCCTTTTCCTGCGCGGCATCGGCTTCGGCTGGTCGAACCTGCCCTTGCAAACCGTCGCCATCGGCGCGATCACCGGCCGCGCGCTCCCGAAGGCGAACTCGCTTTACAATGCCTCCGCGCAGATTTTCTCCTCGATCGGCGTCGCTGTTGTGACGACGATCCTCGTGCAACGGACGACGCTCCATGCATCGGGCATCGTGCAGGCCGCCGCCGCGTCTGGCGCCCGCCCACCCGCGAACCTCGGCCTCCTCGCCGGGACGGACGCCGTGAGCGATGTCTTCAAACTGCTCACCTTCGGGACGGCATTTGCCGTTGCGGTCAGTTTCCTGCTCCCACGCCAGAGCCTGAAAATGCGGATGGCAAGCCAGAGCGCATCCACGCTCGCGACTTCCGACGAGCAATGGGAGGGCGCTCCATCCCCCGCGCCACCACTGGCGACCGCGCAATCTTCCAACGGAAAGGGCAGCGACACGCCACCAATGCCCATCGCAGACACACCGGCGGGCATGCCGGAAAGCCCGCTGCCAGTGGCATCAGCGCAACGCCTCGGCCCGCCGCCCGGCATGCCGCCTGGGAATATGTCGGCGCCAGATCGCACGCCTGACACCGCCCCGGTGGTCGCATCACCGCCATACGTCCAGAATGGTCACGCGCCGGAGTACGAGGAACGCATCGCGTCATTGGAGCGCATGGTTGCATCACTCGTCGAAGCCGTGCGGAACCAACCGCCCGTACCGGTACCATCGGTTGATGAGGGCCGGATCGCCGCGCTCGAACAGGCCGTCAGTAATCTCGACCGAACCGTCCATAGCATGCCGCCGCCGGTCTGGCATCGCACGCAGTACGACCGCACGGGCGAGACCGAGCAGCGCGTCGTCGCGTTGGAACGCGCCGTTCAGCACCTCACCTGGTCTACCGCGCCCTCACCTTCGGACAGCTATCGCGCCACGACCTACAGTGGCGTGCCAAGAAGCGGGGATTGAACAACAAAAGGCGCAGTGAACGGCCAACAGAGAAAAAGCTATGGGGCATCGCACTGCACGATGCCCTTTCCCCTTGCGGAAGCCATTCCGCCGCATCAGGTCCGCTCGAAGACACCCTGAATGATCGTGAGGCGATTCTCCTGAAGATTGCGCCCAACATTCGCCAGCATCCCGGGGAACTCCGTTCCGACCAGTAGTTGAATCCCAAGCGGCGGCGGTCCGTTCAGTGCCATGATGGAGATTTGTCGCTGCAAGGCGGCGACGATCTTTTCGCGCTCGTCCACCCATTCCACCTCGCGGAAGCCAATGTCCGCCAGCAATGTGCGGATCGCCTCCGATGAATGCAGGAAGCTGATGGAAGGATCGCGTGCCCACGGAACCGGAAAATGAATCGGCTGGACCGGCCCGGCCATCGCATCATGCATGGCGAGCCGCGCGCCGGGCCGCAGGACGCGATGGATTTCCTCATACAACCGCTCTTTGTCCGCGATGTTCATCGTCGCATGCTGCGTCCAGGCCGCGTCGAAACTCCCGTCCGCGAAAGGCAGATCGAGCGCGCTGCCATGTTGGAATGTGACCGCACCGGAGAGTCCCGTGCGCGCGGTGAGCATCGCACCGATGCGGCAGAACTCCTCCGACAAATCCACCACTGTCACCGTGCAGCCTACTTCCGACGCCAGCGTCCGTGCCGGGCCACCCAAGCCGCCGCCGACATCGAGGACGTGCATGCCGGGCCGGAACCCAGCGTGCTCGATCAGTTGGAGCGTCGCGGGTTTGCCCCCGAGATGGAACTGATCAACGGGCGTGAGATCATCGAGTGTGAGCGCATCGGGGTCCTTGCCGGCGGCACGAAGACCCGCGAGAATCTTCTCGCCGAGATCGCCCGATGTGTAGTGTGCGCTCACCGCTGCCCGTTCGTCCTGTTCCGTCATCATTTTTCCCTTTCATGTTTTGTTGCCGGTATGCTAAGGAAGCGTAACACTGCTTTCGATCCGGTCAAAGAGCGCCTGCGCATCATCGGGCTTCGCGTCATATTGTGCGGCGGGCGTCTCGACGCTGACGACGTAGCCATTGCCTCCTTTGATGAGCGCGACGCTCTGTCCGACAACCTCCTTGCCGCCGATTGTGGCGCGATAGAGGTTTCGTACGGCTCGCGCGCCGCCGATCATGTTCATGCCTTCTGCCTCGACCTCGTACGTGTTCGCGGTTGCCTTCCATTCGTCCGCGATGGTGGAGGCGAAGTCGTTCAGTTTCGTATTGTCCGTGACCTGCTTGTGGACGACGCGGACGCGCTGCGCGCCATCCGCGCTCTGGGCGGCGAACTCGACACCGGGCGGCGACGCGGGCGGCGCGACAGAGCCCCAGCCGTCCGGCAAAACGATGCCGAGGCCGGATGACGTGCGCGTGACCGCGCCGTTTCCGGTCGTCGGGGCGAGCGCGGCGGGCGTCGGGGCATCGAGTTTGAGCGGCACGAGTGAGCCGACGATCCCTTCCACCGTCGGGCGCGTCGCGCTCGCGACATCGGGCGCGGCGGTCGCGGTAATGGTGATCGCGCCCGCAAAGGTGAGTGTGACGAACCGCTCGACTGTCATGGGGGAGCTGCTCGCGCCGCTCAGGTACGTGAAATCGTAGGTCGGCACTCCGGCATCATTGACGCCACGGATGCCGGTTAGCACCACGTTTTGGAGCGTGCTGCCCGGTGCGTTCTGCCGATACGACGCGTCGAGCATCTCGGCAATGGCGGGGGGTGCGAGCCGCGTCCAATTGTCCGGCGTCGGCCCTTCCTCGATCGTCAGGGTCACGGCGTTCTTCGGCGCGCGCGCGACGATGCGGCCGGGTGTTGCGGGATCGGGTGCGGGTGGCGTCCAGTCGAGCGGAAGCGTGATCCGGTAGGTCTTTGCGGGATTCGTATACGTCGTGCCGCCCGCGAGCGGCTTCAACCCTGGCGCCTCCGTCACCGCTACGGGTAGAACGGGCGTGCCGCTCCCCGGTGTCGGTATCGCACGCGTGTTGGAGGGTTGGGCGGTCACGGTCAGAACGGGGCGCGTGGACGCGACCGTCGGCCCTTGGCTGATCGGCGTTCCCGGTACAGCGGTCAGGTGCGCCAGCGCCGTCTGCTGCGCCGTCAGCGTTACTGGCGTTGGTGTCCCTTTCCCGCCCCCACACGCAACAAGAAGAAGGAGAAAGAGAATTGAACCGCGAAGGCGCGAAGGACGCGAAGCGGTAAAGAGAAAAGAAGAATCTTTTATCTCCCCTTTGTGTCTCTTCGCGTCCTTCGCGCCTTCGCGGTTCATCTTCGGTTTCAATCTGCCCATGCCGCGTCGCCGTCCTGCCAGGTGTCGGCGCCAGCGGAGCGGGAGAGGGCGCGGACGGTCTGGGCGCGGACGTATTCCTCGTCTACATCGTAGCCGAGGCCGGGCGTCGTCGGGACGGGGATCGCGCCATCCGTGGCGAGGATCGGAACGGTCGTGATGTCCCGCGCGTAATACTTGTCGGAGCCGGAGACATCACCGGGTAGCGTGAAGCCGGGGAGGGCGGCAATCGCCACGTTCGCCGCCCGCCCGACGCCGTACTCATGCATGCCGCCGCACCAAACGGGGATGCCGCGCGCGTAGCAGAGGTCGTGCGTTTTCTTCGCTTCGAGCAGACCACCGAGGCGGCTCGTCTTGATGTTGATGATCCGCCCGGCATTGAGGTCGAGCGCTTTGCGGGCATCCTCCGCCGTGTGGATGGATTCGTCGAGGCAGATCGGCGTCGCGAGCGCCGCCTGAATCCGGGCGTGATCCACGATGTCGTCGTGGCCGAGTGGCTGCTCGATCATCAGTAAGCCGAAACGGTCCAGTTCCTTGATCTGGGAGAGGTGATCGAGCGTGTAGGCGCTGTTTGCGTCCACCTGCAACGGCAGGTCGGGCCATCGCTCGCGCACCGCCGCGACGGGTAGCACGTCCCATCCTGGCGCGATCTTCAGTTTGACGCGCGGATAGCCTTGCGCGACGAACTCACCGACGACATCGAGCAACCGCGCGACATCTCGCTCGATGCCGAGCGAGACGCCGGAGGTAATCGCGGGCCGCGTCGCGCCGAGCATCCGGGCGAGTGGCTGCTCCGCGACGGTCGCGAGCAGCGCCCAGTACGCCATCTCCAGCCCGGAGCGGGCGAAGTTATTGCCGCGCACCTTCGCGAAGTGGTTAAGCAACTCCTCCGGAGAATCAATTTCCTGCCCGATCACCGTCGGGGCCATGAAGTCGCGCAGGATGGACCATGCCGTCTCGGTCGTCTCCGGGCAGTAGTATGGGTCGGTCGGCACGGCGCACTCGCCCCAACCGACATGACCCGCATCATCGTGGACGCGGATGAGCAGATGGTTCAGGTCGTTCTTGCGATGCGAACTCGTCTCGAAACCGCGCACGAGTGTCATGCGAACGTGCAGCAAATCAACGCGGGTGATACGCATGACGGCTTACTCCTTCGTGAGAATGTAATAGGCGCGGTCATCGCCTCGATGGAATGACACGGCGCGGAAGCCCGCCGCAAACGCCCTGGTAAAAGCCTCGCGTACGGTCTCTTGCCATTGTGCGAGGAGTTGAGGCCCATGTGGACGCAACGTCTGCACGTCTTTCGGGATTTCGATACCAACGTATCGTATTCCGTTTCGCGGACACTCGATAGGAAACGATGTAATCGTATGTCCGCCATCATCCGCACGATGGGAAGAAACAATCAGGCAAATTTCGTCTTCGGTGGGATTGGCCTTCGGCGGCAGAGGATTGGCAGTCGGCCAGACGCAGAGCAGGCGATCAGTCGGCAGGCCGGGGTTGAGGGCGTCCTCGCGCGGGCCGTAAAAATTGGGGTGGTAATGCGTAGCAATCGCGCCGAGGGCGACGAGGTTGTAGTACGCGTTCATCGCCTGCAACGGGTCGAAGGCCCACGCGACGAGCGGCAGACCTTGCTCGCGCGCCCAGGTCCGCTGCCACTGCTTGATCCGCCGTCCGGTGCCGCCGCCCTGCGCTTCCGGCAGCACGCCTGTCAGTTGCGAATAGAGGATCGGCGTGCCATCCAATACGCCGCGAAAGGCAAACGAGAAGCCGACGAGCCGGTCGCCATCGAACGCGCCGAGCACGAGGCCACCATATGCGCTCGCCGCCGCGAGGGTCGCCACCGGCACGAGAAAGCCATCCTCCGTGATCCCCCACGTCCGCCGCTGGACATCCTGGCAGGTGCGCAGTTCCGCCGGGTCGTGGATGGGCCGGATCGTGATCGTCGTCGCTGGTGCGCGCGCCTGCATGGTCTCCTCACTGGATCAGTGTGCGTCGTGCGTCGTGCGTCGTGCGTCGTGCGTAGAATAGCATAGCGAATGTCCCGCTCGGAGTGGAGGTCACATGCCCGTTGATAACGCGATCTACGATACCGAGCCATGGCGGGACGAAACCCGGTTCCTGTACACGCTCGCCGCGCTCACACCTGTCCGCTTCGGCTACATGTGCGATGTGCTCGTCAACAGACTGCACAGTGATCCAAACGGCACGCGCGTTCTCGATATCGGTTGTGGCGGCGGCTTCCTCGCGGAGGAGTTCGCCACACTCGGCTACGATGTGACGGGCATTGACCCCTCCGCACCCACGATCGGGCAGGCAGCGGCGCACGCGAAGGAAGTGGGGCTGGCGATCACCTATCGCGTTGCCGTCGGCGAGGCGATTCCCTTCGCGGACGCAACCTTCGACATCGTCTATTGCTGCGACGTATTGGAGCATGTGGACGATCTCGACACGGTAATGGCGGAGACGGCGCGCGTGCTCAAGCCGGGTGGCGTCTATCTTTTCGACACGATCAACCGGACGTTTATCAGCAAATCGATTGTCATCAAGCTCTTTCAGCAATGGAAGGCGACGAGGATCATGACGACGAATCTCCATGATTGGCAAATGTTTATCAAACCCACCGAGCTGCGCGCGGCGTTGACACGACACGGTCTGGCATGCCGCGAAATCGTCGGCATCAACCCGAAAGGTAATCCACTCCGCGCCATTGCGGCGTTCCGCCAACTGAAGCGCGGCGCAATTACCTATGCCGAGATCGGCGCGCGGCTGCCAATGGCGATTGGCAAACGGACGCCGATCCAATACGCGGGCTACGCGATCAAACCGTTCTGAGCCATAGTACACTCCGTCCAGAGGCATCCGCATTACGAGGACGGAACAAGCGATGGAGACGGTCCCACAACTGAGCGAGGATGCGATTCGCGCCCGCTTCGACGCGCAGAGTTGGCAGTGCGGGCGGCAGTATGCGCGCGACGGCTCGATCGTCAATGCCCACAGGCAGGGCATGAGGGAGAAATACCGCACGCTCCGCGCCCTCAAAGAGGAAATGACAACTGCCGGTCTGCTGGATTAACCGGGAAAGGAAACCTCACCAATGACGAGCACCGCACCGACCACAATGACCGAACGCGCCGACTTTCCATGGCAGATCCCGACCCTCCACGATGTCTATCTCGCGCGAGCGACGATTGCGCCGTATTTCACACCGACGCCGCTGATCGAGCCGTGGCTGCTCAAGGAAGAACTCGGCTGCACCGTCTATGTGAAGTGCGAGAGCCTGACGCCGATCGGGGCATTCAAACTGCGCGGCGGCATCAATCTTCTCGCACAGATGGGTGACGGAGAGCGGGCGCGCGGCATCGTCACGGCGAGCACAGGCAATCACGGCCAGTCCATCGCCTACGCATCGCGGCTCTTTGGCGCACGGGCGATCATCTACGGGCCGGAAGGCGCGAACCCCGATAAGGTGCGCGCGATGCGCACCCTCGGCGCGGACGTAGTCCTGTATGGCAAGGACATCGGCGAATTCCTCGGCGAGGCCGAGCGGCGCGCAGCAGCGGAGGGAATGCGCTTCGTCCACCCCGCGAACGAACCGCTCCTGATCGCCGGGGTTGCGACGTATGCACTGGAAATTCTCGAAGCAGTGCCCGATCTCGATGTGCTGATCGTCCCACTCGGTGGCGGGAGCGGTATATCGGGCGCGTCGGTCGTCGCGAAGGCGATCAACCCAAAGGTCCGCGTGATCGGCGTGCAGGCGGCAGGAGCGCCAGCAGTCTACGAATCGTGGCGTGCGGGGAGGATGCTCGCCTTTGACTCGCAGCAGACTTTCGCGGAGGGCCTCGCCACCCGCGAAGTGTTCGCGCTTCCCTTCGCGATGCGTGCCGGCGTGGATGATGTCGTGCTGGTCTCTGAGGAGGAGATGCGGCAGGCAATCCTGCTCCTCCTCCGCGCCGGGCGGCTGCTCGCGGAGGGCGCGGGTGCGGCAGCGATGGCGGCAGCGGTACAGTTGCGCGACGAACTGGCGGGCAAAAAAGTCGCCGTCATCCTCTCCGGTGGCAACCTGACCCTCGACACTCTCCGCCACGCGCTGACCGATCCGGAGCCGTGGGACTGAAAGCGATTGAACCACAGCGGTGCAGAGAACATGGACTTTCGCGCGGCGCGTCAACGCCGTGAAATCGAAGACTACGACCGCGCGACGTCAGCCAGGTAGTGCGCGCGGTTGAGCGGCTGCGGGCCAATGCGCGCTCTGATTGGCGCATCACCGGTCACCGGTATATGCCCCGCAAAGCTCGACACCCAACTTCCATCACCGCGCGTCAGCGCCGGTAGCTGTTGTTCGACGGCGCGCAGTTCCGCAGTGGGGATCTCACAGATGATTCGGTACGACGCGCCGTCACGAAACGCGTTTCGCATCGTCGCACGCGCGTTCACCAATGCCCCAGAGACCGCGCCAAACGTATCCTCCGGAATTTCGAGATCGAATTCCTCGACCGGTTCGCAGACCTCGGTACCGGCATCGCGCAGCGCCTGTATCAGCACGAGTGGTGTGAGTTTGCGGAAGTCTCCAGCAGTACTCATCACCGAGGAAAATCCCGCATGCGTGAGCGTGACGATACAGTCGGTCACCTCCCAGCCAGACAATCCTTGCGTGAACGTCTCGTACACCGTCTCCTCGATGGCACGGTAGAAGGCGAGCGGCAATGCGCCCAGCTCGCGCACATAGCGAATGCCGCTCCTGCGCTCGGCCGGCTCGACGCGAAATCCGACGGTCGCATAGAACGGATTCCCGTTCTCACCAATGATCTCGGCATGCTCGCCCGTGCCAACCGGACGCTCGATGCAAATCGTCTGGCTTGGTCCGAATGTCACGTCGACGCCATATTCCCGCGACAGCGTCTCCATCATGACTTCCTTCTGAACCTCGCCATAGAGACGGATAGATATTTCCCCCGCATCGTTGCGCTGGCGCAGCGAAATGAGCGGGTCCTGTTCCGCGAGTTGATCGAGCGCCGCGCGCAGCCGCGTGATCTGGCCCGGCTCGACCGGGCGCACGACGCTTTCCAGTGCTGGCACCGGAAACACACGGGCGATCTCCCCGGCTCCCATTTCGGCGCCGCCGATGCGATCGCCGATGCGCGCCGCCCGCAGCCCGTGCAAGCCAGCGATTTCTCCGGCGCTCGCCGCTTCCGCCGGTGCAGCAGTTCCCGATGCGAAGCGATCAATGCCGGTAATGCGCTCCTCGATCTGCTCCATCGCGCCGAATGCGTCGTAACGTCGAAGCGTCACGCGCTGTCGCACCGCCAAACGGCCTGCGAAGAGTCGAACATAGACAAGTTTCTCGCCGGAAGCCCGGCGGGCGATCTTGAAAACCGTGCCGGCAGCCGGACCATCGGTCGCTTCTTCGGCCGCCGGGAGCCACTCCTCGATCCCGGCGAGGAGTTCGGGAACGCCCACACCGGTGATCGCCGATCCGAAGAAGACGGGCACGATGTCGCTCGCCGCGATCTGCGCCCGGAGCTCCGCCGCAAGGAAGGAGGCGCTCAGATCACCACCGGTGCGATCGAATTCCTCGATCACGCGCTCGTTCGTCTCGGCGAGGAGGTCGCTCACCGGATCCCGCCAGGCCGGGCTCTCGCGATCCCGCTTGATGATTTCCACTGCCCGGTCACCGATCCCGGTTGCGGTATTCATCGCCACGACGCGCAGATTCAGCTTGCGGCGAATGTCCTCGAGGAGCGCCACGCCGCGTGCGCCGAGACGGTCAACCTTGTTGACGAAAATGAGCATCGGGAGATCAGCAGCGCGAATTGCCCGCGCGAGGCGACGCGTCTGGGGCTGCACGCCCTCGACGGACGAGACAACCAGCACGACGCCATCGAGCACGCGCAGCGACCGCTCGACCTCGGCGACAAAGTCTCCGTGCCCGGGCGTATCGATGAGGTTGACCTTGAGCGTGTTCAGTTGAAACGAAACAACCGCAGATTGAATGGTGATGCCACGGGCGCGTTCCAACGCCATCGTGTCAGTCTGTGTCGTGCCTTTGTCGACACTGCCGACCGATGTGATGACACCGGTCTCGAAGAGGATGCGTTCAGTGAGGCTCGTCTTACCAGCGTCTACATGTGCCAGGATTCCGATATTGACAATCGCCATGCGCGACACTCCCGTTGAAGAAACGTCCGACCGCTGGATTCTTCAACGACTGCCGCATGGGATTCTCCTCGTGTTGCGAAGGTGTCGAAATCGGCTGGCCCGCCTCGGAATGCGCCTCGAAATAACACGCACCGAACCCGAACAACCAGACCATCCCGCATTCTATCAGCATGATACGCGGCGGCGCCAGGGGTTGATCGGGACTTCGATGGCGATGACATGGGCCGAACTGCTTGCGGTTCATGGGTCACCAGGTGACGGGTTTACAAACCTTCAGAGCCATTAGGCAGACCAGGAGCGGATATCGAGTTGAGGCGGATCGTGTGCAAGCCAAGTGGAAAGAGCAGATTCCCGCGAATCTCACCGCGATTGGCATCTCCTTCGTGTACCGTAGTAGGATGCGCTGGTGCATGGTAGCCCGAAGGGAGGGGGAGGTTGATGAGGACACGAACGATACGAAGTCTGCTCATCTGCATGGTGATTGCGGGAATGGTTGGTGGCATCGGGGACGGCGTGGATGCGGCAGCGGATTTCGCGGCGCTCGTCTTCCGCTTCCAGTGGGAATCGGTCGAACTGAATTCGCCGAACTTCTGGGGTCCGCTTGTCAACGCCAGCGTCGGTATGCAGGAACCATACACGGAAGCGGCGGGCGGCACGCGACTCATCCAGTATTTCGACAAGGCGCGGATGGAACTGGTCGGCCCGAACACGGTAACGAACGGCCTGCTCACCGTCGAACTGAAGACCGGCCGAGTGCAGGTCGGGAACAATGCTTTCGAGCAGCGCCTGCCCGCGACGATCGGTGTGGCAGGCGATCCGGGGCAAATGGGGCCGACCTATGCCGACCGCGCGAAACTGCCGGAACGCGCGCCGCAGATCGCCAATAGCGCCCTGACGACGACCTACGCGAGCGGCGCGTTCGTCCAGTCGAATATCACCCCGACCGATCCGCAACTGGCGCTCGTCCAGTACATCACCGATCCCGGCGGGCGATTCGGGCAATATGTCCCCCGGGCGTTCTGGGAGTATCTAAACGGCCTGCCGCTGCCGTGGCAGAGCGTCCTGGGATTTCCGATCAGTCCGGCATTCGGGGCACAACTCACGGTCGGCGGCGTCGCTCGTCCCGTCTTCATGCAGGCCTTCGAGCGGCGGGTGCTGACCTACACACCCGGCAACCCGACAGGCTTCGCCGTCGAGTTCGGCAACATCGGCCAGCACTACGGGCAGTGGCGCTACATCCAGACAAGCCCGGCGGCAGCCCCGCCGCCCCGGCGAGTAGTGACGAATGCAGGAATCACGGGTGCGGATGCGTTCTTCGCGACGGGCGTCAACAATCTGACCGCGAAGAACTCCAGCGTCTTCCCCCTCGGCGCAGCAACCGGCACGGCGTACGACGAGATGCTCACCTTTCAGCCATTCGAGCGTGGGTACATGTTCTACATGAAGAGTTCGCGCGTCATCTATGTGCTCAGCAAGACCGGCGTGCAACTCTCCGTCTACGCGGACACATGGAATGAGGGCGACCCGAATGGCGATCTCACGCCCGGCCCGCGCCCGAACACCTACGCCCCAAAGCGCGGCTTCGGCAAGGTCTGGCGAGAAAACGCCGTCGTCTAGCAGGCGCTCGGTGACGCGACGACAGACGAGCAACCCTCCGTCGGCAAAGTGCAGTTCTTCGCCCGCGGCGTCCTGATTGACGACCCATCGGGCGGCTTTCTCTGGGCGCTCAACACCGCCATCGGCGTCTGGGATAACGCACCACGATAGCGGGAAAGACTGAGGGCTGAGAGGTGAGGGCTGAAATGTCCTACGCACCTGATGCTCGTGAAGATGAGAAAGTCAGCGCTTCCACTAACGAATTGGGTAAAGGACGAAGTGGAGGCATGCTTCCCTCAGTCCTCAGTCCTATTCCCTAATGTTGAGCATCCGCGCGAGGTTGCCGCCGAAGATCAGCGCCTCAGCCTCCACGCCGAAGTTGCCGCGCCGGAGTGATTCCATCGCAAGGTCCGGGTAGCACGCCGGAAGGTTGGAGCCGAAGATGATCCGCTCCGGGCCGACGGCCTTGATCGCAGTAGCGACGAAACTCGGCTCGAAGGCGGCAATCGTCGTACCGAGAAAGATGTTCGGGTTGTCCTCCGCCGCCGCGATGGCCGCGCGCCCGTCGTTGCGGTAGCCCATGTGATCCATGATGATCGGCACATCAGGATAACGGCGGGCGAGCGCGCCGATCTCCAGCGGGTCGCCATGATTGCCCGTCGAATGGATATTGACGATGATGCCGGATGCCCGCGCGACATCCATCAATGCCCGCACCGCCGCGCCGAGGGGTGGCGCGTTATAGAGGGCGGGCATTACTTTGAGCATCCGGCAGCCGAGCGTCGTCACCGCATGGCGCACCTCATCCGCCGCGCCCGGCGCATTGGGGTTGACCTGTGCGCAGGGAATCCAGCGCGGGTCGCCATTCAGCGTTTCGACCACCGCCCGACTATTGGGTGCGGGCGTCGGCGCGGGCATCACGACCGCCAGTGCGATCCCAGCCATATCCTCCCAATGCGCGAGATTCACCAGCGCGGCCCGCCGTTCCTCCGCACTCGCCTCGCTCGGCAAGTAGGCCTCGAAATCCATCGTCGGCATCTACGCCCTCCCCTCACAGCGATCATTCGATAGGAACGGGAGGAGTCTACATCTGAATGGGGCACGATGAATACGCCTCTCGCCGCATGGCGCTCAGATTTGCGCGTGGTAGCGGCGGATCGCCGGGACGAGCCAGGCGATCATTGCCACGGTGACGATGCACGCCACGCCGCCGGATACGACGGAAAAGGGCGTGCCGAACCGCGCCGCGACCACACCTGCCTCCATCTGGCCAAGTTGCGGCCCGCCCCCCGCGAAGAGTTGATGCGCCGCCGACGCCCGCCCGCGCAGTGCATCCGGCGTCAGGAGTTGGAGGATCTGATGCCGGAAGGTCATGCTCACCGTATCCGCCAGCCCGGTCCCGGCGAGAAAGAGCAGAGCGAGGGGCATCGAACGCGACAGTCCGAAGCCGATCGTGGCAAGCCCGTACGCCGCGACCGCGCCGAGGAGCGGCCACCCCGGCTTGCGGATGCGGTGCGATACCGCCGTCATCACCACCGCGCCAATCACCGAACCGACGGCGGGCGCGGAGAAGAGGATGCCCAACCCGGTCGGGCCAACATGGAGAATCTTGTCCGCGAAGACGGGGAGCAGGACCGTTGCGCTGCCCCAGAAGGTCGCGAAGAAGTCGAGCGACATGATGGCGAGGACGATGTCGTTGCCGCGGATGAAGCGCAACCCCTCAATTGCCGCACGCCAGCCGGTCGGCCCGCTGGTCGCCGCCGCGCCGAGCCGTGCATGCATGCAGGCGAACGCCCCGATCACCGCGACAAACGAGAGCGCCTCGAAGCCGTACGTCCCCGCGATGCCGACCGCGCCGATCGCCAGTCCGCCAAGAGCAGGCCCGGCAATCGTTGCCACCTCCCCGGTCGTGATGCTCCATGAGAGGGCATTGCGCAGGTGCTCGCGCGGGACGAGGCCGGGGAGGATCGCCTGGCGCGTCGGGGAATCCACCGTGCCGATTGTTGCGGCAAGGGCCGTAATCAGGTAGATCACGCCGATATTCGCGTGCCTGGTCGCTGTTATCAGGATCAGGGCGAGCGAGCAGCAGAGCAGGGCCGGTTGAGTAGACGAGCAGCAGGCGGCGGCGATCCACCTGATCCGCAATCACGCCGCCCGCGAGCGAAAACACGAGCACCGGCAGCAGACGCACGAGACCGAGCAAGCCGAGTTCAACCGCCGAGTGATGCAACTGATAGACCTGATAGGAAATCGCGACGGTCTGCATCTGCTTGCCGAGGGTCGAGACGAACTCTCCACCGAGGAGAAGGCGGTAATCGCGATACCGCAGCGCGGTATACGCGCTCGGACGAGGCGCAGCGACGATGCTCGCCTCTTCAGGCCGGTCGTGCGATGTTCCGGGCATGCGGGGACAACCTCCCTGTTTCGCGCGCTCGCGCACGAATGCCCACACGAACACTGCGCACGGACATGATGCCCGGAGGGTCTTGATCGGACGAATCTCTGACTACCGGGAAATGCGTACCATTCCACCGACGCCGGAGCCTTCGTCACCTGAAGCGCCCGGCCGCCGAAATGCATCGTCCTTATACCATACCAGCCATCGCCATTCCCTCCACGAAACGCCGAACGCCAAGGTTCTCATCCTGTATACTCATCGGGCGGGGTTCGATGGAATGCGGGAGGAGCGAGCAGATGCGGACACACCGGATTGCGGTCATGCCGATGGACGGGATCGGGCGGGAAGTGATCCCGGCGGCGGTGCGCGTCCTGCGCGCGGCGGAGAAAGCGGTCGGCGACTTCCAGTTGGCGATAACTGATTTCGACTGGTCGGCGCGGAAGTCGCTCGAAACGGGCGCGCCAATCGTGCCGCCGGGCGGGTTCGACACGCTGCGCGGTTTCGATGCGATCCTTTTCGGCGCGCACGGTGGCACCCCCGGCATCCCGGACGATGTCGCCTTCGCCGAGACGCTCTTCGCCTTTCGCCTCGCCTTCGATGAGTATATCAACCTGCGCCCCTGCAAACTGCTCCCCGGCATCCCCGCTGTGCTTGCGCAGGCGAAACGGGAGGACGTGGACTTCGTTATCGTGCGGGAGAATATCGAGGGCGAGCTGGCCGGGCCGGGCGGGCGCACAGGCGTCGGCACGCCGTGGGAAACTGCCTCGCAACTGACCGTCATCAGCCGTGGCAATACGGAGCGCGTCGCCCGCTATTCCTTTAACCTTGCCCGCTCCCGCCGCAAGCGACTGGCGAACATCACGAAATCGAACGCGATGCGCCACGCCTATACCCTCTGGGACGAAGTGATCGCTGAAGTCGGCAAAGAATATCCAGACGTGCAACTGGACAAGTTCTACGTGGATGCGGCGGCAGCGCGGATGGTGCTCCGCCCGCAGGATTTCGACGTGCTGCTCTGCACGAACTTGTTTGGCGACATCCTTTCCGACCTCGGCGCGGCGCTCGCGGGCGGCCTCGGCGTGGCGGCGAGCGGCAACCTCAACCCCGAAGGCGTCGCGCCCTCGCTCTTCGAACCGGTCCACGGCAGCGCGCCGGACATCGCCGGGCGCGGCATCGCCAATCCCGTCGCCTCCATCGGCGCGGGCGCACTGATGCTCCGCCATCTCGGCGAAACGGCAGCGGCGGACGCCATCGAAGCCGCGATGGGCCGCATCCTCCGCGATGGTGAGTTCCGCACCCCCGACCTCGGCGGCAGCGCGACGACCGACCAGATGGCGGACGCGATTGCCACGAGTGTACGCAAGGAGACGCGGAGTAGTTCGTAGGGGCGATTCACGAATTTCTGCCCCTGCGAACCGTTTCAGCAAGCCACCGCATTCCTGCCTATTCTACCCACAGTGGTATCCTCTCAGTACGGCGCACAACGGCGTGCGCGCTGGAAAAGGATCATCAAACATGAGCGCGATCAAGACAGTACGCAATCTCGGCCTCGGTCTGTGGGTTGGTGGGACGGCGGCGATTGATTTTGTGGATGCGCCCGCCCGCTTCAAGACGCCCGGCCTCGACCGGAACGCGATCACGGCGGTTGGCCGGTCGGTTTTCCAGGCATGGAGCCGCTACGAACTCGGCCTTGCGACCGTCACTGCGGCAACGGCGCTGCTCACCGCGCGGGATCAGGGCACCGGCAAGCGCACTGCCGCCCTCGTCACGCCGATGTGGGCGCTCACGGTGGTGCAATTTGCGCTCCTCCAGCCGAAGATGCGCGCCCTCGCGGAGGGATTGGACTTCGTCAATCGCGATCCGAACGAGCCGCGCTACGCCGCACACCGCAAAGTCCACGGTGCGTACATGGCTGCGGACGGCGTCAAGTTCCTGCTTGGCCTCGCTGCAAACGTGGCAAGCAATGCGCAATGAGGCGGTGAGGTAGGGGCGCATAGCCGTGCGCCCGTTCTTTGCACCTCGGTCCTCAGCCTTTGAGGTACTTATCGAACCAGCCGACGATGCGCTCCAACCGCTCGCGGCGATGGGTGGGTTTGCCGGAGCGGGAAAGGCCGTGGCTCTCGTTCGGGAAGCGGACGAACGCGACATCGCGCCGCAGTCGCCGGAGAACGGTGAACAACTGCTCTGCCTCGCTGATCGTGCAGCGGTGGTCATTCTCACTATGGATGATGAGGAGTGGTGTCGTAATCTTCTCGACGTGCGCGATTGGCGAGCGATCCCAGTAGGAGTCGCGGTTCTCCCAGTACGGCCCGTTGAACTCCCAATCGAGCGAGCGCCAGATCATGTCGCTCGTGCCGTACGACGAGATGCGGCTGAGCGTGCTGCGCTCGGTGACGCCCGCCTTCCAGCGATCCGGGTACGCGCCGATCAGGAAGTTCATCAGATAGCCGCCGTACGAGCCGCCCGTGATGCCGACGCGCTCCGCGCTCAGGTACGGCCGCTGGAGGACGTACTCAAGCCCCGCCATCACATCATGGACGTCCACATCGCCCCAGTTGCCGGTGAGCGCGGAGGTAAACGCCTGCCCATAGCCGGTGCTGCCGCGCGGGTTGAAGTACGCGACGACGTACCCCTCAGCGGCATAGCGGTGGAAGGAGTGCATGAACGATGCGCCGTACTGCCCGCGCGGCCCGTCGTGAATATCGAGGATCAGTGGATACTGCCGCGACGCGTCGAAATCGGGCGGATGCAGAATCCAGCCATCCATCGCGATCCCTTCGCCAATCGGCACGGACACGCGCTCCGGTTCCGGCAGGATGACGCCGACGAGCGCATCTTTGTTGATGTCGGTCAGGCGACGCTCGTGCGTACCATCGAGATTGGCGACGAAGAGATCGCCCGGCATCTTCATACTGGAAACGACCGCGACGAGCGTGTTCGCAGCCGTGTGAAATGCCGCGCAGTTGCGGTCGCCGCCGAATACGATGCCGACGCCGCCCGTCATCGCGACACGGGCGATCATCGCCGTGCCGCGATCCTCCGTAACGAAGAGAATGCCCGTGCCGTCGGGCGTCCATTGGATCGGGTACTGGCCGTTGCCCACGCCGAGGTCGCCCATCACGCCGCCCGTCGCGGAGCGGTCATAGTCGCGCGTCAGGGCAGTCGGCGTGCCGCTATCGGCAGGGACGGTCCAGACCCAATCCTGCGTCGTCGGGCCGGTTTCCGGTGGCTGGTCGTGGCCGACAAAGGCGAGCCGCGCACTGTCCGGCGACCAGGCGGGCGCGGCGACCGGCCCGACGCTCTTCGTCAGTTGTGTCACATCGCCGCCGTCCGCCGGGATCGTGTAGAGGTCGGAGACGTTCGTCCACTCGCGATCGGGCGTGCGACGGGAGACAAAGGCGATGCGCGCGCCGTCCGGCGACCACGCGGGCTGCACATCATTCCACGGGCCGTCGGTCAGTTGCGTCGCCTCGCCGCTGGTAATGGGGACGGTAAAAAGGTGCTTGTACCGACCATCCCAGAAGCCCTCACCGTCCATTTTGTAGCCAAGTTGGGTAATGACCCGCACGTCACTTCCTTCTTTTGGGGCGTGCGTCGGGTCGTCGCTCGCGGGCCGGTCGGTCTTGGTGACGTAGACGAGGCGTTCCCCGTCTGGGGACCACACGTGCTGGCTGACATCGCTCGATCCGTGTGTCAGGCGGTGCGCCTCGCCGAAGTCGGCGGGGATCAGCCAGAGTTCCTTGCGCTCTTCGCGATCCGAGACGAAGGCGACCGTCCGGCCATCCGGCGACCAGCGCGGCGCGCTGTCGTTGGCGTCAGCGGTCGTCAGTTGCCGGGGCCCGCCGCCCGCCGCTTCCACGAGCCAGAGGTTCGAGACGGTGCGATCGTTCTCTGTATCTGTCCGCGTGACAACAAAGATGACGCGCGAACCGTCCGGCGAAACCTGGACCTCGCCAATCACGCGCAAAGCAAAGAGATCGTCATTCGTGATCGTGCGGCCACCCACTGCATGCGTCATTGTGAACCTCCAACGTGTAGTCAGTAGTCGGTAGTCGGCAGTCGGCGGTATCCGGTTGAGAGCGACGCACAAGAGTATCTGGCGTTCAACCCGCGTTTCTGCCGACTGCCGACTCATCCCCAAGCGATGATAGACCATCATGGCGGTTCCGCGCGAACGAAGAGACGGGGAATCCTGTGGTAACAATACCCTCATGGCAAGGTATGTTGATGTTATGGCAATATAGAGTACAATACGGGCGTACGACGAACCGTATGACAGCGCGGAATCCGGGACCCGTGCCGGGGGCGTCGTGACGGAAGGGATACCAGTGGAAATGCGGCAACCCGACCCACGGCAAGGAGAACCCCGCCCGATGGATACGCGGCAGGCAATGGATGCCCGCACCCGCGATGAAGAGCGGCGGCGGCGTGAAGCGATCACGATTAACAATCTCCAGCAACAGATAGACGAACTCCGCGCCCTCGTGCGGGATCAAGTGGCACGCGGCGGGCGGAGCGATGAAATCGTCAAGAATGTCGAAGTGATCGCTGCGGATGTCCGCGCCGACCTCGACGATCATCGTCGCGGCCAGGTGCAATACGCGCAGGCGCGGCAACTCGACGAAAACCGTATCCGTGCGGCGCTCGCCGATATGCACGGCGGAATCAGCGAGGCGCACAGCGCGATCCGCACTCTGCAAGCGCAAACCGCCGAACTGATCGAGCAGACGCGCGCGCGCCGCGACACGACCGATGTGACGAGCCGCCGGTTCGATGAACTGCAGTCTCAGATCACCCGCTCCTTCGCGCAACAGGAACGGCTCATCGAGGTCATGAAGGGACTTCGGGAGAGCATCGAGGAAGTGCGTGTCGAGGCGGCGCAGGCCCGGCGGGACTATCAGCACGTTGATGACGCCATCCGTATCGTGGATAGCGAGGCGAAGCGGCGCATCATCGAGGTGGATCAGCGGATTGATGTCATCCCGCCACGCGTGGAGGAATCGCTCCGAAGGATCGCCGCCGTCGAAACCGCCTTCAAGAGCGTCGGCGAAGAGTTTGCGCGGCTCCACAACAGCATCACGCATCTCGCGGCGGTGGACGTGCGGCAGGAAGAGGTCTATCTCACCTACAATGAGCAGGCGCTCGAACGGCACGATCTCGTCCTCGAACGGCTCGAAGAAGTGCGCCAGCAAGGCGACGCCGTGGACCGCGATCTACGCCATGCCGCCGAGGAGCGGGATACCTACCTGGCCAGTCGCATAGACCTGTCAGACGACGCCCTGCGTGATGTCGCGCACCGAATCAGCCTCGTCAACGCCCGCGTGGATGAGATTGGTCAGCGGATCGCCGATGTCCGCAAGGAACTGACACGCGCGTCGGAGCAGCAGGTCCGCTCGCGCTTCAAGCAGGTGCAGCAGGAACTTGAGGAAGTCATCGAACTGAACCGCCGGATTGTTCACAATGACGGCATGATGGATGACCCCACGCCGCAGCGCCCGCCCCTCCGCTCGCTCGACCAGCGCGACTACGCCACCGGGCAAGGATCATGATGACGCTCTGAACCGCGAAGGCGCGAAGGACGCGAAAGAGGGAGAAAAGAAGGTATTTGCTCCATCTCCTTCTCTCTTCGCGTCCTTCGCGCCTTCGCGGTTCAATTCTTGATTGCTTTGAAAGAGGTTTGGCGATGGTAACGGCGGCGACGACGACAACGCTGACGCGGCGGATTATTCCTTGTCTCGATGTGACGGCGGGGCGTGTCGTCAAGGGAACCAAGTTCGCGGCGCTCCACGATCAGGGCGATCCGGTCGAGCTGGCGGCGCGCTACGACGCGGCAGGCGCGGACGAACTGACGTTCTACGATATTACTGCCTCCAGTGATGACCGCGAGACGATGATGGATGTCGTCCGGGCGACAGCACGGCAAGTCTTTATCCCACTCACCGTCGGCGGCGGCGTTCGCACGACGGACGACATCGCCCGCCTCCTGCGAGCGGGCGCGGACAAGGTCTCGGTCAACTCCGCCGCTGTCGCCAACCCGCAACTGATCGCGGACGGCGCGCGGCGGTTCGGCGCGCAGTGCATCGTCCTCTCGATTGACGCGAAACGCCGCCCGGACGGCGCATTCTGGGAGGTCGTCACGCATGGCGGGCGCCGACACACCGGCATGGACGCGCTGGAATGGGCGAAACAGGGCGTTGCGCTCGGCGCGGGCGAAATCGTACTCAACAGCATTGATGCGGACGGCACACGCGATGGCTACGATCTCGCGATCACCGCGCAGATTGCCGCCGCCGTAGATGTGCCGGTGATCGCCTCCGGTGGTGCAGGCACACTCCAGCACCTCGCGGACGCTCTGACAACGGGCGGCGCGCACGCGGTCCTCGCGGCGGGCATCTTCCACGACGCCGTCTTCACCATTGCGGAAGCAAAAACCTACCTCGCCGCACACGGCCTGCCGATGCGCCCCGTCGCTTCGGTCTGACGCGATGAAGGGATGGAGCGGCCTTCAGCCTGCCAGACGCTTGCAAGTTGCAGCTCAATACGGTTCAGTTACGGACAGATACGGAGCCGTCCCGTCCATGCGCACGGGCGGACACCGAAACGCCCGGCCCAGAGCATCGTGCGTTTCGGTGTTCGCCCGTGCGCTAAGACAGGGAGGGAGGGCGGTTCACGAACCGCCCTTACGCAGATCGCTCCACTGCGAATCATCGCTTACTGAACCGTATTGGGCCGCAGCCTGCTCCACTGGTATCGTGCCATGAACAGGTGGTGGCAGGACCCGGTCGAGGCGCGCCGCGTCGCGCGCTGGTCTTTCCCGGCGATCTGCCTGCTCGGCGCGTATGGCGCGATCGGGCCATTGGGTGGGCTGGTTAGTTTCCTGCTCATCTTCGCGATCTTCGCCGCGGCCTTCTTCGAGGCGCGCGGCTCGCTCTTCTTCCTCCAATTCGCGCATCTCCGACCGCCGGAGAGCCATCGCGGCCCGGCGTGGTGGCCGTGGCTGACGATGGTAATTGGCAGCATCGCGGTCATCGTCGCCGGAAGTTGGCTCGGCGGCATCGTGGGCGACCATCTCAACCGCACCGCTGGCAACGCGATCACCGGCGCGGCAATCGCGGCAGCGGGCGCGCTCTTCTTCGCGGGTCTCTTCACCCTCCTCGGCTACTGGATTGACAAGGAACTCGGCGACTGGGTCGAGCGCCAGGGGGAGGAAGAGATGCCGGAACAGTTCCGAAAAAAGCGCGGTCGCAAACGCCGCCCGTAACGGCCCGATCCGCGTCTTTGACATGCTCGTACCCCTCGCGCATACTGCGGTGGGGAGCGAACGGGTGAGGGCGGGAGGCAGTACGCGGTGGGTGTGGTACGGGTGATTGTCGGCATTCCGCTTCTTCTGCTGCTCATTGGTTGCCCCGGTTGGCTCCTCTTCCGATTATTGCTGGCCTCTTCCCTCCCCCAGCCCCTCTCCTTTAAAAGAGGGAGAAATGCGGACGCATCAGGGCGTCGTTCCCCTTCCCCCGTAGGGAAGGGATTAGAGGGTCGGGCTACCCCCCCCGCCCGCACGATCACCGAACTCATTCCGCTCGAATGCGCCTATCTCGCCATCGCGCTTGGCGTCTTCGTTGTTGGGCCGGTGGCGCTCGTGCTGGCGATGTGCGGCGTTTATTCGCTCTGGTTGCTGGCGCTGATTGTCGCGCTCGGCTCCGTGGCGCTGTTCGTCATCGCGCGGCAAAGAGCGTTGCCGGTCGTCGCGTGGCAATGGGATCGCGGCGCGTGGCTCTGCCTCGGACTGCTCGGGGTTAGCGCGGCGCTCTTTCTCCGGCCCGGTGAGACGCTGATCGGTGGCGAGGATACGGGTATCTACTACAACGGCGGCGTCGCGATGGCGAAGCAGGGGAGCATCTTCCTACACGATCCTGCACTTGCGGCCATTGACGGTGACAAAGCGACCGTCCGGCACCTGCTCATCAACACCGACAATCGCCGCTACCCGTTGCAGGGCGACAAACTGTTCACCGCATTCTTCACGGATAATACAAGTGGCGAAATCGTGCCGCAGTTCCTCCACCTCTGGCCCGTATGGCTGGCGATCTTCTACAGCTTCTTCGGTACACTCGGTCCGGCGTATGCGCCCGCGCTCTTCGGATTGTTCGGGCTGCTCGGCCTCGTCCTGCTGGCGCGGCGACTGTTCGGCTGGCCCGTCGCACTGATCGGCGGCCTGTTCCTCGCCCTCAATGGCATCGAGGTTTGGTTCGTCCGGCAGACGTACACGGAGGCATACCAGCAGTTCGCGCTGATGGCCGCGCTTTTCGGGTTGCTCCTGCTCGAAGAACGGCGCGATCCGTCGGTAATGCGGCTCGGTGCGGTGTTTGCCGCCCTCGCGCTCGGCAACGCGGCGCTAACGCACGAAGAGACCGTCTTTCTCCTGCTGCTCGTCGTGGCATATGCTATCGCGCTAATCCTCTTGCGCGCATGGCGGCGGGCGCACACCTGGTTTTTTGCCCTGCTGGGCGGCATGATCGCGCTCGCCGTCGTGCAGGCGGGTGTTTTCGCGCTCGGCTACACCGAGGGATTATGGCACCACGTCTACCGGAACATCTGGAATCAGCGCATCCCGCTCGCCGCCGCCGGTGTGGTCGGGATCATCTTCTTCATCGTGATTGATTGGCTGCGCCCGCGTTGGCTGCCAATCGTGACGCATCCACGCACCGGGCGATGGGCGCGCTATGCGCTTGCGGCGGGGACGGCGCTCTACGCGATCTATGGCTACATCCTCCGGCCGCATATCCTGATCGGGCACGCGGGGACGCTCTCCTCCTACATCGGCGCGCCGACGCCGCCCGGCCACGATGCGAATCTCGTTCGCCTCGGCTGGTATTGGTCACCGCTCGGCATCCTGCTGATCGCTCTCGGCGCAACGCTCCTGATCGGACGCAACCTGAACCGGCTGACGGGTGGCCTGCTCGCCTTCGCCCTCGTTCACACCGTTATCTTCGTCAACGAAACATACACGGACCCCAGGTACATCTATGCCCTACGTCACCACGTTCCGGTCGTCATGCCGATCTTCGCGTTGTTCGCGGCGTACGCGGTGTGGAATTTACCAAACCCCCTAGCCCTTTTCCGTAGCCCCGGCGTGGGAAAGGGGGAGATCGGGGCGCACAGCCGTGCGCTCTTCTGGGATAGGTTCCCCCTCATCCGCGCCCTCGGTCTCGCCGCCGCCGCGCTGCTCGTGCTCTTCTTCGTCGCGACGCGAGCCGGGACATGGACGGTGCGGCGATATAGCGGGGTGGAGGCGCAGATGGGGCAGATCGCGGCGCAGTTCCCCGCAAATAGCCTGCTGCTCTTCAGCGGCGACCGCGACCAGCCGCACCTCCTCGCGACACCGTTCCAGTTTATCTATGGGCGCACGTCGTTCGTCATCAGCACGAACAACCCGCGTGGCGATCTGCTCGAAGCGTGGCTGAATCGCGAGAGCGCGACGCATCCCGTCTACATCCTGATGGGCAACGATGGCGGCAAGTTGTTCTTTCCGCACACGCGCCTCGTGCCGGAGACGCGCTTCGGCCCGACCTTCACCGTCACGCTCCACGACTTCGAATCGCTGCAACTCCAGAAGCCGCACAACCCGCAAGAGAACGACCTGCGTTACACCGTCTACCGCTATGAGCCTGCGCACGCTGACCCGCCACTCGGCGCAGCGCCGCTGACGATCACGATGGGCCAGGCGGACGAGCAGTACGATGTCGCCGGCTTCTACGGCATCGAACACGACCGCAACGATCCGACGCCCTATCGCTGGACCGGCCCCACCGCCCTGCTCCGCGTGCCGTGGACGGCCTCGCTCGCCCAGACCGGCGGCACGATCACGCTGCGCCTCGCGGGCGGCATGCGCCCCGCCGCGCTCACCGAGCCGGCGCATGTCCGCATCGCGCTCGATCCCGGTCTGAACGCTCCCGGCCCAACGCTGGCGGAGTTTGACGTGGCGCCGGAAGCGCGCGATTACACCGTTACGATTCCGCCAAATGCTCTCCCTGTCTCGGACAATGGTACCGCGCTCCTGCATATCGAGAGCCGCAAAACGTGGTCGCCGCAAGATTACGCGCCGCCCAATGCCCCGATCTACGACTCTCGCGCTCTCGGCGTACAGGTGCAGTCCGTCACACTGACACCGCATTAGGGGATTCTGTTTGCCACGAACGTCTCCGGGAAGCGCGCGTGCAGTCAGGGTTATGGGCGAAAGGATGAGTCCCGATTTACCAAATACGTTGTATACCGTACTGATCGAGCCGGGTATCACGACTGAGGAGCGGTATCCCTTCCATCACTGCTTGCATCGCGATGAGCCGATCAAATGGGTCTTTATGATTGCCGAGTAGTAGTGCGGAAACCGCAAGCGCGTGATTTGGGGAGATGTCCAAAATCCCGATCCGGGCAGCCCGCAAATCCTGCAAGATCATTTGAGCGAATGGTTGTCCTCCCGTATCAACGATGAGTGTTCCCTTACGCACCTTGATCGCCATCTCCCATAGGCTGGCGACACTCAACAACGCCTCGTTGCCGGGGGCGGTGATGATGCGAGACGCGGTTGCGCTCAATTGGGAGTTGCCTTGGAGTGCCCATAAGCAGGCGTGCGTGTCGAGCAGCACGCGCATCACTCGTACGCTTCGAACTCGGGAAGCGGATCGTCGAAGTCGGGTGTCATCGTATAGCGGCCTCTGGCAATCCCTATACGACCGCCTGGCATTGGTTCCGTCGCCATGGCATGATGAGCGATATATTCTTCGATTTGCCGAAAAAGATCGGCCTTATCCTCAATCTGCTCGGCAAGATTTCGTTGCTCATCTTCATTGATGCGTGTGCTGTCCATCTGTGTTCCCCTCGTATATCTGAGGGAAGAAGCAAGCGCGAGATCAAGCACCCAGTCCTTTACGACGGCGGAATCCTTTGGGCCTTTACCGGCAAGCGCCCGTATCCTCGAAAAGACCTCAACTGAGAGGTTGGTTGGCGGCATGGCGCCGAGTACGCGAGATTCCAAGGCAACGACGTACATCGCGTAACGATCAACAAACTCTGTAAACGCATGGTCGTCCGCACTCGCAATGAGCGTTAGGAGTTCAGCATCATCAACATTGAACCATTCTCGATATATTCGTACCATTACACTCTGCCTCTCTTGCGGAATGCATGTGATTTCTACCAAAGGAAAGCATACCATGAGCAACGAGAGAAGTGGCTTGCTCTCCGGCCTATTGCCGACATGTCGTGAACGCCTGCGGGAAGCGTGCGTGCAGGCGTTCGTCGAGCAGTTCGGCGAGGTGGAGGACGCGAATGGCGCGGCCGGAGGCATCCATGCCGCCGCGTAGGTGCATGATGCAGCCGGGGTTGTCGGTGACGAGCGTGCGTACACCCGTTTGATCCACATTCTCCAGTTTCCGTGCCAGAATCTGCTCGGAGAGTTCTGGGTAATCCGCCGAGACTGAGCCGCCGAAGCCGCAACAGACCGCCGCTTCCGGCAGCTCGACGATCTCCAGCCCCATCACCCGCTCGATCAGGTCGCGCGGTTCCTCCTTGAGACCCAACACATTGTGCGACTGGCAGAAGTTGTGGTACGTCACCGGCTCGCCGCCGGGCACGGAGAGCGCGCCCTCCGGCATACGGGCGACCGTCGTCAGGAATGAGGTGAGGTCGCGCGTCCGCTCGGCGAGCGCTTCGGCGCGGGCCAACCAGTCGGGTTCGTCCGCGAACAATTGGTGGTAATCGTGGGTGATCGCGACGGCGCACGATGCACCCGCCGTGACGATCCAGTCGGCCTGTGCCGCTTCCAAGCCCTCAATCGTCGCTTTCGCCATCGTCTTCGCGCGGGGCCAGTCGCCGGAGTCGAAGGCGGGCAGGCCGCAGCAGTGCTGGCTCGTCGGCACAACGACATGCGCGCCGCATGCCTGGAGAACGCGCACCGTCGCCTCCGCCATCTCTGGGAAGAGGCGGTCGGTGAAGCACTGGATAAAGTAGGCCACCCGCGCGCCGGTCGCGCCGGTTTCAATGAGCGGCGGCGAGAGGATCGGCGCGTCCGGTACGCCGTCGGTTTCGCCGCCGAAGAGCCGGTCGCGCGCAGGTTCCGCCGCCGGGACGGGCAGGCTGCGCCATCGCTGGAAGCGGTCCATCCCCGGCAGATCGGGGAGGAAACCATCGGGATCGGCGAGCGGCTTGCCGAGACGGGCGGCGAGGCGCGCGGCTTTATCGAAGAGCGCGGGGCTGGACCAGAGTTCGAGCACTGGCCGCTTGTACCACGGCAGGCCGAACTCCTCGACCGTCCGATGGCGCACTTCAAGGATTTGCTGCGGCAGCGGGATGCCGACCGGGCAGACGGTCGCGCAGGCGTTGCACGACACGCAGAGCGATTGCGGGCCTGCCGCGTTCTCCCAGCCGTTGTGGAAGCCGGTGTTCACCAGCCCAATTGCGCCTGAATAGATGTAGCCGAACGCATGGCCGCCGACGACCTGATAGGGCGGGCAGACATCCGCGCACGCGCCGCAGCGGATGCAACGGAGCGCGTCATCGAAGATGTTATCAGCGCGCATCTCGCTGCGTCCATTGTCCACAAAGACGTAGTGCATTTCTTTGCCGGGCCGGTCGGGGCCGTTGACGAAGGTCGAGTAGACCGAGATCGCCTGCCCGGTGGCAGAGCGCGCGAGAAGACGCAGTTGGAGCATCGCATCCGCCATCGTCGGCAGCAATTTCTCGTAGCCGACGACGACGACATGGACATCGGGGATGGAGGTAACGAGTTCCGCATTGCCCTCATTAGTGACGAGCAGCATCGCGCCCGTCTCGGCGACGAGTGCGTTCGCGCCGCTGATGCCGAGGCGCGCGGCGAGAAAATCCTGCCGGAGCGTGCGCCGCGCCGCCGCCACTTGCCCGGAGATGTCGTCCGGGTCGAGTGTTTCGCCCGTCGCAGCGGAGAGCAAGCGGGACGTGTCGTAGCGATCCATGTGGATAGCTGGCGCGATGATGTGCGAGGGCCGATCCTCGGCCAGTTGCACCAGCCACTCGCCGAGATCGGTCTCGACAATGCCGATGCCCCGCTCCTCCAGATACGGTCCGAGGCCAATCTCCTCCGTCACCATGGACTTCGACTTCGTCAGCCGCGTGATGCCCTTGCGCGCGCAGAGGTCGGCGATGTACCGGTTCGCGTCCTCGGCGCTGGCGCTCTCGTAGACGGTCGCACCATTCCGCTCGGCCATCGCCTTGAATTGCGCGAAGTACGTTTCCTGGTCGACGATCACCGCATCCTTGACCGCCGCGAGCCGGTCACGCAGTTCCTCGAAGGTATGGCCGGACTGCTCCAGTGCGACACCGGCAGCCGCTTCTTCCCGCGCGGTGCTCTCGAACGTCCCGGTGGGTGACGGCCCTGCACCGTAGGTCTCGCCCGCCTCCTCGCTATCGGCATAGTCGGCGAAACTCGTGTCGCGTCCGTTGCGCCAAGTGCGCTGGAAACGGAGCAGACCGGTGCGCATCCGGTCGTTCGCGAGCGCCGCGCGGTACCGCTCCGCGAACGGCGCGGGCGCATGGTGGTCGGCAACCACGCCGCGCGGCGTGTGGCGTTCGTCCGGCGGCGTCAGAGATCGTTTGACCCGCGCGACACTGAGCGTCGCCGCGAGGCCCGCACCGAGCGCCAGCCAGCCGAGGCGTCGCCAAGAACTCTGGTCTTCATTCACCTGCATGCATCGCCTCCCCATTTCCGCCATGCGCTGCCCCGGTATCGAGGAGGACGATGCGCAGTTCCGCCGGGCCGTGCGCGCCGACGCTGAGACTCATCTCGATGTCTGCCGTCCGGCTCGGGCCGGTGATAAAGGAGGCGTAGTGCCCCGCCGGGCTGCCGTCCGCACCCGTGAAGCGGTCGCGCAGCCACGCTCCGGCCTCATCGAGACCGGGTACGAGGTGCGCGACATCGAGCACAACGATGTGCCGGTACGCAAGCATGCGCACGAGACGATCAGCGAGGGAATCCGCGATCGCGTACGATCCCGTCTCCGCCACTCCGAGCGACGCGAGAGAGAGGCCAATCGCCAGCGGGCCAAAGGTCGCCGCCGGATTGCTGACATCAATCGGCGTGATCGAGATACCGCGTGTTCCCAGAAGTGGCCGCAGCGCCGCATATGCCTGTTCGAGCGCAGGGGCGAGCACGACGCGCCGCAGATCGGGCGCGACGGTCGCCGCCAGTTCGGTAGCAAGCGCCGCGACTGCATCGAGCGTGGCGACGCGCTCCACCGTCACACCGAGTTTGCTCACGCGCGCGCTGAAGCGGCGTTGGAGGATGTCGCGCTCGGCCGCTGATGGTGTGGCAACCAGGGTATTCGCAGTCATTGTATTCATCCCTTTGCTGTAGCGTAATCGGTGAAACGCGGGCGTACAGTACATCGCACAATCGCTTCCGCGCTCGTTGCTACTCTACAATGTTTCCCGGTGGGTCGCTACCAATTCGGGCATGCAGAGCGTATTCGCGCTCGAAAGAACCTCACCCCCCAACCCCCTCTCCATTGCGATGGAGAGGGGGAGCAGCCTTCGAGAGAGCCGGATGTTGAGGGAATGCTACTGCATTTCCGGAGAGTCACCCCTCTCCGCTTGACGGAGAGGGGAGGGGGTGAGGTTCTTTCGAAAATGCGCTCACGCCGGGTTCGTCGCACGCGCTCTTTTTTGTCCAGACTGCTGGCGCGGATCGAGGGCGTCGCGCAGGCCGTCACCGATGAAGGCGTAGGCGAGAACCAGCAAGGCGAGGACGATGGCCGGGAAGAGGAACTGATACCAGAATGGATCAATATATGCCTGCCCTGCCTGGATGAGTCGGCCGAGCGAGGGTGTGGGGG
>JAABUO010001544.1_pt1 | contig 29819 bp, 28 predicted proteins | sample 5559291 | NCBI WGS metagenome assembly JAABUO01 (sample SAMN10711878, study PRJNA513372) | rock metagenome | isolation source: Antarctica rocks | place: Antarctica: Victoria Land, Finger Mt sud | reverse complement strand
ACGCCTTACGGCGCGCCGTCAAGCTCTTCGTCTATGCCTGGAACCGCCGCCAACTGCACAAGCGCGCCTTCCCACGCTACGGCTGCCACGTCCGTGATTTTGTAGGGCCATTGAATTAGCCACTCCCAAAAAGAGGAGGGCTTGACAGGGAAAGACTAGTAGACGTATTCTATACCCAGTGAAAAAGACCCCATGTAGAAGGAGTTAATAGGGCGGCATTGGCACGCGCGTGTCAACGCCGCTTCTCTGTCTCCAGGGGGTTCCTCTCCCTATAATGGTAGGAGCATAGCCCACGAGCCGCGCCTCGTGAGTGAGGAGGAGTCATGTCGACATCCGCTGGCGAGCGACAGGAGCGGAACGCGTGGGACGAGGGCAAGGCTGCCGGGGCGTCGTCGATCCCAATCGCGCTCACCTGGACCGAGCCGGAGATCGCCGCGCCCCGTAACATCGCGGTCGAACACGATCCCGCCGCGCCCGACGAAGGCCTGCCGATCTACCTGCGCGAGATCGGATCGGTGTCGCTCCTCACCGCGAACGAGGAGAAAGTGCTGGCCGAGGCGCTGGCCCGCGGCAAGGAAGCGCGGCGCATGCTGGCGGCCGGGGAGGTCGCTCAGACGGAGCAGGGGGCCGCGGCCCGCGCGATCGCGCGCGGCGAGGACGCGCGCCGCCGCATGATCGAGGCTAACCTGCGGCTCGTGGTGAGTATCGCCCGGCGTTACTTGCGCCGCGGCCTCCCGCTCCCCGACCTCATCCAGGAGGGCAATCTAGGTCTCTTCCGCGCCGTCGACAAGTTCGACCACCACAAGGGGTATCGCTTCTCGACCTACGCCTACTGGTGGATCCGGCAGGCCATCACGCGCGCGCTCGCCGACTACGGCCGGACCGTGCGCGTGCCGGTTCACATGGTCGACTTCGCGGCGCACGTGGCGAAGGTGGCGGGCGAGCTCGAGCAGAACCTGGGGCGTGAGCTCGATACGGCCGACATCGCCCGCGCGCTGGACGTGCCCGAGGAGAAGATCGCCCTCGCGCTCGCCTCGGTCCGCCAGCCAACCTCGCTTGAGACGCCGGTGACGGAAGATGGCGGGACGCTCGGCGATGTGCTCCCCGACGAGGAACTGCCGTCACCGGACGAGGAGGCGCGCAAGAGCCTCTTGCGCTCGCACGTGCAGGACGTGCTGGAGTTGCTGACCGACCGCGAGCGCGTGGTCGTGCAGCTTCGCTTCGGCCTGCAGGGCAACCGTGCGCACACGCTTGGCGAGATCGGCGATCAGCTCCAGCTCACCCGTGAGCGCGTGCGTCAGATCGAGGCCGAGGCCCTGGCCAAGCTGCGCAAGACCGACCTGCAGCGCGAGATTAGCCACGAGGATGTGGCGTAACGAGGCGTCAGGTATCGGGCGCCGGCCGGCGCCTAACGCGGAATCAGAGGGGCTCCCTTTGCCACGGCGCCCATTGGGACCGCCAAGGGGCCAGCAGGAGCGTGCCGGCTGGAAGCCGGCGGTCCCAGTGGGTACGTTCCGCCGCAAAGGGAGCCCTCTGACGAAACGCTAGATTAGTCGTCCTCGCCTAACGCGCCTTCGAGGAGCGCCGGGCCAGGGCGCCGCAGGAGCTTGGCGAGATACCACAGGGTGGCCAGCTCAAGCGTGTTGGAGACGCTGTCCAGAACTCCTATCTTCTCGGGGCCGGCGTCGTCGCCCGGACCGATGTGGACGCCCACGGTGCGCGAGAGCGTCCAGACGACGAGGACGATGCTGGTGCCGATGATCCCCGTCCAGTAGAGCCGCCGGTCGCTCCAGAAGAGCAGGGCCGCCCCACCCAGGAACTGGCTGATCGAGACGGCCAGGAAGAACATGCCGTAGCCCCACCACTCCGAGAAGTGTCCCTCGCCGGCCAGGGCATGTACGAGACCGGACCCAGCCGCGAGCCCCGCCGCGATGAGGTGCAGGCGCCGCGAGGCCTTGACGGCCCGCTCGTCCTTGGCTGCCGTGTCGGCTGGATCGATCGCTCCGGTCACGTCGGCGTAAGGGGTTGTCGAGGTTGCCATTATCGATACTCCGCCGTGTTCCGCAAGGGTCGGCCCGTGCGGAACGATTGGCCGCATGCTACGTCAGATAAAACAGCGCGAAGAGGAGCACCCACACCACGTCGACGAAGTGCCAGTAGAGCGTCACGCCGCGCACGGCGAAGTGGTGGTTGGCCGACCAGCGGCCGTGCAGGCCCAGGATGAAGACCCACAGGAGGGCCAGCACGCCCATAGTGACGTGCGCGCCGTGCAGGCCCGTCAGGATGAAGAACGTCGCCCCGAAGGTGTCGTGGTTGACGGCGATCGACAGATGCTTGTACTCCCAGGCCTGGCCGCCCAGGAAGGCCGCCCCGAACAGGATCGTCAGCGCCAGCAGCAGCATGAAGCGACGCACGTTACCCTTCGAGATGGCGGTGTCGGCGTAGTGGCACCACACGCCGCTGATGATCAGCACGATGGTGTTGATCGCCGGGAGCGCCACCTCGAGGCGCGAGATGCCGTGCGGCGGCCAGGTGTCCGCCGCACGGCGCAGGTAGAAATAGGCGAAGAACAGGGACCCGAACAGGGCGACCTCGGTACACAGGAAGAAGATGACCCCGATCAGGCCGTTGCTCAGGCGGGTGTTGTGCCGCGCCGGGACGCCGTGGCCATGGCCCCCTGTCGGTTGCGATATGCTGCTCATCTTAGCTCACCTTCTGGAAGCCCTTGCCGCGCAGCTTGCGCGGGTCAAGGGGCTCTAGTGCTCTGGCGGCCTCTTCGGCCTCCAGGTTGGCCGGGTCACCGAAGTAGGGGGCCGGCTGCGTGTAATCGTAGGGGCCCGCGCTCACGTAGGGCTGCGTGTAGAAATTACCGTGCCGTGTCGGCGGCGATTCCACCGACCATTCGAGCGTGCGGCCGCCCCATGGGTTGACCCCGGCCTTCTCGCCGTGGCGCAGGCTCCACCACGCGTTGTAGGCGAAGATCACGAACGACCCGGTGAGCACGAATGACGCGATCGAGATGAACAGGTTCGTCCCGGCGAACTCGGGCGCGTAGGTGTTGACGCGGCGCGGCATCCCCAGCAGGCCGATGACGTGCATGGGCATGAACGTCGCGTTGAAACCGATGTACATCAGCCAGAAGTGCCACTTGCCCAGGGTCTCGTTGAGCATGCGGCCGGTGACCTTGGGCCACCAATAGTAGATGCCGGCGAAGATCGTGAAGACCGAGCCGCCGAAGAGCACGTAGTGCAGGTGGGCGACGAGGAAGTAGGTGGCGTGCTCGTGCAGGTCGACCGGCACGATGCCCAGCATGATCCCGGTCACGCCGCCGACGACGAAGGTCGAGATGAAGCCGAGCGCGAAGAGCAGCGGGGTCGCCAGCCGTACTTTACCCTGGTACATCGTGGCGATCCAGGAGAAGATCTTGATGCCCGTGGGCACGGCGATGACCAGCGTGGCCAGCATGAAGTAGACTTGCAGCCACGGCTGGATGCCGCTGGTGAACATATGGTGCGCCCACACGAGGAAGCCGACGAGCGCGATCGCCGCGCTGGAGAAGGCGATGGCCTTGTAGCCGAAGATGGGCTTGCGGCTGAAGACCGGGATGATCTCCGAGATAATCCCGAAGCCGGGCAGGATCATGATGTAGACGGCGGGATGGCTGTAGAACCAGAACATGTGCTGCCACAGGATGACGTTGCCGCCCCTATTCGGGTCAAAGAACGGCACGCCGAAGGTGCGGGCCATGAACATCGAGCCGAGGCCGCCGGCCAGGGCCGGCGTCGCGACGAGCACGAGGCCCGAGACGGACAGCGTCGCCCAGACGAAGAGGGGCATGCGCGTCAGGCGCATGCCGCGGCAGCGCATGTTGACGATGGTGACGAGGAAGTTGAGCGCGCCGAGCGTGCTGGAGAAGCCCAGAAAGATCAGGGCGACACACCACATGCTCTGCCCGACGGGTCCTTGCAAGGAGATCGGCGGGTACGAGGTCCAGCCGGCCTGCGGGGCGCCGTAGAGGAACGACGCCATCAGGATGATGCCGCCTGGCGGGTAGAGCAGGTACGAAAGCATGTTGAGCTTGGGGAAGGCCACGTCTCCCGCGCCGATCATCAGCGGCATGAAGAAGTTCGTGAACCCGCCGATGAGCATCGGGATCGTGAACAGGAAGATCATGGTCGTGCCGTGCATCGTGAAGAGCGAGTTGTAGGCGTCGGCCGAGAGAAAGGCGCTGCCCGGCTGGGCCAGGTTGACGCGCATCAACTCGGCGAACAGGCCGCCCACGAAGAAAAAGATGAGCGCCGTGACCATGTAGTTCTTACCGACCTGCTTGTGGTCGGTCGAGAGAATGTATTTCCCGAACAGGGACTGTTTGCGCTCGGGCGCGGGTTCGTGGTGTTCCTCGTGCGTCAGGATGTCTGGTTCGGCCACCGCGACCATTGCTGTCTCCTTCTAAGTAACGTCGTAGTTAGTAGCCCGTAGGCCGTCGTTGGGTCGTCGTCGGCAGGTGGGAAAGCTGCCTGGCGACGACCGACCACTCAGTGTTGGATCAATGCCGCGGTCGTGGTGGTAGACGATGGCAGGCGCGTGGCGTGGTGCTTGCGCAGCCATGTCACGAAGTCGGCCTGGCTGACCACCTTGATGAGACGTCCCTCCATCCCCGAGTGCCCGCTGCCGCAGAACTCCGTGCAGACGACGCGGTAGAGCCCGACCTGCACGGGCGTGAACTGCTCGTGCGTCTGCTGGTGGTTGGGCAGGGGTACGACATCCTGCTTGAGACGAAACTCCGGCACCCAGAAAGAGTGGATGACGTCGTTCGAGTACTCGGAGACGTACACCGGCTTATTGACGGGGATGGCGACCGGATCGCTGGGGCTGGCCGGGTCGAGCTTGACGCCGTAGTCCGGCAGGTAGAAGCCCCATCCGTACTGGAAGCCATGGACGGTGAGGTGCAGCGCCCCCTTCTGCTCCGTATGCTCCTCCGACCACACGCCCAGGCTGATCGCCAGGAGGAAGGCGAGCAGGACGGCCGGGATGGCGGCCCAGATAACCTCAATGCGGGTGTTGCCGTGGATCTGCGTCCCGAGCGCGTCGGCGGGCTCGTTGTTGCGCCGCCGATAGTGTATCGCGAAGGCGACGATGAGGCCGTTCACGAAGATGGTGATGGCCCCGCCGACGGCGAGCATGAACTTGAAGAGGTTATCGACCTCACTGGCCTGGTGCGTCGCCTCGGGGAACCAGGGGGCGATCGGTGCGACGATGACGAACAGGATAAACGCCGCCGATATCACGCCGCACCACAGGAACACGCGCGCGAGAAACCCGAACCCCGGTCCATTCCCCGTGGTCGGCGCGACCACGGGGCTAACGTTCGCCATACCCCACCCTTTCTACGTCTATCCGTGTCTATATCGTTGCGCGCGCTCCACGCACGCGGGGCGCGCGGTGTAGCGACAAGACAAAGAAAACCGACGCGCGGTCGAGGACGGGGCGTCTACCGCTGGCGCGCTGGTGTCCCCAGTGTATCAGGTGGACGCGGATACGCGCCAACGTGTAGTCGTAGCACTGGTCCGCGACGAGTCGCGTTTCTGTGCTACAATCCGCCTACATGGGGGGAGGGTATAGCTATGCGCGACGAGCGTTTCGTTTTTTTGAAAAGGTTGGTCGAATCGCCCAGCCCGTCGGGCTACGAGGCGCCGGCGCGGGCGATCTGGCGGGGCGAGGTCGAGGGCGCGGCGGCCGAGGTGCGCGCCGATCTACACGGCAACACGATCGCCGCGGTTAACCCCGGCGGGTCGCCGCGCGTCATGCTGGCCGGCCACGTCGACGAAATCGGCTTCATGGTCACGTACATCGACGACGACGGATTTGTCTATTTTGGACCCATCGGCGGCCACGACCCCGTCGTCGCGGTGGGCCAGCGCGTCCTCATCCACACGGCGGACGGTCCTCTGCTCGGGGGGATCGGGCGGCGCCCCATCCACCTCATACGCGGCGAGGAGCGCGACAAGAAGGTCGAGTTGCGCGACCTGTGGATCGACGTGGGGGCTCCGTCGCGCGACGCGCTGGCCGGCCGCATAGGGATAGGCGACCCGGTCACGTTGGCCGGGGGCCTCGAGCGGTTGGCGGGCGACCGCGTGGTCTCGCGCGCGCTCGACAACAAGATGGGCGCCTTTATCGTTGCCGAGACGGTCAAGGAGATCGCGCGCCGGGGGCCTGGAGCCCCGTCGGCGGCGCTGTACGGCGTGGCCACGGTACAGGAAGAGGTGGGGCTGCGCGGGGCCTACACCAGCACGTTCGGCGTCGACCCGGTCGTGGGCATTGCCATCGACGTGACGCACGCCATCGACCATCCGGGGGCCGGCGGGGACGACAAGCGGCAGCTGGGCGACATCAAGCTCGGCGCGGGCCCCGTGATCGGGCGCGGGCCGAGCGTCAACCCCGTCGTCTTCGCGCGGCTCGTCGCGGCGGCCAAGGCGGCCGGCATTCCGTACCAGGTCGAGCCGATACCGGGCGGGTCGGGGACCGACGCCGACGCCATCCAGCGCACGCGCGGCGGCGTCGCCACCGGGGTCGTCAGCGTGGCGCTGCGCTACATGCACACGCCGGTCGAGACCCTCGACCTCGGCGACATCGACCACACCATCGCCCTGCTCGCCGAATTCGTCGCCCGCATTGAGCCGGGGACGGATTTCACGCCGTAAATGCTACTCTCCCGGCCGCGGCTGACGCTGCTGCGGGTCGGGGACGACGGAGGCGAGCTCGGGGCCGTAGGAGACCCTGTTCCACTCGCGCAGCACGAGCTTGCCCTCCTCGCCCGCGTGGGGATCGTACGTGAAGCGGTTGATCGAGCAGTTGTGGGGACCATCGACCCTGTTGATGCGCAGGATCTCGGTCTCGTCGAGCCGCTGCAGCAGTTTGCGGAAGCACAGCACGACGACGGCGTGCGCGACGACGAGGAGGCGGCAGCCGGGGCGGTCGCGATAAATGGAGGTAAGCACGGCGTCGAGGCGCAGGCTGACGTCGGCCCAGCTCTCGCCGCCGTTAGGGCGGTAGAAATACATACCGTCGATCTCGCGCCGGCGCGCTTCGTCGGGGTAGCGCTCGGCGATCTCCTCGCGCGTGAGCCAGTTGAGGAGGCCCATCTCGCGCTCACGCAGCCGCTCCTCGAAGCGCGTGTAGCGGCGCATCGTTTCCTGTTGTTCGCCCTGATAGGCGTCGAGCACGTGCGTGAAGGTCTGGCGCGTGCGGGTCCAGGGCGAGACGTAGCAATAGTCGAAGGGGCCGAAGTGTTCGGCCAGGTAGCGGCCCGTGGCGCGGGCCTGGGCCACGCCGCGCTCGGTCAACTCGATGTCGGCGTCGCGCACGGAGAGCAGGGCCTGCGGGTAGCGCTCCAACAGGCCCCGCTCGATCTTGAGTTCGTTAAGGTTCGCCTGCGACTCGGCGTGGCGCAAGAACACGATCTCGGCCGGGCGTGAGCTGGCCATCTTTGCCTCCACCTCCAGGCGCCTCTGGCTACTAATCACTATACGGGAAGATGCCCTGCTGGAACGCGCGCTGGTAGTCGAGAACCGTCGTGATGTAGTGCGTCATCTCGCGGGTGGGCCGTTGACCGACGACGCCCATGCCGCCGTGGTACGCCGTGGCGACTTTGACGCTGTCGCCGCCGTAGATGCGGTTGTAGAACAGCAGCAGGATCGCGCCGGCGTGGACGTTGCCGGCCAGGGTGTGGGGATCCCACAGGCCGGGGATGAAGGCGCTTTTGAGCCAGTCGACCGTGCCGGGCATAAGCTGCATCACGCCGATCCCGCCGTCCGACGCATCGACCATGCGCCACGCGCTCTCGCGCCAGGCGATCGCCTTGAGCAGGGTAGGGTCGAGTCCGAGCGCTGTCGCCTGGCTGTCGAGCACGGAGCCGACCTCAGCGCGCGACGGACCGCTGTAGAGCATGATCGCGTAGCGCAACAGTTCGCCCGGCCGAATTGGCTGTCCCAGTGACAGGCCGTTGGCCCGCGCCAGGGAGCCCGGAGTGAGGCCGAGGGCCGTGGCGATCCCCGACAGCGTGTCGCCTATCTTGACCCTGTAGCTGCCGCTATCCACGATCGTCGTCGTCGGCGCCGCTGTAGGCGCCGACGACGATGGCGACGCCGCCGTGTAGCCGGCGACCTGTTGGCTTGGCGTCGACCGGGACAGGTGCAGGACCGTCCCGACGCGCAATAGCCGCCCGTTCGTGATCCCGTTGGCGGCGGCCAGCGCCGCGGGCGTCAGCCCTTGCGCGGCCGCGATCCCCCACAGCGTATCGCCCGGCCGTACCCTATACGTCGCCGCGGTCGACGCTGCGGTCGACGTCGCGGCGAGCGATGGAGCTGTCGTCGCGGCGCCCGCGGCGGACGCGGCGCGGCCCCAGCGCAGAACCTGCCCGACGCGGACGAGGTTGCCGGCGCCGAGCCCGTTGGCGGCGGCGAGCGCGGCCGGCGCGACGCCGAGGCGCAGCCCGATGCCGCTCAAGGTGTCGCCGGGGCGCACGACGTAGGTTCGCGCTGTATTGACATAAACAGGCGTCGCGGTGGCGTAGGGCGTGGTCAGGCGCAGGGTCTGGCCGGGCTGGAGATAGCGGCCGAGGCGGTTGAGTCGCTGGATCGTGGTGACCGGGACGCCGCAGGCCGCCTCGACGCTCCAGAGCGAGTCGCCCGGCCGCACCGTGTAGGCGGCGCCGCATGGGGAGCCCGCGGCCTGGGCGGCGTGGGCGGTGGCGGGGAGGAGGGCGAGGGGCGGCGTGGCGAGCAGAGCGAGGACCAGGGCTCGCGAGCGGGCGCGACGGGAGAGGCGTGGCGTCTTCAATGGAACCTCCGAGAGCTACCTCCGTTGTTGTCCTCACCAACATGCCAGCTAGCCGCGTGTTCGCGCCGGGTGTTGTCCACAGTTCACGGAAAAGAGGCTCAAGCTCTTGGCGGCCCCGCGTCACGTTGGGGGGGCAGCGGCTGAGGGGCTGGCGCGGACAACGCGGGCGACAGCGGCCCCGCGTCACGCCGGGGGCCAGCCCCAGTGTTTCGTCAGAGGGGTTGCTTTGTAGCGGACGTACTCACTGGGACCGCCGGCTTCCAGCCGGCCCGCTCTTGTCGGCAAGATGCCGACGGTCCCCCTGGGCGCCACATCAAACGGAGCCATCTGATTCCACACCAGGTCGTCACCAGGTCGTCGGCGTCGATGATCAGCCGTTGCTCCCCACGCGCCGTGCGCAGGTCTATGCCAGGCGTGTCGTGCCCATGTCTATACCAGGCGTGTCGTGCTCAGGTCTATACCAGGCGTGTGGCGAGGATAGCGCAGGCGGTGGGGGTGAGCAGGAGTTCGGCCGCGCTCAGGCGTGGGTCGTTGAGCCAGACCTCGCGCACGGGGTCGGGCCTGCCGCGCCACTCGGGGGGCCAATACTCTTCGGGCGTCAGGTCGTCGAGCACGATGAGGCCGCCGGGGGCCAGCGCGTCCAACACGGTCTCCGGCTCCTCGCGCTTGGCGGGTGTATCCGCGAACAGCAGGTCGAAGGGGCCGTACGCCAGGATGTCGCGCCAATGGCCGCGGAGAACGCGCGCGTTGGGGTAGGACGCCAGGAGCGTAGCGGCGGCGTCCGATCGCGCGGGGTCGGACTCGATGGTCACGAACGAGGCGGTCGGAGCCAGGCCGCTCACGATCCAGGCCGCGCCGACCCCGCAGCCCGTCCCGATCTCGCCGATGCGACCGTCGCGCTGATGGCTCGCCAGCGTGCGCAAGAGGCGGCCGACCTCCGGCGTACACGAGTGCGCGAAGCCCCTCCGCTGGGCGGTCTCCACGGCGTCTTGTACGAGGAGTGGTGTCTCGGTCAGTGTCCTATACGTCGCCATCGGTCCTCGCCCATCTCCCTAGGTCCGTCTCCCTGTTCACGTCGAGCTTGAGTAAGGTCAGGGGGGCTGTGTATGGCGCGCTGTCGCAGGGTAGCCAGACGTTCCACGATGCCCGGATGCGGGAAAACGGGCAATGTCATCGCGTCCGGCGCGTCCGTTGTTGCCTTGGCGCCGATCGCATCAGCCGACCGCGCGGGCCCGTTGGCTTTCTCGGGCTTCCTCTACGAGCGCCTCCAGGCGCGCCGGATCGGCCTGGACTTCCTCCCACCATACAAGCGCACGGTCGAGGTCGCCGGCTACATCGGCGCGCTCCTGCTCGATAGGCTGCCCGCGCTTCGCCGCGATGTCTTGCAGCGCCTGCTCGTTCGCGCGGTGTCCCCATTCGGCCACCAGCGCCCCCCAACTCCGCGCTCTCGTCGTCCGTGAGGGTACGCCAATCCCGCGCTTCGAGGAGATCTTCCAGGCGGCGGCTCTGGTCGGGGTCGAGAACGTCCTCTTCCTCGTCCCGCGCCCGTTCTATGCCCGGCCCGTTCGTATCCGCGCTAGTGGTTCCCACGACGAAGATGTCATCGAACCCAACGCCCAGTACATCCGCGGCCGCCGCTACAATCTCCAGATTAGGGCGACGCACGTGGTCGGCGCGCGCCAGCCGGTCGAGCGTCCGCTCGTCCACAGCAAACCTGAAGCGCGCGGCGATCCGTCGTTGCAGATCACTCACGGTCAGGCCTTGATTTCGAAGCACGTCGCCCAGACGCGAGTACACCGCTATGCCCATTATGCCCATCGTCAGCCTCCACGCCGCGCCCTATCGCGGGCGCCTCTCCCACAGTATAGTGCATAGTAATGGGGAGGAATAAGAGTGTGGTCAGGACCACGGCGTCCATCAGTACAAAGGACCTGCGGCGCCAGATCAAAGGCGGGGAGAACGTGCCCAGCTACGTGCTGGAGTACTTGCTCGGCCGCTACCGCGCCTCGGACGACCCCGAGGAACCGATTTAGACAGGGTTGCCAAGCAAGTGCCGTATAACCGAGCTAATAGCGGTGTGTTGCTCCTCATCGGGCAGAAGTGGGATAGCGCCGACCCCTTGCACAATAGATGAGAACGATTCGGCTGAAGAGATAGTTTGTTTCTCGAGAGCATTAAAGAAGCGTACGTTGGTGCCGGGATAGAGGATCCACACCGAGCGCGCATGCGGGATGGCGTCGCGGTACGTGTGCATTTTGTACAGGTCACCGCGCTTGAAGATGCCGCGTCGTTCGTCGGCCGCATCACGCACATCCTCGTCGTTACGATTCACTGACATCACAACGTCGAGCCTGTCCACTTTAAATTTGGCGTCGAATAAGTGTAATCCTTCATTCGGTCCGCTCGGTATCTGGAGCGCAATATCAGGACGGAGTGGTACTGAATAAGAACGAGAAGACAAGGATGGCCTCACGCCGCCACCGGCTATCCTGGTCTTACCACGGGCGTATGAATGGCCGGTGTTCGCCCACGCCGATGGACAGACGATACACCGCGCCACTCGTCCCTTCCGTCACGTAGAGCTTGTCCTGCCAGAAACCAACGTTTGTTGGGGTGGGCCCACCGGCAGGTAGGCTGGCAACGATTGTACCATCACAACCAATGACACGTACGACGCCGCCATTGTAGTGCGCCACGTACAGATTGCCGTCGGCGCCGAACGCTATACCATCCGGACCCGCGTCATTCGCCCCAGTGGCGTCGGGCTCTCGGGCGGGACTCAACGTGGTCAGCGCGTCCATCTCCTCATGGCGATGATTCGCATCCAAACAGTAGCGATGCAGGGTGCCGGTATGCGTCTCCCCTACAACCAGCACACTTCCATCCGGGGTGACCGCAAGACCGTTTGGGAAGGCCAACTCTGTGGCGATACGCCTGACCACACCGTCCGGTGCGACTGCATAGACCGACCCAATTTGCCGCGTGAGCGACGAGCCGGCCGGGTCTGTAAAGTACAAAGTGCCGTCCGGGCCAAAGCACAGGTCGTTTGGACCGAGGAACGGTACCCCATCATACTGTTCGGCATACAAGGTCTCTTGCCCAGTAGCCGTAGAGAAGCGTAGGATGGCTTTGCGACCACAATCGGCTACGAAGAGGTCGCCATCTGGTCCGAAACGCGAGCCATTTGGTCTGCCGCCGGTACGGACCCATTCCTGTAATGGGCCGCCAGGCAGCATGCGCCACACCCCACCGCCTTCCACATCAACACAATAGAGCGTGCCGTCACGGTCGAAGTTGAGACCTTCGGCGAAGATCAGTCCTTGCCCAATCAATACGGGTTTGGCGGTCGTGTCCATTGTATACCCTCCTTTTGCCCCATTTTCATCGTGAGCGATACGCCACCCCACAGCTACATGCTTCTAGTGAGGATATTGACAACCGGTCGTGTTCTCACTATTATACTGTTACAGTGATGTGATCACTGAGGTACATGAACACAGGATGCATCCAATGCGGACGTTAGAGCGACAAGGTTTGGGCGAGCAGGTCGCGGAACATCTGCGTGAAATGATTGTCGAGGGCGAGATCGCGGTCGGCCAGACCCTCCCACCCGAGCGTGAACTGGCACGCCAGTTTGCCGTCAGTTCGACCGTCATTCGCGAGGCGCTGCGTACACTCAGTAACGGTGGCCTGATTGAAATACGGCATGGCGTCGGCTCGTTCGTTACCACACCAGATCAATGGAGCACGGCTGAGCCGATCGCCACGCTTATTCGCAGTGGCCGGGCGGATCTCCGACAGGTCATCGAGATACGCTCTATTATCGAGATCGAGATGAGCGGACTCGCTGCCGAACGCCGCAACGAAGCGACGCTTCGCGCCATGGACGATGCCCTTGCCCACATGGCGACGTCGACCCACGATCCCGTGGTCAACGTTGCCGCCGATATGGATTTCCACCGCGCACTGGCCGCCGCAGCCGACAACCCGGTGCTGGCGCTGGTCTTGCGGCCGATTCTTGCGCCGATCCAGACCAGTATGCTGCGCGGTACTCGCTTGCCCGCCGCCATGCACCAGGCGCTACGTGAGCACGAACGCATCAGGGAGGCCGTGGGGGCGCGAGATGCCTCAGTCGCGCGTGCAGCCATGCGTGCGCACATGCAAACAGCCGAGAACGAGATTGGCGCCTCGCTTGGCGCGCTGGAACGACTGGAAAGCGGATAACGACAGAAACGTGCCATCCTGACGTGAGCGGCGCACAACGCCCTCGTCTGGCGTGACCGACAGGGAGTGAGGTATGAGCACACAAGTCCGGACACCATTTCTTAGACCCCGGCGCCACCTCTCGGCGATGCGTCGCCGTGAAGCGTGGGCAGGCGTACTTTTCGCCTCGCCGGTCATCGTCGGTCTGCTCACGCTTGCGTTGTATCCGGTGGCGGCCATGATCTTCTACAGCTTCACCGCCTACAACATCCTGCAACCGCCCGTGTGGATCGGCCTGAACAATTACAAGGATATGTTCTCGAACGATCCCGAGTTCTGGACGAGCCTGGGCAACACCGTCTACTATGTCGCTATTTCCGTCCCGCTCGGTCTGGTCGTCAGCCTCCTCCTCGCGATGCTCCTCAATCAGAAATTGCGCGCGGTCGCCCTCTTCCGGGCTCTCTTCTACCTCCCCTCCGTGGTACCGACGGTGGCTGGCACGCTCATCTGGGTCTGGATTCTCAATCCGCAGTACGGCATCATCAACCAGGCGCTCGGGTTCCTGGGCATTCAAGGCCCCGGGTGGTTGAGCGACGTCACCTGGTCCAAACCGGGGCTGATTTTGATGAGTTTGTGGAGCATTGGGCCGTCCGTCATCATCTTCCTCGCCGGCCTACAAGACGCGCCGCAGATCCTCTACGAGGCCGCGACCATCGATGGAGCGGGGGCGCTCCGACGCTTCTGGAGTGTCACACTGCCGATGATCACGCCGACCCTGCTCTTCAACCTCGTCCTGGGTATCATCAATGCGTTTCAGATTTTCGCGCAAGCATTCGTCTATAGTCAAACGGCGAGCGGCGATGGACAAGGTGCTAGCGGCAATCCCGGTGAGAGCACCCTGATGTTCGTGATGTATCTGTACTCCAAAGCCTTCCGCGATTTTGATATGGGCTATGCCTGTGCGCTGGCGCTTGTCCTGTTCCTGATCATCCTGGCCTTGACGCTGCTGGTGCTGGCTACCTCGCGGCGCTGGGTGTACTACGAGGGGGCGCGATGAACAACACGCATCACTCTGACACGTTACGGCAGCCCGGGGCTGGCGTCCGGCGCCGCGCTACTCCACTGACCGGCCGCGTTCGGCGTGTGACCCTGGGGCGCCTCGTCACACTCGGCATCCTCTGCGTGGCTGTCATCACCATCCTGTTGCCGCTCTGGTGGATGTTTGTGACTTCGCTCGAAAGCCTCCCCGAGATTCTGACGCCGCCGCCACGCTGGATTCCATCCCACTGGCTCTGGGGTGACTATGCGGCAATGCTGAAGATCTTCCCCTTCGGCGCCTATCTACAAAACACGCTCATCTACGGCGTTCTGTACACAGCCGGCACGGTCGCATCATCCGCCATTTGCGCGTACAGCTTCGCACGTCTGCGCTGGCCCGGACGCAACATAGTCTTCGTGCTCGTTCTGGCGACCATGATGATCCCTTTCCCGGCGACGATGGTGCCGCTCTATCTCATCTTCCGCGCCATCAACTGGACCAACAGCCTCAAGCCGCTCATTGTTCCCAGCATCACGGCCAGCCCCTTCTTCGTGTTCCTGTTGCGCCAGTTCTTCCTCACCATTCCCCTGGAACTGACCGAGGCGGCGCTCATCGACGGGGCTGGACACCTGCGCATCTTCCTGCGCGTCATTCTACCCCTCAGCAAGCCAGCCTTGATTACCGCAACCGTCCTCAGTTTCGTCTATGCCTGGAACGATTTCCTGGGGCCGCTGATCTATGTGACCGACCCAGCGCGGCAGACGCTGGCTGTCGGGCTACAGGCTCTCAGCGCCACCGGTTTTCACTCCGTCAACACCAACACACTGATGGCGGCGGCCATGCTCACGACGTTACCGATGCTGGTTATCTTCGCCGGCGCCCAGCGATATTTCGTCCAGGGTATCACGATGACGGGCATCAAAGGGTAGGGGCGCGACCGGACGGATGACACGTGGATACTGGCGATAGAAAAGAAAGTGAGGTAGCGATCGACACCGAACAGCAGGTCTTTGTGGCGCGGCGTATCGTGCCAGGGCCTCATTTGATCACCTCCCCTTCATCGCTTGTGACGCAGAGATTAGAATGGAGTTGTTGCACATGACTCGCGCGATGGACACGTTCACGACCACCTCGCGGCGCGACTTTCTCAAGCAGACCGGCGTCGCGCTCGGCGCCGCCACGCTGCCCGCTCATCGTCATCTGATCGCATCCCCCCGTGCGAACGGCCCGACCTTGTCCTACTGGCATCTCTGGACCGATGCGTTCTATGGCACCCTGCAGGATAAGCTGACCGCTCAGTTCAACGCGACGAATCCCGGTTTCACGGTCAAGCCATATCGCAATTCCGGTGGCGACCAAAAAGTGATCCTCGCCATCACCTCGGGTCAAGCGCCTGACGTCTGGATGATGCAGAGCGCGCCCATCGACAAAGCTGTCATCGGAGCTCTGCAGCCGCTAGACAACTATATCGCCTCGTCCAAGGTAATCCACCAGTCCGATTTCTTCCCCTCAACGTGGAATACCGGCATCTTCCGCGGTCATGTGTACGCCATCCCGTACGACTTCGACACGGTCAGCCTCTACTGGAACAAAGACCTTTTGAAAAGGGCTGGCCTGGACCCGGAAACACCACCCGAAACATGGGACGAGTTGCAACGCTACGCGGAGAAACTCACCATCAAAGATAAGAATGGGAATCTGACGCAGGTCGGCTTCTCGCCCACGTTGCTCGGTTTCACGACGGCCCAGGAAATGTGGGGCTGGGCCCTCGGCGGCCGCTACTGGAATTATGCTCAGGTCAAGCCGACGCTGACCGATCCGGCCAATGTCAAGGCGCTGCAGTGGGAGGTCGATTGGGTCAAGCATTTTGGCGGCGCCAGGCAACTCGACCGCTTCTCCGGCTCGCTCTCCTCGCTCTCCAATTTCTACGGGACAAAGGTCGCCATGTGGATGGCCGAATCTTACTACCTGTCCTATCTCTATAAGTACGTGCCGAGCGTCAAGCATATCGGCGTCGCGACGTTTGGGGTGCCGCGCCCCGATACGCGCCACCCGTTTGTCACCGGCAATGTGGACGGCAACATGATCGCTATTCCCACGGGTTCCAAGAATGCCGCGATGGCCTGGAAGTTCATCGAGTGGACCTGCTCCACGGGCATCCGACGTTGGGCAACGGCGGAAGGCGACCTGGGCGCACGCAAAGACACCATGAGCGTGCGGCCATCTTTCCTGCCGTCGAATCTGCAGAATGACTATCAAGAGTTTACCCGCCTGCAACCGGTGGCGTTGTACAACCAGGGCTCGCCGATCGACGGCGCCTACAACCAGGCCCTGACCAAGGCAATCTACGACGCCACCCACGGGACTGCTACGCCGCTCGAGGCGCTGCAAACCGCGCAGAATACGTGCGAGCGCGCGCTAAGCAAAGCGCTGCTCCATTTCCACTAGAAAAGGAGGAAGAAGCGTGACCAGCCCGGTAGCACCCCCCCTCGCGGCTCTCATGCCCCACGACTACCTGGACCTCACGGCCTCGCCCCTTGGTCCCGCGCTGCGGCGCCAGGGTGTGATAGCCGCCTGTGTGGACGACGCCGGGCTTGAAACGCTCGATTGGGCGCCGGAGGACGCCAACGGCCGCCGTGTCGTCGGTCGCCACCCAGGCGGCCTGACGATCGGCGTCGACGTGGAACCGGACCCGGCGCACCACGCCCTGGTGTGGCGCCTGGACCTGGCGCAGGACGACGCTGGCTCCGGCGCACGGCTGCGCGACGTGTGCCCGCTCACCCTGACGCTCGACGGTACAATCGCGCCGGACCCCGTCATCCTTACCTGGCTGGGGGGCACCATGCAATCGTTCTTCCCGCCCGACGCCGTGACGCCGCAGCGACGGGTCGTCTATCCGCGCACGCCCGCCTACTACGGCGCCGGCCACTTCTCGTTCGGCACGCGCGGTGGCCGCTCCAGCGACCAGTACATGCCGTATCTGTTACTATCGGCCGGCGACGGCTCGGGCGGACTATGGTGCGCCATCGGTTGGAGTGGGCACTGGACGGCCCAGGCGGTCAAACCGAAGGATAGCGCCGATCTGTGCCTCACCGTGCGCCTCGAACCGTGCGATCTGACGCTGCCGTCTGGTGCCCGCCTCGCAGGGCCGAGCGTGGCGCTGGGGCTGTACCGCGGCGACGAGGCCGCAGGCTGCAATGCCTTGCGGCGCTGGCTGCGTTCGCGCATGCCGGCGCTGCCGGGCGACGGGGACCTGGCCCACTTCAACACGTGGACGGCCATGGACGCCAATGTGGATGAGGCGCGTCTGCTCGACGCGGCCGACCGTGTTGGGGGCCAGGGTTTGCGCTATTTTATGCTCGATGCCGGATGGTATCCCTGTCCCCCTGATAACTTCAGCGGTGGCGTGGGGAACTGGCGTGTCGACACGGAAAAGTTTCCACACGGTCTGGAGGTTGTGGCCACACGCGTGCGCGCGAACGGTATGCGGATGGGTCTGTGGATCGAGCCCGAGCGGGCCCATCACTCCTCGGAGCTCGCGCGGCAGCACCCCGACTGGATGCTAACCGTACCGGGTCAGGACCACGCGCTGGTCAACTTCGCGTTGCCGGCTGTGCGCGCGCACTTCCAGGATGTCATCGGCCAGTTAGTCCGACGCCTGGATCTGCGCTGGCTCAAATGGGACTTCAACATGGATCCGCTGCCGCACTGGCAGGCTGCTGACGATGGCGGCCTGGCACACCTGGGCCACATCGATGGTGTGTGGCAGACCTTCGACTGGCTCCGGCGCGCCTACCCCGACCTCGTCATCGAGAACTGTGCCAGCGGGGGCAACCGGCTCGACTGGGCCATCTTCAGCCGCTCACATCTCAACTTCGCGAACGACCAGTATACGCAGCCAGACTGTATCCGCCGCATCATGGGACGCATGGCGGCCTTCCTGCCGTCTGAAAGGCTCAACATGATCTATGGTCCCTATCAGCGGCGTGAATACGCCGATGACGATTGGCAGGTCCTGCTGGGCAGTGCGTTCGGCGTGAGTGAGCCCGTCGATAACTGGACGGATGACTTCCGGCGCATGCTGCGTCGCCACCTGGCGGTTCACGAAGCCGCATCCGGCGCGCAGGCCGGCGACTTCTACCGTCTGACGCCGGATACGCCGGACCTCCGCGCCTGGGAGGTCTGGCAGATGCACGATCCCGTCAGCGGATCGGGTGTGCTGGCCGTCTGGCGCTCGAACGCACCGGAAGCCGGGCTTGCCGTGCATCCTCACGGCCTGGCGCCGTCACGCACATATCATGTCAGCGACCTTTACGATCCTGCGGCCGAGCCCCGGATGATGTCCGGCCAAGCCTTCCAGCGGGGGCTGGACGTGTCGTTGCCGCCCGATGGCGCCGCCTTGTACGCGTATCGACCGTACACGGGAAAGGGGACTCTGTGAAAATTACAGAGGTCGAAGCGATCCCGTTGTGCCTGCCCGTGATCGACGACACGCGGGCCGATGGCACGCAGGATGCGCTGATTATCCGCGTGCATACCGACGAGGGGCTCGTCGGACTGGGCGAGGTCGACTCCAGCCCAACCGTAGCCAAGGCTATCGTCGACGCGCCACCGAGCCATGCTATCGCGCGTGGCCTGCGCTCCATCGTGTTGGGATGTGATCCCTTCGACGTGCAGATGCTCTGGCGCAAGATGGTCGAGGGCACCGTCTATTTTGGCCGCGCGGGCGCGGCCCTGCAGGCCATCGCGGGCGTCGACATGGCGCTCTGGGACATCGTGGGGCAGGCCACGGGCCAGCCCCTGCACAAGTTTCTGGGCGGCTCGTACCGCGATCAGGTGCGCGTCTACGCCAGCGCCATCATGCCGGACACTCCGGAGGAGGTGGGCGACCTGGTGCGGCGGCATATCGCCCAGGGCTACACGGCGGTCAAGCTCGGCTGGGGACCGCTCGGCCGTGTCTCCGCGCGCCTCGATGTTGCGTTGGTCCGGGCGGCGCGCGAGGCGGCGGGGATGCACGACCTCATGATCGACATCGGCCTCGTCTGGGATGCCGCGCAGTCCATCAAGATGGCGCGACGCTTCGAGGAGTTCGACCTATTCTGGCTCGAGGAGCCGCTCCCTCCGGACGACCTCAACGGCTACGCTCGCCTGGCCGACGCCGTGGATGTGCGCATCGCGGCGGGTGAACAGGAGACGACGTACCAGGGCTTGGTCGCGCTGGCCGAGCACGGGCACGTGGATGTGCTGCAGCCGGACCTCGCCCGTGCTGGCGGCCTGACGCCGGCCGTGCGGATCGCCCAGTACGCCTACGATCGCAATATCCTGTGCGTGCCGCATGCGTTCTCCACGGGCATTCTCGTCGCCGCGTCACTGCACTTCGTGGCCGCGATGCCGCACGGCCAACTCGCCGAGTTCACCGTAAGCGACAGCCCGATCGCGCGCGATCTTCTGGTTGAGCCGTTCCAGATCGAGTCGGACGGAGGCGTGCGCGTGCCACAGGCACCCGGTCTGGGTGTTGCGCTCGACGACAAGGTATTGCGCCACTACGCTCAGGGGCGTGTCATGGACCTGCCGGGGCGACACGTGTAGACCAACCACTCGTGCGTGGGCGGACGAATGGGCGGGCGGGCGCGGCTGTGTTGCCCATATAGGTCCCCATAGTGGCATCAGGAAGGATGGCGCCCCACATGTTCTACGGTACCGACTACTACCCCGAGCTATGGCCGCGTGCGCAGTGGCCGCAGGATCTCGATCTCATGGTTGCGGCCGGCCTCAACGTCGTGCGCGTCGGGGACCTTTGCTGGTCGACCATGGAACAGGAGCCCGGTCGCTACACGTTCGCGTGGCTCGATGACGTGTTGGGATTGCTCCAGGAACGCGGCCTGCGCGTGGTCATGTGTACGCCGACCGCGAGCCCTCCCCCCTGGCTGGTCGAGGAGGATCCCACCGTGATGCCGGTCGATGCGCAGGGCCGCCGTGTGTCGTACGGAAGTTGGGGCGCGCACTGCTATACCTCGTCGGCCTTACGTGAGCGCACGCGCGGGATCGTCACGGCGATGGCGGAGCGCTACGGTCGGCATCCGACCATCATCGCCTGGCAAATCGACAACGAGCTGGATGTCCACGGCAAGCCCTGTCATTGCGAACGTTGCAAGGCCGCGTTTCAGGGCTGGTTGCGTGAGCGATACAGCAGCCTTGCCGCGCTCAACGATGCGTGGGGTACGGCCTGCTGGAGCCATATCTATACGTCCTGGGCGCAGATCCCGACGCCGCTGGATATGCTCGCCGTTAACGCACATAACCCCAGTCTGCGCCTCGACTTCCGGCGCTTCTCATCGGAGCAGGCCGTTGGCTACAATCGACTCCAGGCCGATATTCTGGGCCAACGCGCTCCCGGCCAGCAGCGTACCCACAATCTGCCGGGCCGTTCGCTCGCGCTGGACGCGCAGCGCTTCGCGCCGGAGCTGGATGTCGTCGCGTGGGATAACTACCCCATCTGGACGAACGACCCGCAAGCACATCCGGCGCTCACGCACGACATCGTACGGGGACTGAAGCGCAAGCCGTTCTGGATACTGGAGCAGCAGGTGGGCACGATGGATCACCGTCCCTACCATGCGCCGCACCCGGGCATGCTACGACTCGCCCTCTTCCAGGCCGTCGCTCACGGCGCGGACGCCGTGCTCTGGTTCCTATGGCAGACTTACCGCTCCAGCGCCGAACAATATATCGTGGGTCTGCGTGACCAAGCGGGACGTACGACGCGCTTCTATGATGAACTGGCGGCAGCAGTGCGCGACCTTCGCGCCATCGAGCATGTGCTCGATGGCGCCGTCGTGCGTGCACGGGTCGCCATACTTATCTCCTACGAGAGTCTCTGGGCGCTGGATTTACAGCCACACATGATGGGCGACGCAAGCCCATGGAGCTACGTCGAGGACTGCTACGTCCCGCTGTATCGCCGCAACATCCCCGTCGACGTTCTGGCCGTCGATGCCGATCTAACGGGGTATCGCGTCGTCGTGGTTCCGGCGCCCTACCTCGCCGATGAAAATCTCGCCGCACGGCTCAGCGCCTATACGGCTGGCGGTGGCCTCCTGGTGGTCACGGTGCGCGCGGGCAGCAAAGGCATCTCGAACCTCTGGCACGATGCGCCCTTGCCGGGTCCGCTGACGCGCTTGCTCGGTGTGTCGGTGCGGGAATGGGACTCGCTTGACACCGGCGAGGAACGTCAGGTCGACCTGACGTTGCCGGGTGGCCGTCAAACTTGCCATGCAACCCACTGGTGCGAGATTCTCGATTGTGGCGATGCAACGCCGCTCGCGCGGTACCTCGACGGCTTTTATGCCGGACAGGTGGCCGCCACCTCGCGGATGCACGGGGCAGGGCAAGCCCTATACGTTGGCGCACGCGGCGTCGAACTTCTGACCGCCGTGCTCGACTATGTTCTCGACCTGGCCGACGTTCGATCGCTCCTGACAGCGCCCGAGGGCGTGGAGGTGGCGGCGCGCGAAGGCAAAGGTCGCCGGCTCCTCTTTGTGCTGAATTACACCGCGCGCGAGCAGATGGTTGATTTACCGACTGGATGCACAGATCCTGCCACTGCACAGCCGCTAGCGGGTCCGTGGCATGTGGCGGCGTGGGATGCGCGCATTGTATGCCAGGATCTCACGTTGCAGTGAGACATAGGCAGACAAGGGGAGGGTAATACATGGACATGCTAGACGTTCAACCAGTGACCACAAGGCAAAACATCCCGGACGATCTTTCCGAACTGCGACTAGACGGACGAGTTGCACTGATCACCGGAAGCGCCCGGGGTATTGGCCACGCGGTGGCCGATCTGCTTGGCCGCCGCGGCGCGGCGGTCGCTCTCTTCGATCGGGACGCTGCGGCGCTCCAGGAAAAGGCAACCACGTTCGCGGGCCACAACATCGATGTTCTGGCTTTGCGCGGAGACGTTAGCGCGTCCGGCGACTGCGACGCGGCTGTAGCCGCCTGCGTGCGGCGGTGGGGACGGCTTGATGTCCTCGTGAACAGCGCCGGTGTGGGCGGCCGCAGTGCTCCCGCCTGGGAATTGAGCGATGACGACTGGCACAGGGTCCTCGACATCAATCTGAACGGCCTCTTCTATTTTTGCCGGGCCGCGATTCGCCAGATGCGTGTCCAGGGCAGCGGCCGGATCGTGAACATCGCATCGATTGCCGGCAAAGACGGCAATCCGAACGCCTCACACTACTCGGCCTCCAAGGCCGCTGTCATTGGCTTGACAAAGAGTCTGGGGAAAGAACTGGCGACAAGCGGCGTTCTGGTCAATGCCATCGCCCCTGCGGTGATCGAAACCGACATCCTGAAGGAAGTCGGACCAGAGCATGTGGCGTACATGCGCTCAAAGATTCCCATGGAACGTTTCGGTCGACCGAAAGAAGTGGCCCAGCTCGTCGGCTTCCTGGTCAGCGAGCACCTGACCTTCTCGACAGGCGCCATCTACGACATCTCCGGGGGGCGCGCGACGTATTGACGCTGGTACAAACATGACCCAGTTCACCGCAAGGAAACGCACGCGCCGCATAGGCTCGGCGCGACGCGTCCGGGCGACGAGAGCTATGGATAGGGAGGAGGCATGTGAACAAACGAGCGCTGGTGACGGGAGCTGCGAATGGTATTGGCCGCGCGACGACGACCCTGTTGGTCAGGAGTGGATGGACGGTCGTGGCGATCGACCGAGATGCCCAGGGGCTACAGCAGATACAGTCCGCGTTGGGAGCAAACGTCGAACCGCGTTGTCTCGATCTAGCTGACGTGACCGAAGAGACGTCCATCGACATCGACGGTCCACTAGCCGCGATCGTCCATTGCGCGGCCGTTTTTCGCTCGACGGACTTCCTCACAGCGTCTTTTGCCGACTGGCACAAAGTCTTCGCGCTTGATTTCGAGGCGGCCTATATTCTCAATAAGCTCACCGCGCCTGCTATGATCGCTGGTGGGGGCGGCGCCATCGTCCATGTCACGAGCATTCACGCCTGGTTGTCCGAAAACAGGAGCACGCACTACGATGCCGCCAAGGGCGCGCTGGGAGCCCTGACCCGGACTTTAGCTATCGAGTTGGCGCCTCATAACATCCGCGTGAATGCCGTTGCTCCAGGCTTCGTCAAGACCGGGATGTCCATTGTCGACGGTATCGACGAGTTAGAGACCGATTTTTTCAGGACGCACTATGTCGGGCGCAGGCGCATTCCCCTGGCGCGCCCGGCAAACCCTGACGAGATTGCGGGCCCCATCGCCTTTCTCTTGAGTGATGCCGCGTCCTATATTACGGGCGCGACACTCGTCGTGGACGGTGGCTTAACGATCACCTTCTAATCATCGCGGGAAGGCGTCATGACTATGACTGTACATCAGCCTGTCGTCGTGCAGGGCAGACGGCTACGGGTCGTGGTCCTGCCGGAATGTGGTGGCAAGATACTGTCAATGAAGGACGACGGACACGAAATCCTCTGGCAAGATACCGACAGGTGCTGGCGAAATCGCTGCTACGGGGACCCTTACGATCTCCATAACGCCAGTGGATGGGACGAGTGCCTCCCAACTATTGCCCCCTGTCCTCACCCGTCGCAGCCCTGGCCCCAGCTCCCGGTCGGCCCGCGCCAGCATCGCCTGGACAGCGGCCTCGTTGCGGACATCGGCCTGGTGCGCGATGGCCTGTCCCCCGCCCGCCACGATTTCCGCGGCCACGGCATCCGCCGCCTCCCGACTCGACGCGTCGTTGACGACCACGGCGGCCCCGCCTCCCCTGGCATGCGGGCGACGGCCGCGCCGAGGCCCCGCGACGTGCCCGTCACCAGGGCGACGTGTCCCCGCGGATCTATCGTCAGCATCGAAGGTCCTCCTGTACGCCGCTCACCATCCCCGCGCTCACCATTCTTATGGGTTACCGTCACGCGACGGCAAAGGTCGCCGTCGCGGTTCCCGTGCGCCCACGTAAGGCGCAGGTGACGGTGGCCGTCCCGCCCGTCCCGCGCGACTCCATGGACCACGTCCACCCCACGCGACCGCTCGGCCCGACCGTCCGCGCTCCCCCATCGAAGGAGCGCGGCGCCCGTCCCGTCGCGTAGGTCACGCTAGCCGTACAGACCGCGCCGATCGCGCTCCTCCCGTCGAGCGTGGCGCGTGCGCCGTACGCGACGGGGTTGGGGCTGACGGCGGCGGCGACGGCCAAACGACCCGTCGCGGCGGACGGGCCGGGCGTTGGCGCCACAGGCGTGAGCGCGGCCCCCGGAACCGGCGGGGATGGCGCTGGCGCCGCCGTGCCCATCCACCCGATGCCGAGGACGGGGTGCAACTCGATCGCGTTGGGCGCGACGCCGCTCTGCCCGTGCTTAAAGTCGAAGAAGCCGACGCCCGCGACACGCACGGGCACGCGCACCCGTTGCCAGGAGCGCGTCGGATGGAAGCGCGCTGTGAAGGCGCGGCGCACGGCCCGGATGGCGGGGAGGAAGGGGCTACCGGAGCCGACGCACTCCGGCGCGGGGAGCTCGGCGATCATGGTGCGTCCGCCCGTGTCGGCGAGAACGAGATGGTCGTCGGAGTCGGCCTCCTCTTTGTAGCGCAGCAGCGTCGCGTCGACGCCCCACACCGTGGTCTCGGCGGGACGCACGCGGGCGCGCAGCGGTGGTTGGGCTGGGGCGGGCAGCGCGCGCAACTGGATGATGTTGGTCGGGACGATCGTCGTCTGATCGACGAGGCGCGCGTCGGCGTCCAGACCGGTCTTGACGGCCCAGCGCTCGACACCGCAGGCGGAGACGCCCGTCGTCGGCTCGCCATCTCCCGTCCCCGCGTCAGCGCCGGCTCCATGCGGAGCCAAAGCGAGGGCAAGGACAGCGAGCGCGGTCATGATGCGCGCGGACCTTGTGATGTGCATGAGTGCTCCTCCCTCTGTCTACGTGTCTATCTCATCGTAGCGCGGCAGCGCGTTGAGCGCATGGGGATGCTCATGGGAACAGGGGACGGACTCCGGTGACGGTCATGGATCATACGGTACTATGGGGCGCTACCCATGGTCAGGACACGCGGTCAGGCCGCCCTGGCCCTGCTCATGTGGTCACTCAGGCAACGCGCGTCTCTCAAGCGGATGACTGCGCGGGTCGCCCCCGCAAAGCACTGCTCGTGGGGTAGCGCGCCTCTGGGGACGGCCAGAGCATGTCCGTCGAGGCTGATGCAACAGGGCGCACGGCGCCGCATCAGGCACGCCCGTGGCACAGGCTCCTCAGGATGCCTCCCCGGCGATGGGGGCACAGAACGCGCCCTCCTGGGGATAGCACCAATGCGGATACGGATCGCACAGCGGGCGCGTGAAGAACACCCGCGCCGGGAGGGTCATGGCGGCAGGACCGTACCCGTTGGCGCGGAACGGCGCGATCCGCGCCCGACACGTCGGGCAGCGAAACCCCGTGTGCGGCTCGACGCCCGCCAGGGCGGGCGTGTCCGGCGGGTGAGCCTCCGCGAAGACGCGCCGCGCGGCCCGCACGATATCCGGGTGGTAGAGGGCGTCGGACCACAGCAACACGCGCCCGCCGCAGGACGCGTGCGCCGCCGTCCCCGCGTGCGCGGCGAGGCCGTACAACCGGGAGGCCGTCCCGCAAGACGGACACGCCTTGTCGTAGAACGTGAGGTCCAGGGCATGCGCGCCGCGGAACGTGCGATGTGCGCGGAAGGCGATGCGCCCGGCGAGGAGCGCGCCGACGACCGGCCCGAGGGCGTAGGAGCGCTGCTCGACGCGCACGCGGTCGGCGTCGGACTCCCGGTCGTGCGCCAGCACGAACAGGGGCAGGTCGTGCCGCGCCACAGGCGCGTGGGCGCCGTCGGGCGGGCAGACGTCGTGGGGCGGATAGCGGACGAACCAGCACCCCCGCACCCCCGCCGCCCGGTAGCGCTCCTGCCGCCGCTCTGTCTCGGCCAGCGTTTGGCGACTCCACTGCGCCTCGAAGGCAACGCGAGCCCCGCCTCGTTCAGCCAGGACATCGGCGCGCCAATCGGCCTCCGCGTGCTCGATATCCACGGCCCACCCAGCGTCAGCGCACGCCCGCGCGATCGCGACCTTCGCCCGCAGGTGCGTCATCGTCTCGCCGCGGAACCGGCAGGTCGGCGCGGGCGCATGGCTGAAGTGCTGAATGCGCGTGGTACCCGCCCCCCCACGCATTTGCACGGCGCGGTCGGGGCAGCAGGGCAGCGCGAGGCGATGGCGTTGGAAATAGAGTTCGGCCCAGGCCGTATCGCCCAGCAAGGGGGCGAGGAGGGGCTGGCCGTCGAGCAGGGCTTTGAGCGGCATCGGGCATCAATCTTTCAGTGGGGTGTGGTCTCTCCATCGTACCGGACAGGCGTGTTCCACTCTAGCGATGAAGCCCACCGTCACGCATGCCATAGCGATCGACGCTCATAGCGCACCGCGCGCGTGGCGCCGATCCGCCGCGAGGCGTGGCCCTGGGTGGCGTCACGGCGAGGATGCTATTCTACGGCTATGATCTCGCCCACACTCGTTCCGCTGGTCACTCTGGAGGCCGTCCTCGAACGCATCACCTACGCCAACGAGGAGAACGGCTACACCGTCGCCCGCGTGGCCACGCGCGGCAGCGCTGACCTGACCACGGTCGTGGGCAACCTGCTCGGGGCTCAGCCGGGCGAGAGCCTGCGCATGCGCGGCGTCTGGAAGAGCCATCCCCAGTTCGGACGGCAGTTCGAGGTCCGGGAGTACACGACGGTCTTACCCGCCACGATCCAGGGCATCCGGCGCTACCTCGGCTCGGGCCTGATCAAGGGCATCGGCCCGAAGATGGCCGAGCGCATCGTCGCCCACTTCGACCTGGACACCCTGCGCGTGATCGAGGAGGAGCCAGCGCGCCTGATCGAGGTGCCGGGCCTGGGTCCCAAGCGTACGGCGATGATCGGCCGGGCCTGGGAGGAACAGCGGGCCATCAAGGAGGTCATGCTCTTCCTGCAGGGCGTGGGCGTCTCGACGAGCATCGCCGTGCGCATCTACAAGACCTACAAGGACGCCAGCATTTTGGTCGTCAAGAACGAGCCGTACAAACTGGCCGGCGACGTGTGGGGGATCGGGTTCAAGACAGCGGACAAGATCGCGCAAGCGCTGGGCATCCCGCACGACAGCCCGCAGCGGGTCAAAGCAGGCTTGCAATTCACACTCTCGGAGGCGAGCGATGAGGGGCACTGCTATCTGCCCGAGGCCGAATTAATCGCCCAGGCCACCGAGATCCTCGGTGTGGAGGCGGCGCTGGCCGCGGCCTGCCTGGAGGACCTGGCGCGCGAGGAGGGCGTGGTCCTGGAATATCTGCCCGTCTGGATGGCGTGGGCGAGGTGACGGCGGTCTATCTCGTCCCTTTCCACCGCGCCGAGGTCTCACTGGCGCACGGGCTGCTGCGCCTGCTGCACGCCCCGGGTGAGCGCCTTCCCGCGTTCCAGTCCGTCGATTGGGCGGCGGCCCTGAGCTGGTTGCGCGCCACGACCGGGAGCGCCCTGGCTCCGGAACAGGAGCAGGCGGTGCGCCTCGCGTTGACGGAACGCGTCGCGGTACTCACCGGCGGCCCCGGCTGCGGCAAATCATTCACCGTCCGCTCCATCGTCGCCCTGGCCCGAGCCAAACGCGCCAGGATCGTGCTGGCGGCGCCGACAGACCGCGCGGCCAAGCGGCTCTCCGAGCTCGCGGGGATCGACGCCAGCACGCTGCACCGCCTGCTGCAACTCCGGCCCGGCGGCGACGCCGCCTTCGACCGCGATACCTCCCTCGACGCCGACCTTGTCGTCGTGGACGAGGCGTCGATGCTCGACGTGCTGCTGGCCAATACGCTCGTCAAGGCCGTCGCGTCGGGTGCCCATCTCCTTTTCGTCGGCGACGTGGATCAACTGCCCAGCGTGGGGGCGGGCGAGGTGCTGCGCGACGCGCTCACCTCGGGCGTCATTCCCAACGTCCGCCTGACCCAGATCTTCCGGCAGGCCCAGCAGAGCGGCGTCGTCACCAATGCCCACCGCATCAACGCCGGCCAGATGCCCATCATGCGCGGCCTCGACGACGTCTTCCTCTTCCCGCAGGATGATACGGAGCAGGTCGCCGACCTCGTCGTCGACATCGTCGCCAACCGCCTGCCGCGCAAATTCGGCCTGGATCCGCGGCGCGATGTGCAGGTGCTCTGCCCGATGCACCGGGGACCGGCGGGGGCGGGCGTCCTCAACGAGAAGCTCCAGGAGGCGCTGACGCCGGCGCGACCAGGAGCGCCCGAGCGGCGCGTCGGCGGGCGCGTGTACCGTGTCGGCGATAAAGTCACCCAATTGCGCAACAACTACGACAAGGAGGTCTTCAACGGCAGCGTCGGCATCGTGACGGGCCTCTCCCTGGAGGATCAGGAGCTGCGGGTGCTCATGGACGAGACGGACGAGATCGCCTACGACTTCCTGGAACTGGACGAACTGACGCACGCCTACGCGGTCTCGATCCATCGCTCACAGGGCTCAGAGTACCCCTGCGTCGTGATCCCCGTCACGACCTCGGCGTGGCTGATGCTCCAGCGCAACCTGCTCTACACGGCGGTGACGCGCGCGAAGCGGATCGTGGTCCTGGTGGGGAGCGCGCGGGCCATCGCCAAGGCCGTACGCACGGAGGGGGCGGGACGGCGGTATGCCGCGCTGGCCGAGCGCTTGCGGCGCCAGGGCGCGCCGGTCATCGCGCCGTCGAGGCCCTGACGCCTCGCGGATGTCAGGACGTCGCGCGTCGACGTCCTTGGACAGGCCCGTTTCATGATCGCTATGGTGCTCCCGGCTGACGACAGCGAGATCGTCCGGGTGTTGGTTGATACGCGCTGACCGCGGCGCGGTAGACCTGGTGGCCCATGCCTGAACGCAGCGTGACGACAGAGGCGCTGGGCGTGGGGAGTCGCCGTCCGCGGCGAGGGTCGTGCCAGGGGTGAGTGCGGCAACTCCCCACGCTACGATGATAAGAATGGTCACCCGTCGGCGATAGGGGCCGCGGGGCGACAGGGGCCGGATGACGCGTGGCGACCCTGGCCGGCTCCACGTCGAGCGAACGGAGGCAGGCCGGACGACGCCGTCATCCACCGGTGTCCGGCGTGCGATGGATAGGTCGCTGTTTGGGAGGCCCGTTGCCGATCACGCGGACGCGCCTCGCAATGACCGACAGCCCTTGACGTCCGTGATAGACTCGTGATCAGATATGGTCCCTGCTGTGGCTTGCCCCATCGGTCGCCGAGGAGCGGGGTGAGGAGCGGACGCAGCGACAAGACGAGAGGAGGTCCCCGATGGATCAGGCATATATACCCGTCAAAATGTATCAGACAGCGGAACGACTGACGGTCGCGGCCCTGATGCCGGGGGTGGAACCGGTCGATATCCTCGTCCGTGTCACCGCCGACGGTGCCCTCAACCTGCGCGGCAAGCTGCGGGGGCCGCGCCACGACGGCATGGACCTGCTCCTGGATGAATGGGGCGCGCATCCCTATGAGCGGACGCTCGCCCTCCCTTGCGCCGTCGATGGGCCGCACGCCGACGTCACCTACGGCAACGGCGTGCTCGTCGTCGCGTTGCCCAAAGCCACAAGGGTACAACCGACGGAGCTCTCGCTGGAACGCATCGGCCTGGCCCGCGGGCAGCGGGTCGGGAGCCACGGACGTGGCCTGACCCCGACGACGACGGACGCGCATCGTCGGGGTCAGGC
>JAABUO010001542.1_pt1 | contig 29838 bp, 25 predicted proteins | sample 5559291 | NCBI WGS metagenome assembly JAABUO01 (sample SAMN10711878, study PRJNA513372) | rock metagenome | isolation source: Antarctica rocks | place: Antarctica: Victoria Land, Finger Mt sud | reverse complement strand
GCCCCCCCCCCCCCCCCCCGCCCGCCCCCCCCCCCCCCCCGATGTCCTGCACGATACATCGGATTTAGGGGAAACCTTTGCATGGCCTTGAAAAAGCGAGACACCGTAACAACAAGCTCTGTATATAGTGGCTCTCGAACTCTCATCAGATACCCTGCCTCGTATTAGCAATCTCCGTGTATAATTCGTTCAGAGCCCAGTAAGGCTCCACAAACCCAACATCTCCATAGCTACTTGAACGAGCCTCTACGCTCTCAAGGATAAAAGACTAGATTTGATCTAGCAAGGCCGACAAGACTTTACTGTTCAGATAAAGCCGAGTTGAGTCAAAGTATTCACATCGCCACGGTTTCCCCGGACGATGCAACAGCCTTCTTTAGGTAGGAGAACGTAGGAACTCCGTCGGGTGGACCCGGCGCAATACTGGCGTTCCCTCTCGGTAAGCGAAGATAGATGAGCCTTGGTTTAGAGAGGGCTGCGTGACACATCTCGGCCACTGGAGGGTGTAATAGTTAATGAAAGCGCCTGTGAACAGATGGCGATACCCAGACGAAAAACAGAGGAGCTAGTGGTCAGTGACCGAAGTATGATGCTGGGTCAAAGCAAGCACATGCAGATGGAGCCTAGCCAATAGCATGGACTAAGGCCTCTGCTTATAGGAAAGCCTTCAGGAGGCTTACTCAATGTCGGCATAAACAAATTTTGGACGCTCAAAGCGACGAAGCAGCTGCTACTCATGCACTTCAAGACCAACACTTGTAGGCGTAAATACCTTACGACCTTGGTGAAGGAACTTCCATGTGTTTCAAGACCCGACGTGCAGCCTTACAAAGGAGCCTCTGACTAGACTTCCGCGCCAGTTGAATGCAATGGACGGCCAGATCATTCGTGATGTCGTTAAACGTGGTCTAGTATCTCACTCTTAGGGAAGTTCAACGTCTTCCACCTCGACACAAAATCATCCATATTCGCTGATGATGTCAGCATTGTCAATTCAAGTCGTCTCGAAGAGACTGACTGTAGGCTCCGCACATCTCCCTGTCTCCGGTGAAGGCAGATCTACCATGCAATACCCTCCAATTGTCAAAAGCTAAATCTCCTTGAGTTTACGACATCAAGTCAGGATGGCAAAGGATTTACTCACTCAGTACTTTGCCTGGAGTCAATTGCACCCAATACTCCGAGTCGGGTCGGCGCAGAATTTCCACCCACTTTCTTGCCGCTATATAGAACCTCTTGACATCTTCCGGCTCATGGGCGGGCAAAGTGGCTCGATCATCATTGTTCCATCGAATCTGAGTAACATCTTCCGGTAGTCCAGGAGCACCCTCCTTTGTAACAAGAACCGGGAAAAATTGCTGAGGCATGATCGAGATCCCTTCATTGCCGCTAGAGTGGGCATTGGTTCTGATTTTGCACAAGTCGTTGAAGGCATCAGGCGACTCGGAACGGAGGATCTTAGCGGCACGAGATCCATCCACCAGTAGAGAGGCTCCGCCATTCCCGTTGGTGTGCGAAAGCATGTGGAAAGTCTGCAGGCCGGCCGGATCTGTAAAGTAAGTATTGTCGGTATGAGCGGCCAAGGCTAAAGACGTGTAGGCACTGTCCTTGAGGGACAGGTCGGCGGTGAATTGCCAAAAACCACCTGTGCGAGGAGAAAGTCTAAGAGGATGTAGACATCGACCCACTCTCCGGAAAGGGAAAACAGACCATAGTGAGTATTTCGGATGAACGCTATCCTTTCAATGAGTTTCTGTGTGGCCTCTCCACTGACAGGGCACCCATCCACAAAACAGAACCCCCATGTACGCTTATGCCTGATTAAATTCGATCACACAGTGATGGTTGTGGCTACTTACTATAAGCGAAGTCCATCTTGCAACAGCATCTTCTGACTTCATGACTGATGCGTAGTCGATTGTGGGAGGATCCTGCGCTATGCTGGCATCCCAATGGCGAGGCCTTGCCAGATCAGCTGCGGGATCCGGGGCAGATTTTGGGGGGGGGGTTACTCATGGGTAAAAGGCCGCCTGTTACTGCGCGCCTGGAGCCAGGTCCAACGGTAAAGACTTTCGTGACCATCGTCCCCTTCCCATCTCAGTCGCGCTTCATGTATATTCAGGAGTTACTCACAACAGATGAAGAACCCGGCTTCGTGTCCGTGGAGAGATCTGATACCTATGTTCTCTGGAATCTAAATGCCAAGGTCTCAGCAGATCTTCGAGCTTGGTTGATGCCACAAGTCTCCCGACAGAACATGTAGTATGAGATAGATGGTCTTACAGAGAAGGTATCGAGCAAACGCTGCTTCGTTTCCGGATGACGACATCCCGAGCAGGCACAGTGATCTCTTGATCAATGAGTGAGAAAAGACGACTCGGCGACAACCCGATGCTTAATTTATGGCTATACAGACCTCAGGTAGAAGGCACTCCTATTTGAAGGTCAACGAAGCCAAGGCTCGCTCGTTTCGAATGAATCTCGACCTACAGGTTTAGGCGTTCAATTGGAGGCCACACGATCGAGACGGAGCCGTCTTTCTCTCTCGTTACAGATCGTAGAGCAGAACTCATGTTGAACGAAGACGAAGCCCTCACTATTGAGCTCTTCACTGATATTGTCAGGGAGGCGAGAGTGAGGAAAGGGATTGCCAAGAGCTTGCCAAGAGACTGCCAAGAAATCTCACATCTGATTCGCTGAAACATCACGTGATCCTCGCTAACGATCATGGCAAATTTGGCAGCAAATATTTTCGCTGCCACCCGACGTTGAAGCAGACATCACATTGCGCGAGGCAACATACCACCAATATTTTCGACGAGCCCATTTCATCCTGCCTTACTAGCTGAGTATCCAACAAGCGCCTTGAAAAACGATATTCCGCAATACTGCCACATTGTGGCCAGTGCTATACCCCGCTTAGACAGTTTTCCACAGAAATCAGAGAGCACCAGGGGGTTGCATACTTGGACGACAGAGAGCAGCAAGTACTGCCATGGAGCTTCATGAGTAGGATGCGCGACAGGACGGTCTCTTGTAAGGGTTCGCTTGGGGTAAGACAGCCTCGACAGGTCCAATCTTCTTCTTGTAGTGTTGCATGCCTACCTCTCAGGCTGGTAATCCTGCCCCTGGGTGCTCTTCACCATCATCCAGGGTAGCCTATTTCCTTCTTTATAAATCCACTCGATCACCATGCCATTGTTTGTTAGATTTTAGTTCTGGACCCGAAACAGGGTTGCAATCACGTGTCAAGTGTCATGTTTTCTCAATAGAGCTTTCAGCAAAAGCGACATAAGTGGTATTGCACGTTTCATTTGTAGCTCAAGTTTTACAGAGCTTTCATACAGTCACGTGGTACTCACGCAATTCGCTATTGATACTGGATATCCAAGCACAACAACATGATGCTCAGGCATGGTGACCAAAGTCAGCTGCCTCAAGGCAAAGAACTCTGAAATCATCAGTCCTCTGTATATGACAGCATCTCCCTGCAATCCAGCCATCCAATTCCACCATTCCCAAGTTCGTAGACGCTATTGCGAGATTAGAATAGTATTGAAGATCAGCCAAGTAGTTGTTACCACATCATCGTTCGCAAGACCTCGAATCAGACTCGACCCCCCAGATGTCTGCCAATGGACGTGGCTCGCACCCCAACCGGAGCAAGGATATAAGCCGAGACAGCGCGACGTTGCCCCACTCTCCAAGGATAGATCAGAAAGCGCCAGACCTATCTCACGCGACTACAAAGCTACAACGTTACGAAGCAGACGGGCTCGCATCTCCGCGGAAAAAGAAGATCTCGCCGTCCACTGCTCCTAGTACTGCCTCTGGGACGGCTCAAACATCGCCGCGCCATGACTCTCGCAGTACCTTAGCCTCAACCTCGACCGCCCCCTCACCCCCTGACTCTGAAGGTCGCGGTCCGAAATCCTCAAGCTCTTCGCCTAGGACACCCAAAGACAAGGGCGGGGTACTGCCACTGTCGCCCAAAGTGTCGCAAACTTATCGTTACGATGAGTCCGATCTGGTATCCCCCAAATTCAGCAGCAAGCCTGGCCGCACCCTGATGCAAGGCCCAAAGCTTGGTACAGCTGGATCAAGCACAGGGATGGTCCTAGCTCGCAACACTAAGCAGACGATGCGTAGTGACACCTTTGTACATTGCTATCGCATCAATGACTCTTCTCGTGACCGCCAGCATAGCTCGAAAGACGCAACAGATCCAATGCAAGAAGGCCCTGTAAGGAGCTTGATTCATTCGATCTCTGAACTAGCCCAAGTCGGAGTTCTGACCGATTATCGCACATACTTAATCTTGTTCTCTCGATCCAAAGACTGTAAAGCCCAGCTCGGAGCCCTTAAGGACGAAGTCTCCTTGACTAAATGCGACCTTCCACCCGTTCAATGGTGCCACATCTTGCAATTCCTCCATTCGACGGAGAGTCCGAACGAGCAACACTACAAGAACGTCCTGTTGAACGTTGTCGATGTCGTTGTTGGCCAGTGGCGTTCGTCGAGGGGCCCTTGGACCACAAAAGTCATGTCACTGCCACTCTTCGAGGTACAAGGGAAGACAACAAAGGCCATCGAGGGCAGCGCAATCAAGAACGGAAAGCAATCTGTCGCTACCGTAATGCAGAACTATCGATCCTACAATGCTGGGAATCTACATGGCTTAGAACATTACCTCAAGGGCCTCCGCATCCAAGTCACCCAGCCACGAATGCAAAGTCCCAGCAATAAGTCCCAGCTACAGAAGACGATTGTTGGCTTGGCACGACCTGACGATGGCCACAAGTCCGGTGTATCCTCGCCGCCACGGGTCACCAAGTTTGGTGCTGGCAGCAACGATGTCAGCTTCTACTTCAAGGCCTCATCCCACGACCGTGAAAATGCTACAGTAGCTTCTAACAAGCTTCATAGCCAATACATAACGGTAGCCCAATACTTCGTGGACCACAATCATCAGAAGATCAAAGAGCCAGGTTTACCTCTCGTCAACGTCGGTACCAGGTCCAAGCCAACATATTACCCGCCGGAGTTGTGTGAACTAGTGATATCGCCCGACAGCAACAACTGCTCGGCCTTGAGCTTCGGGGAAGTTACAGGTATTGTCGGCACAGCCAATGTCCCGAAGTTGATCAACAGTTACGGTGGCAAATGTGAGATTCGGTTTCCTGGTTTGAAAATGTCTATAGCCAACTCTCTTTCGGAGTGCCAGGTCAGCATCAAACCACAGTCGCTACATCTACCTTCACGAGTGAGGTTTAGCCCAGAAATAGTATACTCTCCAAAAAATGCAACCGATACTTCCTCGGGGACGTGGAATGATGACCCAGTTACTTTGAGCCCCTGCAAGGACGGCTTGAAAGTGGCAGTGCTGTTGATTGGGCCCAAGCAATGGCTCGAAAACGGACAACTATCTCAGAATGTCGAGAATCTCCGCAGCCGTCTGAAGACACATAAAATTCCACTGGACAGCGCTGAAGAGCCGAAAAAAATTGAGATGGCACATCTGAAGTTTGATCAAAAGGTGCAGTACGACATCACAAGTGAATTTAGCTTCGCTGGTTCAGAGTGCTGGTGCAGTTCTGGTCGTGCTCCCCTTCAAGATGAAGTCTCTCTACGACTACGTCAAGTGCCAATGCGACATCAAATTTGGGATCCATAGCACATGCTTCATTAGTCCCAAATTTGTCAACAACAATCGTTCCATCCTCCACTTGGCACTGAAACTGAACCTGAAGACTGGTTACCAGAATCAAGCTCTCAAGTCCGTGGACCGGAAGACTTTGACACTAGAGGAGACGATGGTAGTCGGCGTTCAAATCGTGTTGCCGCCTACGCAAGCGGTGAGCAATGCCAAGGGGTTCATTGCAACAGTGGCTTCATCTGGTGGTGCCTTGTCTCACTGGCCTGCGCATGTCCAGGTGCTTGACAACAAGCCATTCAACGAGGTATTTCTCGGCTTGTTACAGGACCGAATGCAAGTTTGGAAGACTCAACCTAAAAAGCCAGATGGAACGCAAAATGGGGCTCAGCCTCAGAGACAAAAGCAGGAGCGGGACATGAACATTGTCATATATCACAGTGGCCCAGCACACAAGGCTTGCTTTAAGGCGATCTCAGCACTAAAGAAACAGTACTCAAAAGTCAAGGTCACCCTGATCGAGGTCTTCCAAGATCACCAGGCGGACGTACAACTTCCATTGAGCCTTCAAGATGCCACGAACGAAGTCAAGAGATCCACCGTCATCATTCGCACGATGGAAGCAGAGAAAACCTGGGAATCCCTCCTGCACGGGCACACCACTGGCAAACACCCTTGGCAATCCGAAACACCGCCCAAGAGGAAGGCTCTTCCCGTACGCTACTCGGTCGTGCATGACGACATCTTCAGCAGTACGAAGGCGGGAGATGGCGCCAGAGAAGAGCTTGAGGATCTGACACATGATATGTCCTACTTGGCTGGCTGCTCCACGTCAGTCGTCTCCAGTACTTTACCTATCTACTACGTCGGACTGCTGTGCAATCGCATCCATTCATATGTGCGCCCGTGGTATCATCCTAAGCCACAATCGGAGTCCGAGGACAAGTCGAAGGTCGAGCCAGTCAAGCCAATGACTCAGGATGTTGTCACGGTGCACAGCCGTATCAAGGACTCGATGTTCTACATCTGATTACTTCGGATGATCACCACATTACCCATATTTCTTCTGTTACGGCTTACATTTTGGTTCGAAGGTGTTGGGGACAGGGTTCTAGGATCACTTTTTGATTGTCGGCACTTCGCAGCGATTACGATTTACGAAGGCTTATGGATTTGCGTTCTTGGTTTGGGTTGGTTTGAGACGTGTCTAGCTGTGGATGTGGGCTGTGAGTTTCCTGGCTCATTGTTTCTTCCCTTCAATTTCTCCGGAGACCGATAGGGTCAGATTGTCAGATTTCCTAGATCCTTGTCGTGCGAGTTATGTGAGTTTTTGCGGGACCTGCATTTCATAGGCTTGTTTTGGGGATGATTGGAGTTTGATTTAGAAAAGGTACATTAGATTAACGGCCTCGCAATAAGAAACGATGAACGATAGATCATTCCATCAACACAGGTAAAGCTGACTCGGAACTTAAGAGGAACGAGACTCGTGGAAGGCATTGGACTGTTTAATTGCTATTGACTGAAAAATATCGACGAGGGTCCTTCGAATGTTCGGCGACAGTAGGTGTGAATGCAATCTATTACTGTGCTGTGAAGCTGTACATATTATTCCGGAAGCAAGAAATGCTGTAGATTTCCTTAGCAGGTTAACGCAAGGAAGACCGCCACCACTGGATCCAAGAGACGGACTCTTAGAAAGATCTGCAATCATTATCCACTGCCAGGTTTTACGTTTAGACCGCAGCCAATATGAGGTGCAGGATAGTAGTGCCTGCATGGCTGAAGTATCTCGTGTCTGCACTTTGGCTTGTTGCAAGATAATCACTCCAAATTTCAGATGCGCACCGGATGTTTGATACGTTGGTCTGTTACACCGCGCAATCCTCCGTAACGTAAGATGCCACGTGCAAACTACTGGGAGCTAAATCGCATCTTCCTTCAGTCGCGTCTTCCTTCATCCTCTGATCCTCGAACTCCTAACTTATTAATCACCTTCAAGTCCGCTTTCCTTCAACCGCACCATCACCTTCACATCGGCTTGTTCCTCGACCGCACAACAACTTCGAATCGAACAATGCAGCCTCTTTCGATCTTGACTGTCCTGGTCACAGTTGCAGGCGTTGCGGCAGCACCCTTCAAATTCCCCACTCCAGACGGCTTCCCCAACGTCACGCCCACTACGTTCGCTCAGATCGAGCATATAGCTGGAGGCAGCCTGCCCAACGGACCACTTCCCACAAGCCTGAAGCCAACTGCAGTCACCGTTCTCCAGCTCCTGTCTGTGAACGAGCTCTTTGAGGTAGCCTTCTTCACCGAGCTCCTAGCAAACGTGACAAACAACGTCCCTGGCTACGATGTCTCGCCACTGGACAAAGGCTATGTGTCCAAGTCACTCTCGGCCATTGTAGCTGTGAGTCACCTCTCCTCTCGCCCACCACTCACCCCCTGATATGGCTTGCAGCAAGAAAAGGTCCACTCCATCGGCGTCAACGCCATCCTTGCCAGCGCCGGCCAAAGCCCCATCGCACCCTGCCAATACAATTTCCCAGTCAGCACCTTCTCCGAAGCCATGCTCCTCGCCCAAACATTCACCGACATCGCTCTCGGCACACTCCCCGACGCACAAGCCGCCTTCGCTATCGAAGGTGGCCAGGAGATACCCCTAATCACACTTGTAAGCTCAGTCCTGGGCCAAGAAGGCGAGCAAGTTGGGTTCTTCCGCTACGCACAGGGAAAAGTACCCTCCGCCGCGCCACTGCTCACAGGCGGCTCCCCGAGCTTCGCGTTCACAGCGCTGCAGATGTTCATTGTCCCGGGATCCTGCCCGAAGCCGCTTTCCGATATCCCCCTTACCACTTTTGGGAAGCTGAACATCATCGCCAAGCCGGAACCGAGGAATATGACGCTGGAGTATTCAGTCGCTGGGCAAGTCGACTGTGAGAACAATGCGATTGTGTACCTGTCTGGTCCACTTCTGCCCGTGACGGTCCGGATCTCTGATGCTCTCTTCGCTGGAGGCGTGACGCATTTCAAGGCCGACTTCCCGTTCGAGGAGGGTTTTGCGAATGGGTTGACGATTGCTGCTTTGGTTAAGGGGACGGGGAAGTTTGCGACTAATGATGCTGTGGCTGCGGCGACGGTGTACGGTCCGGGCCTTATTGAGATCAACTGAATGGCCATGAGCATAACAAAGGCGATGCGCTCATGGTGTATGGGTCGAGGATTTCTGGCTTCTGCTGTCGATAGTAATGTATGAGCCGCAAGTAGCACACCAATTAGAGCTACCCACACTTTAGCTGAATAGCCTCCAATGGGAAGAATTCTCAGCTGATTGGCATCGCGGACGATTACGCTCATATCTATGTATACGCTTCCATCATCTATGAATCTTCACCACGTATGGAAAGCACAAATGCCTTCACTTTCATTTCGAGCTCCTTATTATCTGATTGTGTTCCGTCTTGCTGCAAGTCCCCCTTAGAAACTGCCTACTTACCTCGTCTTATCATAACAACGTAAGCTTCTCCTGCATCCATCATTTCATAAACTCATGCTACCTGATCCCCTTGTACCCTAGCCACGACCACCTAAGCCAGCTCTCACAACCATCGCGACCAGCAAATATATTTAAACCCAGCTGGACCAACGATCACGGATAAACACACAAAGCATCGACCTCCCGCCTGAGATCATAGCCAGCCCAGCGCAGCTGAATGTCTTGGCCCATTCCACCAGCCAAATCACAGCATAGCCTGTGTCTGATGATGGACTGGAGTCTACCTTTTCCCTGCGTACAACAAGGGTCGGCCACTACAGGCTGGAATAGACCACGGATCAAGGAGGTCTTAGCTGTAGAGGCAGGGTTCTTAGGGTTGGTTGTAATTTTGGGAGATATGAGATGTGTGGATTGTCGTCAATTCTGATGTACGAGTCCTGTAAGGCTCTGGATGGGCCGTGGGCTCGAAAATTGAAGGAGGGGTTCTGTGGCCGGTTAGGGATGGGGTTGGGGTTGGTGATGGGGTGGGTGTTTGGGTGGATGCTTGGATGGAGGGAGGGCGGCTGGCGTGGGATCGTAGGAGGCCTGTAGGGGGGTGGGTTTTGGGATCACAGTGGTGATTGATCCCCGTATAGCATGCGATAGTCTCAAACGTGGAAAACCACCTCAGTGAAATTCGTCTTTCTTGGATGGGCGAGAAAGCGGAAGCGTTGAAGACAAGGCCATTGTTCTTCTCTCGCGCATCTAGACAACGTATAGCCACAACGTTAAGATGGTACGTTTTGAACAAATAAGACAAATCAACGCGCCGAGGGATCGCGAGGAGATGCAGAAGGGCGTTAAGGATGTTGAGATATTGGGGTTGAAGTGACAGCTGATGGCTGCATGCCATGTAATGGAGTTGAACTTGAGCCTCCGCCTTCTGCAATTCTCGGACGAACAAAAAAACCCTGGGCATGGGAGACAACGCCATTGTCCTTTTCCATACACCTAGACAACACATAGCCACAGCATTCCAAGGATACATTTTGAATGAGTAGGGCGAGAGCGGCACGCTGAGGGACTCGATTGAGGCCTAGTAGGAGATCTTCAATCAAGACATCACAGTGGTAGTTGATCTTTGTATATCATGTGATGAAACCAAATATGGGAATATGCCTCCATGAAATTTGTCTAAAGCTCTTGCACGTACGAGAAAGGCGACGCATCGAGACAACGCCACTGTTCTTCTTCGCGCACCTACAGATTGCATAGCCAAGCCGTTCGGATGGTATAATTTGAAAATATAGGAGGAGAGTCGCGCGATAAGGGATCTGTTCGAGGGATTGCAGAAGGGCTTGAAGATGCTAAGATGCTGGGAGTCGAGTGACAGTAGTTCCTGCTTACCATATCATGGTGTCCGATGTAACGAAGCGTCTTCTGGAGAGCGAGAAAGCGCAAGCATCGGAAACAAAGCCATTGTTCACCTCCCCAGCCCCGAACACTAAGAAGCTATTGTGTTCGAAAAGGATCGTTCTTTGTTCTTCGAACCTGGTCTTGGGTGGGCCTCGACGATGTTGTGGGTGTACTTAAGGAGTAAGAGCGTCGCCAGGGATTTTTTTTCTTCTACAACCCATCGAGCGGGAAAAACACAGGCAGGTCCACTGAAAAGACAAGATCAACACCGCGGATCCAGTCGAAAACAACACACCACTTTCTGTCTCATCAAACACCCCGTATCTAACCTCATCAAACACTTCGCACGATATCAGGGATTGTTATTGATTTCGCCATGGCCGACGGAGGACTCAATCCCGCAGAGGAGTCCTTCATGTCTGCTATCATGCACCCTGACCACCCCAAACCATACACCGCAGAGCACCTATCCTTGACGCTTGATACCGTCATGTCCGATCAGATGGATCAACTCACCGTCGAAAACGCCGTTGCGGAACATGTATCTGAAGGTGATACGGTTGGAGGCGCTGAGGAGGTGATGCCCTGGTGGCCCACCATACAAATGGGGGATAACGAGTTCTTCGTACGCCTTCCCGATAGTCTACGAGCAGGAGTCCAAGTCCCTGAAACCGTGGCAGCGTTCGCTAACCCGCTTCAGGACACCGACCAAGTGATGCCCTGGTGGCCTACCCGACAAATGGGGGATGATGAGCTCTTCGTCCGCATTCCCGACAATCGACAAGCAGAAGTCTCCGTCCCAGCAATTATGGCAACGTTCCCTCCAGTCGCACCAGCCGACCTCCAAGACCCCATCTGCCCCTGCTGCTACGTCGCATACGGCACGTCCGCAGCAGAAGGCGAAGAGGCCGAACATCCTGTCAAGACGCCATGCAACCACGTCTTCGGCAACCAATGCCTCGAGACATGGCTACCCAACAACAGCTGCCCCATCTGCCGGGGAGAGCTCTTCCAAGCTCGCAGGAGCCGGCTACCTTCAATTTCACACCTTATCGATGACGCAGCCCTAGCTCCTCTGGTGATCAGGGTCGTTGATGGGGTGTATTCCCTTGATGGAGAGCCCCTGAGCATGGCAGCTGTACATGGCTTTCGGGATCTGGCACGGGAGCGCGCAGAGAATCCGCAGCCTGGAGAGCGTCAGATCATCTTTGAGGAGGCACATGAAGATGAACCACCATCTCCCGACGAGCAATTCGGGCCCGACGATCGTCTTTTCCTCGTGGAGGAGGTTCGAAGAATGGCGGCGCATCACGAGTACAGACTCTACCAGCAGCTCCACGCCGAACATGTGGTCCTTCCTGGCCCTCGGTGGACCGGACCGCCTCTTTCGGGCACGCTGGATTGGAGACAGCACCGTGAGCTCTTTCGCGAAATCCAGCGCCGGGGAGCGTTCAATTACCCGGGGATGCGACAGTACTATCGCGATGGCAATGGAAATGTTTTGCGGGATGTGGTGATGTTTCAAGAGCTGCGCGACGCGGGCACGTGTTGGCAGCCAGACGGTTCTTGGATCCTGCAGGATAGTAGGCCCTTGTGGAACGAAGGCAATTATGGAATACACCAGTCAGGTTATCCGGTCCGGGGCTGGGATGTTGATGCTAGTCCAGATGATCCGGTCCAGCCTAGGGAAAGAGCCAACAATGAGGCAGCGTTCAATGAGCTGGCGAGGTCGATCGATACTTGGGAATATTAGTCTCGCAAGCCGGTAATGAAGAGTCTGGGTGCTGATTGGGGCGATGGAATGGTGTGGTCGGTAGGCTGAATCTTCCCAACTTCATAATAACAGCGTGCTTTGAGAATATTGAACCTTTTTCTTGATCCTGATACGTCATACCGCACAAAGTATGCTATTGCAGCGTGAGCTTCTGTTGTGAATTTGTCGTAGTTTTCATGCCCCTCTCGGAGTTGATGAACGATATAGCCATGTGCGCTCATACGGAATCCCCCCTCCCAGCGGTATCATTGCTCCAGCGTGAATTCGATCTCCTTCCAGGTTCAAAGTCGTCGCTTGACCGTCTCCTTTCATAAGAGCCCGATTCTGGCCTGCCTGCAAAAATACGTAAGATTAAGGTTTTGCAAGCTGCCCGCGAAGTCGTGAAGTAGATGACCGAATTCCAGAAGCCCATTAGTGACAAGACAAGGCCAGCCGCGTACTCGTTGGAAACCGAGATTGCATTGGGGTGCGCAAAGGCCATATACACGGTTGACAGACGATGGGACCTGCGTAACACCCACGGGATAAGTGTTATGCGAGACAATGCCAGGATTAAGCGCTGCTTACCCAAGTTATGAGCAGAGAAACGAAGAAAAGCAAGGCGACTTTCGTATAACCCCACGCGGCTCTGTTGGCCTCCAGGGCAGCGTTGTTCTTATTACGTTGCGCAGACATCCTGCTTCGTCTGTATTTGGCGGGGCCAGACGCTATGTTCACAGAGTACTGCTCGTAGTTCTTGCCGGAAGCGGTGGTTCTGGTGCTCTGTCGCCCATTACGCGGTATGTAAGCATCCGCTAGCTCTCCTATGGGCACTACGAAGTGCGCAAGCTCGCTTGTGATCTTCACGTCCGTAGTCTTGTAACTATCGGCTTTCCTGATATCATTGAAATGCCGCAGCTCCCTGCGCTTTTTGAAAAGTTCCCTTCCTGATATGACATAGATTGTGAAAGCGGAGATTATACTGATCCTGTAAAGATGTAAGCCTAGCGCCAGAATGCACTTGTATGGCAAGAAATCTACCATGCTGGAGCGTAACACACTGCCACGCGCATAAAGTCCCACTCATTAGAGATCCAGCACCAAAGCTGATATCGCCAGTCAGTTGCCATGGATATCGCTTGATTAATTTTGACCTACTATTGCCGGGCCATACACTCGGCCTCGTGACGTGGTCTCAATAAATATGAGAGTCAACGCGATAATGAAGGGTACACCATAGCATAGCAGATGATATTTCCACTCCAGTGCCTTGAGCTGCTGAGAATTGTACTTCTTGAAGAGTGTCATGTAAAAGAGGCCGTGCTTTGCGACGTAAAGGCTGACGGCTAATTCGTCGCCACAAGCGCACATGTGGTGCCCAGTGGCACGGTAGATAATCTCTTATGACGCAGGGTCAATATGTCTTCTCCAAACCAATAATTCTCCGAGGCTCTCTGTGGCACCACATGCCGATACCGGACACCGCAAGCTCCAGAATCCAAAAACAATACTACATCTTCAACTGACTTGATGTATTCGACCCTTTTCGTGCACCAGCAAGCAATAACGAAGACCTAGATCTTGTCGGCTCATGATATTGCCGGATTTGTCTAGAATCATTAGTCCTGCTTTGGCCGTATCTCTCAAATATCAAAGCACCACGTGTACGCATCTGGTGACTCTGTCGGATCGTGACATGGAGAACGGGCGACCATAACGACAGAAAGAAGCCCGGTGGAGCCAATGTATTGTCGAATTAAGGTATGTTTCAGTCTTCAAAGCAGCCTCTATCGAATCAACCTCGAAATTGGTAGAGTGACCACCTGTTTGCTTCGCCAAAACTCAAAGTCATCGTATTGCCATCAAGCGAGGAGTAGCAGAGAGAAAGGGTGCCAAAAACATAAAGGACGGCGAGGAGTGGTGTCCATTACGACAACAGGAATGACACAGGAAGAAATGTAGAAAAGGACTGTCAGAATAAGAAAGCTATCGGCGCCGCTGTATTTTAGCTTCAACTTGCCATTAGTACATTAAATCGTTGATGATAATTCAACCCCTTCCACGTCCGAGAAGGACTATTACGTACTGCAGCTGAATCACGGGTAAATGGCATCACGAACATCTTGGGTCTGCTTAGAATTAGCAAAAGCAAAAAGAGACCATCCAATCGATGAATCACCATTTGTCATGGAGAATGGGTGCGCTCCGTTAAGGTGATGTGGCTCAATATTAGTGCACACTTTGGCAATGGATGTGTAAATCTCGCTCGCTAGTGTGCATCCACACGCTGAAATAGACTGATTGCACCAAAGTAGCCCAGGCCCGTTACAAATATCAATATATTCCTAGCGCAAAAATTGCCGCTGCAGCTTAAAGTTTGGCAAAACGACAAGGGGGCGCCACGACGGAGTTCTTCCTAGGGTTGCATTTGTCTTACTTAGGGTTTATGCTGCCCTCCATAGTCCAGGTACGCCTTCGACTTTCCTATCCTTGACATTACGACTGCGACTAAAGGTTCGCGAAGGCACACCGCCTGCCCGACGCTGGCCACTGTAAAGCATATTGCTGACCTTGGCCACGCCTCAATGCTGGTCTTTGTTGCGAAGACAGAGCGAATAAGCTCAGACTAGGAGACAGTAAGCCGCCTTTCTACATGTTGCTGACGGATGAGCCCAGGCTGGCCTCTTGATAGCAAAACTCTCTTACGGAAAACCATCTCAGCCTGGTCCATGGCTGTGCCAACCCTACAAAGCGTCTCTCTCGGAGTCCAACAGCTTTCCTCCTTACCCGTCGATCCATCATCACCATTCGGTGTGTCTTATGGCAGTCTGAAGCCCGCGATGCTCTACACCCGTGGCACACGGTCAGCTCGACCTAACGGCAATCTTCAACACAGAGTGCTCAGTGTTTGAGAGGGACACTTCTGAGATAAGATAATTACGAGGTTTCCAGTGGTGGGAGGAGGAACTGCGAGACATGTAGATATTACAAAGAGCTGAGTGCTTCGGAGTCAATCTCAGTTCTGGATGTTGCAATGCGGCCTGCAGGGAGAGGAAGTTCCTCGATCTGTGTTCGCTTCAGTCCCGAGGGTCCTTGATCATGTAGGAAGTCTCCTGTGGACTCTAGGTCAGCCCCTGTGCCGACATGGTACGGGTCCTAGTGGCACGTTGGGCAGGCTTCCGGCCACGGCAATCTGGTAAAAGAGCTGGGTCACTCTGTAACGCGCAGGATATCTCTGACCAGAATGCGCGTAGAGAGGAAGGCCGGCGTCGCCTAGCTATATCTACAAGGATAGGGAGACATCGGCTTCTCTGTGCGAACCTCTGACGGCAAACAGCGCATCCTGTTGCCTGTCCAGCCAACAACGTTCATTAAGGCTCACAGGGGGTTTCAATAGCCAGACCAAAATTGGCATGAATACTGGTGTGGTGGAGAAGGGCAAGGTGCGACCGTAGGATCAGGATCTCTCAGTTTCGTACGGTTAGAGCGTGTCGATAAGCAAACGGCTCCCAAGAGCGAGACATGATGAAGATATACAACGGAATCAGTACAGCTAATATGGGGAGCAAACAGCCATTCTTCGCGACGGTGAGTTCTGATCTACTTCGCTTTCTTGGTTGGGCTGAGTGTAGTTTGTGTCCGCCGGAGTTCTTGTTTGTCAATAACTCGCGGACAATAACTGAAGCAACTCCCCGCTGCTAGAATTATCTAGGAACTTCGAGCAATGACCGGTACCCCATCCTATGCCAACATCTGATGCACTACCTCTATTATACTTTGGGAAAACGTAAATGACGACCTTACGATGAGCCGGACGACCAACGAGTGCCCATAGCTAGAAGGGTAGAGCACTTGTCATACTCGATCAAGCTCTCAATAGGGTGATCGTGGAGACATTGAATTCTTACTAGACTCGATGAGTCTTTGCGAAGGGCACCATACCACCGCATGAATTAAGCGTGGGAAACTCCCGAGGGGACTCATCTTATCGGCGCCGTCACCACCGTTGTCCCTTCGTTTGAGAAGTCGATGCTTTGACAGGGGGCCTAGTGCGGGGATAAGGGAGATCATGGGGCCAGTAAATAACCTGGCCATGAGGCCATCTCTAGTGGTGTTCAAAGTAGCATGGCGAGCCACTCCGCCCACCTCCATACATAACTCTGCGCCAAAAGTCCTGAGCACGCCAGGACTGAGCTTACAGGGTAATCCAGGTACACAGACATGGGGCAAGTCAAATGCAGGTACAACTGGCTAAAGTGGTCTGTGCGACACCTTCTAGGCTTCCCGGGGCTGGTTTCCGGGCGACCCTCCAGGTGAGACCACTGGCTGGCTTTAGCGTGTCAGAGCTTTAGCCGCAGAGACTCCGTAAGTAGTTCCGTCTCTTTTGACTGGCTCACCCAGTCCATATTGGCTCTGCCACTTAGGTGGGGGAAAGCTTCACAATAGAATTGTGTGCGACTTGGATGGTGGCCAAACTTAGTAGATGTACATATACTAAATTAACCGGAGACACGAAAGCAATAGAGCCTGTGCCTCCATTCATCTCTGGTCCACTCTATGTTCCCATAGTCGATACCTATACACGGTATATTTCTTCGTGTCCGGCATGTTAATTGTTGGCGCATTAGGGGTTATCTAAGCAAGTATGCCCTGCCACGCCAGCAACAAGCATGCCTGATACAAAGTAATACCGGCAGTATCTAGCGCGACGCGAAGATACAGCCAAGAATCATCGACAGTCGGGAGTGCTTCAAAGCAAAGTGGAATACCGATACAGAACTGTTCCTGGCGTCGGTGCATTGTAAGCGCCTTCTCGCGGCTGGAAGGACTGGCGAGATCCAACCAGCGCATCTAGGTTGCGCTTCTTGCGCATATCAAATCCTATATCAGTCTAACTTGACTTACCATCATCTGTCCGGCCTTTTTATCACATGGCTGGTACACATCTCCCACGTGGTACCCGCGATACTTTGCTCGGAGCGAAGACAGGTCTCCTCAACTAGACAGTCGCTCTGCAAGCGGCGATCAGTGGCTACGGGTCGCGTCTTTGGCAGCGCTTCTCCACGCCATCAGCGGCAGTCGCGAAGAACAGATCCTGCGAAACAAGCCTACATAGCAATGATCGATATGAGTATATTAAGCAGGCTCTGCGTTCTGCAACATCAAGAGTATACACACGCACTCAAGACCTGCAGCAGTCATGTCTTCACCATTAACACGCCTCGCCGTAGCGTTCATCATTTCCCTCGCCTCCTGCTCCCCGCTATCATCTTCTTATGAACCTCGTAGCCTAGAGTCAAGAGGGATCAATTGTGTGGATGCTGCGGCTGTTTTCGACACCTCTTGCTGGGACACGCTGAACATTCCTAAATTTCTCAATGATCCAGTGACAGGATGGAAGAAAACAACTCCTACCTGCACGCCTACAGATAGCGGGGCGGCCTGCTGTCATGCGAATGAACCATGGTCGACATGTTTCCTGCGGTTATATTCCGGAAGACTAGGAACTGACTGCAGTGATATTGCCCACATCAGGAACGAGTGCCAACTTCAGTCTCCGGCTTCGACTTTGGCTCCGAGTATCGCAGCGTCAGCTCGCTATGTTGTGTACGGCATCGTCTCTATCGGTCGTCTCTTTGAAAGCATAGCCTCCAGTATGTCATTTCCATGCTAACAGTTACTCATGTCGTCCTCCCACTGACACCTTAAGTAGCACTTCGCGCAGCGGAAGCGGGCAACGGAAAATTACAGGACAATCTTCGGTCCCTTATTGTCAATAAGGCAAATTCTGTGAGCAGCAACCAGACTGCCTTTGACACTGCTCTCAGTCTTGGGCCCATCGCTCTGGCCGCAAGTTCTCCCGTCGCGCTCGCCCCAACCCCTTCACTAACCTTCATCAAGAATCTCCCCTCAGCAAAATCCGCAGACAACCCGCTCAACGCCCTCCACACTTCAGGGAGGACTTTCCTGCAAAGCCTCCACCAAGCCCCTACCGTTCCTCAAGCAATCTGGTCACCTTCCACCGGAGCCTCCGGTGACTTCCAACACGGTCTAAGTCTGATAATGAATGACGCATCCACCTTCATCGCCTTCGCCAGCAACGGGACATTCTCTGGGTCACCTGCGCCCACATTTACAGGCGGCGAACTACCCCTCCTCGCATCCACAAACGTGTACGAAGCTTCCTGGTTCCTCCAGCAAAACGGATGGTACGCCATTCCCGGCCCTATGAGTACCGCCGCAGACACCCTATCTCACACCGATGACCATGATCTGGGAGATGGAGGAATTGCCTGGACTCAGGGTGTTGAACTTGCGGCTGGCTACCGTTCACCCGTCACGAACCGGACGTACACGCTCCGATACGGTGGGTCGGGCAAGCCGTCCACATCTCAGACGGATATGTTGGGTCAGCTAAACGGGATTCTGAGGGGTAGTGAGGGCAGTGCCAATTATGGTGTTGTGGCCACGCCGGCGCTGTTTGATTGGGCGTATAATTGTACGTTTGAGGGTAAGGCAGGAGGAGCGCTCGTGGCTGTTGGGGCGGATGGCTCGGTGGATATGGCGTGTATGTCGGTTTTACCGATGCGCTTGGTGGAGGGCTCGCCTTGTCCGGAGGGGGCGAAGCTGGATGGTGAGAAGTGCCCGTTTGGGTATTTGGGATGAAGTACAGCATGAGACTTCGACACATGGACCGACCTGCGCTCTCAAGGCACCTACTTCCAGCGTCATACTTATCTTAGTAGGCATTCAGCTATCTCTGTCGCTCGATGCTTTGGTCCACCTTATTGAGTAAGAGGATTATTGTCCGCTCTCGCATTCGAGCCAGGATCTAGATGGAAATCTACTCGTCAGACTAGATCTGGAAAAGGCCGGGATTTTGATATTATACTGCGATTCGTCGGCTGTCACAAAAATCTTACTGCTTGGAATAAACAGCGAAACAGCCGACATGGAGAGAGTCTTGTAGTTGATGCTGCGGTTGTATTCTCCAAGTAATTGCATTGTCGCTATCAAGGACAACAATTGCGTTGAAATCTGCTTGGTGGCTTGCACCACCAGGACTGACAAGTCCACGGCTGTTTTGATATTCAAGTGCTGTTATAATTATGCTCGAGTTTCGTGTGTATGGAACTGATTTGTTGCATGGACGCCAGTCTCATGTATCCATGAATAGTACCGGGCGTTCCTGTATGGCGCTGAACTAGGCGGAAGCCACCACCGAAGTTTCTAAAATAGCTTTGCCAAGTAAATACTCATCTCTCCCACATTTTTATCGGACTATCTGTGTCTTATTATACACGATATTCTGCATTGAGGCTGTAGTCATGGCACCCTGCTGCGGTTTCAGATCCTATGTCGTCTCGAACGAGTCTAATCTTCTGCTCTTATGCAAGCCACAACCACATTTTTTGGGCAGGCTGAAGTTGTGCATCCAGGTCTTCGAACACTCAGGATATATGAACTTACCACAATACCCACCTCGTTCACTTTGCATACAATCCATACCATCCGTCCAATTCACACCAATAAGTCTTCTTCATCCCCATCAACCATAAACCCGCTTCTGGTTGAGATCACCCCCGAACAACCTCAGTTCCTCCCCAAGCAGCTAATTATCTTCCCTCTGCTGCATCCCATACGTCCATAACTCTCTCTCAAATGGCGGATCCAATCAGTCTTACAGTGGTCGCCGCTGCAATCCCCCTTGCACTCGGTAGTATCGAAAGCGGTCGAAAATTAGTAATCGAGGGCGCCCCTCTGATTCACGACATGCAGACCGAAAGGCGTTTGCGCAGACTCAACTCTCTGTTTCATAAAGCCAGGACGCCGGGGGCGCTGACTATAAGAGGTATGTGTGGTGTGTACGATAAATGTCATGGATCCTAGCTGGTTTGGCAGCTTTTGCATGTCCGGTAGACTTAATTTTGCTGACTGTTGATGAAGATGTCAAAATCGCGCGGAAACTACTCTTCCAGATCCAGGCCGCCGCGCTATTGAGTGAGAATTAGACACTCCTGACACACCTCGAGGCGGGAATGATCTGCATTGAAAGCAGTCTGGCGCCAATCTCAGATATGGAAACTATCACACCAACCACTACTTGTGAGAAGCCCTTCCCGACTGTCGAGGTCAAGGAACCGCAGAACAGAGTAGCCGCTTCTCTTGCAGATAACAAGCCGACTTGTTTCGAACAGCGCAAGAGGGGGAAAGGACATGTAATTCTACCAGGCGTTTTTGCCTGCTCCGCGGTTACTGCTCTGCCTCCATTGGTTTTGGTACCGCAGATCAGACACATCTGCGATTTTCGTTCAGGGTGAAAGGGTGTATGTGCAGTGAGGGGCTTTCGGTTGATTTCATCCCTTGTAGATTGATTTCAGCGGAGCGAGGCGTCATTTGTCCCCTCAGGCTAGGCGATGGGATATACCCAGGTGGTCTTACAAGGTTGGAAAATTGGATGATCTTTTGCTGCTTAAGGAATAAAGTGTTTTCGATGATAATAGAGATGGACTAAGACGCTGATAGTTGAGAAGGCGAGAAATTCGGGAGATATTCAAGTATCAGAACCTAGAGAGTCGAGGCACGAAAGGGTGAGGGTGAGGGGTTTACAAGGAGTTGGAGTTGTTGAACCAAGACATTAAAGCAGGCTTTGTGGCCAGGCTTGGCAGAATCCGCTCCACGATTTGTCTGCCAATACCGTATATATATAAAGTGGAGCTTGAGATCGCTACTTTGGGCTTCTTAATGCATTGTCTGGTGTATAATAGAGATCTAGAGCAACCTGACCCACCTGGTGTGTCCTACCTTGCCATCGTAATCAGCAATTCCAATATTGTTATCTGCCATAGATTAGACAATTATTCCCACATCGCTTCTTATAAAAGCGACTTCCCGAGCTTTGTTGTGATACTGCTATCCATCCGGAAAAGTAGACAAGATCTCACACTATCGCGATTGTAATCAGTACGCAAACCAGACTGACACCCAGAATACTGTTCCGTGCCACTATCGAAGCAGGCGCATGTCCTGTAAAGTATTCAAAGCTAGTGCCAGTAGTGTTTGGCAGTGCTATTGTTGTTGAAGCAAGCCCGACACCGCTAGGACCAATACTGACGGTTTCGTTGCCAAGAACCACAGTGGTAGGATTAGCACCAGACACAATGCTATATGTAGTACCACTGATTATAGCTTTGGTGGCGTCCATAGAGAACGTAAGTCCATTTGCTGTATACGGAGAGAGAGTAGCTTTGGCGCTTATACCATTAGGACCTAGGATAAACGTCCGGCCATCGATGACAACGGTGGAAGATGGCTGGGTTGCTCCTAGAGTATAGGTTGTGCCGCTGACGATGGCTTGGGATTTGCCCATGGAGAATGTAAGCCCATCAGCTGTAAAAGATGAAAGGGTAGCTTTGGCACTTATTCCATGAGGCCCTAGAATAAACGTCCGGCCGTCAATGACAAGGATCGAAGATGTTTGCGTTTGTTCTAGAGTATAGGTTGTGCCGCTAACGATAGCTTGAGATCCGGCTATGGAGAATGTAAGCCCATCAGCTGTGAACGAAGACAGAGTAGCTTTGGCAATTATGTCACTGGGGCCTAGGATGAATGTTTGGCTATCAATAACGAGGATTGATGAAGATTGAGTTTGTCCCAGAGAATAAGTTGTGCCGCTAGCTATGGCTTGGGATTCGCCAATGGAGAATGTAATGCCGTTGATGGTTACAAAAGATGTCGAAGACGGGTTTCCGAAGCCATTCATAATGATCGATCCAAGAGGCCACGATCCTGTGGCAGCTTTGGTGCGTGATCCATCGAGAGAGACCCTCGTTCCAGATATCGTGGGACCAGCGTTATTGTCGGTCAAAGTCTGACCTTCATACACGAACTCGGATGCTCTATTGGCCGTGGCCACTGTGTCACCAATAATCAGAACTGGCAGGTTGTTACTCTGCCCTGAGAAAGGCCCAACTGAGAATGTGAGACTGGCTGCTATCATAGTGATCGGTACAATAGGATCGTTGACTCTCGGTATTGTTATTGCAGTCTTGTCGATGTGAATTATTCCACTTGCATAGGCTACTGTTTTGCTCTCAATTGTGGTCGCTGGGGCTCCATCAGACATTACATGATGTCCTATGTAGACTGCTGGAGCGATCGAAATTGACTGCAAAACTGGGTCCAATTTCGTATGCGGGTCATCTGTGGCTGCTTGTATAGACGGGTGAATGATAGGCCAGATCGATTTGGGTATAGAGCCTTCGGGGGAAGGCTGATGTAGGGGATTAGAAAATATGAGATCAGGTCCTGGGGTGGAAGTCGCAGCTGGCGTCTGTGGAGTCGGCGTAGCACCATTGATCGCTGTACTGGTATGTGTAGACGTCTCGAGATCTCGATGCGTGGTCGTTGGGTGGAAGGCGGTCAGATCTTGTGCGGGCTGCAAGGCTCGCGGAGGATCGTAAAAGGCGCTGATACCCTGGAATTCATCTAAAAATTAGCTCTTCAAACCGGGGACGATTGTTCGGGTATCTCATGACCTGACACGAGGCGGTACAATTTTCTCAGACTGGCTCAATCGTTTTCTGGGTTGAAACGGGTTCGACAGACAAGAAAACTTTCCTTCCGTGTTGTTCCGAAGTTGGGACTTCATGCGTTATCTCAGATGTAGATGCAAGTTGATGAGTGCCATGCCAGACCACAGGATAAGAGAGATTTTCCGCACGTGTTGCTCCTGTATTGAGAAGGCATCACATACGGTGCATAACTAGTGGAAAAACCTACGTCTAGGCATGAGCGCCATCCCATATCTATACTAAACAGTTGCTAGGAAAATCACATTAGATAATCCTCTATGCTCATTGAAGATAAACACACCGTAGGTACAGACATTGTCGGATAACAAGGATTGTAAAGATAAGTCCAGGTCTCGATATAAGGTCCCAGAGAAGAATCTGTATATATTGGGGGTAGCGTGGAGTAGGTGGAGGTGGGACCGCTATATTCAAAGCCGACGTCGACGTAGTAGAGACTCGTCAAATTGGAACAGTTTCTGTCAATTCTCGTTAGGATCGAGTTCGTGCGATTAAGTAACAGACACGGAGTCGAAGGGCGACCTTCTTTCTTGTCCCTCCTCCGAAAATGTCCCGAGGGGGCATAGACGAGTCTTACGCTTTTGTCAGATCTTCGTAATTGAAAGCCGTCCAGATGTATTTGCTGTGCGGCCACAAAGTTCCGCTTATATACGAGCCACCTTGGCTTGTAGATAGCTCCGATGGTTCAAACGATAAAGTCCTGTTGTAGTACGTCTCCCCAACTGGGCCACATAGATCGGTGGCAATAAGGGATTCGAATATGACGTAGACTGAGGGAGAAACGCTGAGTTGTCTCAGCTTTAGCCTTTCAAAAGCTGCAATAGGTACACTTACAATGTAAACCCATTTTCATCTACTAGAGCGGTCACGTTCGGTGTGGGGGCAGGAGTAGGCCAGTATTGTACTTGTACGTTTCCCCCTGAAAGAGAGCATGTCGAGCAACAAGGAGACGAGGCTGTGAAAGTCCAGTCGTTCGCATAGGAAGGTGACTCGACATACCCACCGCCGTTGTTCCACCAAGTCGTTCTAGCAGGGACGACGGACCCAGTCGCAAGGAAGCTCGAATAGCCTTTTGAGAACTGGAGTAAGCATTGACTTCGGAGTGCCGTATCAGTGATTGAAGTGTAAGGATCCCAGTATTGCGGAGCCCAAGCCCCGTTTTTCCTGGGAAAATCAAACCAGCATTGAACTAAATTACTCTCGGTGAAAGTGCTCGTATAGCAGGTGTAGTATGAGACGAGGTTCATGGTGGATGAAGCTTCTGAAGAGGTAAGCACTGCAATTGACGAGGACATTCGGCTCTGGGCAAGTCTCAAGAGGATTATCAGATCAGTGTCGATGTTCAATCTCAAATGCTCACCTGGCCTCATTTCGTCTGTCAGGCTACTAGCGACGGTGATAGGGCCCATGGTCAGATTTTCAGCTGCCGTCCAAATCGATTTACTTCCCGTATGTATTCCACTGTTAGAAAAGTGAGAAGGACCGCCAGCTGAGTAGCAAAATGCCGAGGAACATAATACAAATGACGCGATACGCCACAAGATTCGAGATAGAGAGGAAATGGACAAGGCAGGCATGATCATTTTTTGCAGCATGACAGCCAGTATGTCCAGGCACCGAGATCGTGAGGACGATGAACTGGTATCTTAGTACTTGGCGAACTTTCCAAGATTTTTGGGAGCAGCGGAGCAGCATATTGAGCAATCGAGGGCCACAAGAACACATTGAGTATCCCCAACTGCAACACAGCCTGCGAGCGAGGAGTGCCTGCACTTGGAGGGGGCCGAAACGACTAGACTCTTTCAAAAGAATCACACCTGAAGCGCGTGGAAGAGCCAAGACGAGTGAATGCGACTCGCTTACCAAAGACCGACAAAGTTCTTGGCAAGACGCTCGACGGAGGGCCCAACGCCCTGCAGCAGATATTGAGACTGTAGGCCATTGGACGGTAGAGGCCGACCCCACATTCGACCAGCCTATTGCTGTCTAGCGCCGCTAATTTTGGACTCTTGGCTTGCCGTGAGATATTGAAAAGGTTCGTATTAGAACAGAGCCAAGGCTGTCTCATGTCGACCTGTGTAACGGACCAGAAGATTTAGGAGAGATCGCTCTTCGGCTCCACCTGGACGTTACTGGCAGAAATCGTCCTAAGTGGCCTGAGCGGAGAGGTTCGTCTTTGGCAAGCAAGCTCTGGGATCAGACGTTACTGCGAAACATTCGTAGCGTTATCATCGCTTCCTGCAAATCATGAGCAGTGAGAAGGACTAGCTACTCGCCTTGATTAGGTAGTGCGACAGACGAGGAAGTGCGATAGTTGCCAAGAGCTTGGCCCCAAGCTACTCTAGAGCCCTTCACTACTCCTTCTCATCTAGTAATGCAATCTACCTAATAATGCAACGCGCTAGCAGGGGGACTTTAGGGTTTAATATCTTAGGGTTAGAATATCTTCAAATTTCTAAAACTAAGCATCTTGCATTATTAATTAAGTTATAGAACTATTAATACTATATATATAAATCTAAAACTTATATTTAAGACAAAATCAATTATATTAAGTTTAACTAATTAAAACTTATATATTAATAAAACTATTATAATATTTCGAACACTTTAAAGTTAATATAAAATTTATCTATATATTAAGAATCTTTTATTAATAATTTAAGATAATTCTCTAGAAATTCTAGTAACAACTTAAGACTTTTAAAGTTATTGTGTCAATATTTTAGTTTTAAAGCTACATTAGTAGATTTAATTAATCTTAAATTAATAAAGTTAAAATTTAAGAAATAAATTAAATATATATTATTTATGCAATGTTAAAAGTATTATTTATACATTATTAAAACTTGCGAACGCAATTATAGAAAATGCTTTTATCTATATATTATTCTCGCATAGAAATTTTACAAATTATTTAATCTTATTATATAAATTACTATAATAGAAACAAGTAATAAACGAAGATTTAATCGAAGTATTATAAGAGTTTGTACATATTTTAAACGTTAAAATTATATTTTTTATTAAGTTTTTTTTAATTTTTTAAATGCAAGCTTCTTGTTATTTCTTAAATATTCTTAAGATTAATCTTAAATTATTTAAGTTTTCTTAATATTTTAAAATTAAGAAATTAATTTCTTAAATTATTTATATCTTAAATTGCTTATAACTAGAATTAATACAAACTTTTATTATATTATTTTACGTATTATTTTTAAGATATTTCTATAAGATTATAAAGTTTATAAAGTTAATATTTATTTAAAAGCAACATATTATTAAAGAAGAAAAAAAATTATTAGTTATATAAATTAAATTAATGTAAATTTAAAAATAATTATTATATAATTATTAAATTTAATTAATAATAATAAAGTTTTTAATTCTAAGAAATATTAATATTATTAAATATTTTTTAAATATTTTTTAAATATAAAAGTTTCTATAATATTTTTTATATCTTAATAGTAATTAATCTTAATTAATTAAATACAATTATCTTTATTTTAATTATTATAAAAATATTTAGAAATAATTTTTATTCTTTTAACAAATAATAAAATATTATAATTTTTTTCTTTTAAATATTTATAATATAAATAAAAAGAATTTTGTTTAAAAATTATTAGAAATTCTTAAAATTATTTGTAACAAATATCTTAAAGATATTAATAAATCTTTATATAAATATTGCAATTTGCGCAAATAAATATTAATAATTAAATATATTTATATTAATAAAACAATTATATTATTGTATTTAATTTTTATTAAAAAAAAGCATTTATATATTTAATTAAATATTTTTGTTATATATAATTTATAAGATAAATTTATATCTATTACAAAAAATAAATAAATAAATAACAAAATAAATATTAAATAACTTTAATAATTATTTAAATTGTAAATTTATTATTATTAATAAAATTAATATTATTATTTATTTCTTAATAAATATTAATTTTATCTAATAATTAAAATTATTTAATTTTGTATTAATAATAATATTATAATAATTTGTTTATTATTATATTTTATATATCTTTTGCAATTATTAAATATAAATATCTTTAACTTAATAATAATTTATTATAAGAGCAAATTAGTAATTATATTATATAAAAAATTCAATTTTACTATTAATAAACTTAAGTTTATATAAATCTTTTATAAAATATATATTAAAACAATATTAAAAAGCAATATATTAAATTTCTAAAAAATTATTAAATTATTTTCTTATTATTTTAAAATAATATTATAAAAGATAAATTATAGAAATAAAAAATTATTAATATCTAAGAAATTTTTTATTATTATTATTATCTTTAATAAAGTTTTTATAATTATAATAATATTATTAAATAAAATAAAATAAATTAATAATTGCATTTTTTACTATAAGAAGAATTTAACTAATTGCGAAATTATATTTATTTATATATTTATAATTATTTAAATAATAGTAAATATATATATTTATAAATAAACAAATAATATTTTTATTAAAATTATTAAATTTAAGAAGAAAAATAAAAATTAATAAAAAAACAAAATAATAAGACAAGAATATTAAACAAATAAATATAAAATTAAGAATAAATAAAGATTTTAATAAAGAAAAAAATTAAGATTTTAAACAATATATATCTTAATATTTTTAAATATTTAATAATAAATTAATAAATTATAAATTAAATTAATTAATAAATTGCAAAGAAAATAAAACAAACAATAAAACAAATAATAAAAATAATTGCAAAGCAATTAATTATATTAAAGAAATAAAAAATAAAAAATAAAAATAATCTTTATAAAATTCTTAGAAATATAATTAATATTAGTATTTTTAAATTTTAAAACTTTTAATTTAATTTAAAAAAAAGTTCTTAAAAGAATTTTTAAAAAACTATTATTTATATATTAGATATATTATATTGTTAAACTTGTTTCTTAAACGCATAGAAACAACACTTTTAATATATATATATAATAAATAATATTATATTTATTAAATTATAATTATTATAATCTTTTAATTTAATAAAGTTTAAAGTATTTATTATTTCTAAAACATTATAAAGTAATAATAATTTAATAAATATATAGATTAAATTATAAGATTATAAGTTTAATTTATAAAATATTTATTAAGTTAAAAGAATTTTTAATTGCATTTATAAGATTTTTTATTTCTAAAAATTTATTTATAATATTATAAACGTAGTTTAATCTAGTTTTCTTTTAACTTATTTTCGCAAACGTAAATTTAAAGAAAAAGATAATTATTATATTATTAAGCTTATATCTTAAATGCGCAAAAGCAACATTTCTAATATATATATATAATAAATAATATTGCGTTTGTTAAATTGCAATTATTATAATCTTTTAATCTAATAAAATTAGAAATATTTACTATTTCTAAAATGTTATAAGATATTTCTTATTTATTTTCTTTAATAATATTATATATTGCTTCTATTATACTGTTTATATTATTATTGTTTCTATTATTATTTATATTAAAGTTAAAGAAACAAAGAAAAACATTATTATAAAAAATAACAAAAAAAATAATAAAGAAATCTTTTAACTATAAAGAAATAATAACTTCTATTATATTATAAGTTAATTAAATAGAATAAATAATAAAAACTTTATAACAATAATATTTGCAAAATCTCTATTAAATTATATATATAAATTCTATTATTGTTGTTTTAAATAAAATCTTAATAAAATAATAATTAATTATATATTATCTTATAACTTTAAAAATAATAAAGAAGATAATATTAATTTATAAAAATAATTTAAATATAAAAGAAATTATTATCTATATATATAATATTTAGTTGTTTATTTATATTGTTATTTTGTAATTTAAAGTTAATAATTAGTAGAATAATTATTTAAATAATATAAACAATAATTAATATAAAATTTATAAAAAAAGTAATAATTAATCTATTTATAAATATAGTTTAATTAAAATATTATTTAAATCTTATTCTAAGTACTTAAAATTTTTTTTTTTAGATATATTTCTTAAATTAACAATGCAAAGACTATTTATAAGATTAGAATTTTTCTTAATTTATTTTAATAATAGAAAGATATATTTAATAAATATTCTCTAATAATAATAATATTTTTTGCGTATTTTAAATATTTAATTCTAGAATCTTTATTAATATATTATATTATTAGATAAATTATATTGTTAAATAAAAAGAAATAAGATTTAAAACTTTATATTTATTGTATTTCTAGAAAAATATTACAAATTTAATTTAAAACAATATAATATATAATTTATAACGCAATATATAATATAAGATATAATTATTTATATATTTAATAACTTAATAAATAAATAATATTTAATATATTTAATAAATTTAACAATAAATTAAATAAATAAGAAAAATCTTCTTTAATATATAAATCTTCGTAGTGTAATTATTAAATTAAGTTAAATTTTTTTTAACTTAATTTATTCTCTTAAGTTTTATATAATTAAATTAAAATTAAGATTTATTAAATTAATGTTAAGAACTTAAGTTAATTTCGTCGCATTAATATTCGTTTATTTTATTTTATCTTATTTTATCTTATTTATGCGTTAACTTAATTAAATTAACGCAAGATTTACGTTAATTATATATAATTAGCGTATTATATAATGTTACATAATTAGATAAATTAAGTTAAACATTTAATGCACATTCTTCGTTTATTTTATTTTGTTAAGCTAGAAAATTTGTTTAACTTTAGAATCAAAATTAAGCAAATTAATTTCATTAAATTCAATTTAACGGTTAGGGTTAGGGTTAGGGTTAGGGTTAGGGTTAGGGTTAGGGTTAGGGTTAGGGTTAGGGTTAGGGTTAGGGTTAGGGTTAGGGTTAGGGTTAGGGTTAGGGTTAGGGTTAGGGTT
>JAABUO010001540.1_pt1 | contig 29850 bp, 27 predicted proteins | sample 5559291 | NCBI WGS metagenome assembly JAABUO01 (sample SAMN10711878, study PRJNA513372) | rock metagenome | isolation source: Antarctica rocks | place: Antarctica: Victoria Land, Finger Mt sud | reverse complement strand
GTGGGGCGGTGTGTTTGGGGGGGGGGGGGGGGGGGGGGGGGGTGGAAGGAAGGCAGGCAGACGAGATTATGGCGAGTAAATAGATTAAGAAACGAGTTTTCAAAGAGTCAGCAACTACTTCCGCTCGCTTTCGAATCGCTAGCGTCTGCTTCATTTCCTTTCACACCGCGCCGAAACTGAACTCTGTCAAAAAATCAAAAAATACCAAACAAAAACTTCGATTTTCACACACACAACCCCCCCCCACCAACCAAAAAAAATTAGACTGGCAACTGATAAGAAGAAAGTACCTACCTACATACCTAACCTACCTACCTAATACAACAAACCCCCAATGCCCCTCGTCACGAGAAAAAACCCACTTTTTTTTTCTTCAAATGAATAGGGAAATAGGCATTTTTATGCTACGAGGTGGTAAGTATTTCATTCATCGGGGATTAATGTTTATGCTGAAGGATTTTATCTTTAGGTCTTTTCGAAGGGGGCGGTGCATTTCTCCTGCTTCCTACCTTCTCCCTTTCTTCACCCCCCCCCGGTCCCCGGCTTCTCTCATTCCCGCTAATTCCCACCATGCGCGCCTGCTCAATGCGCTGGTTTGGCTCATAGGCTGGTGGAGGATAATTCTCAAGGGAAGGGGGGGGAGGGTGTGGGAAGGAAGGGTGGGAATGAGTGGGGGGAAGGGGACTTTGGGGGGGGGAGGTAAGGGGTAGAGCTAGGGTTTATTGTGTTTCGGTTATGGGTATTCAGATGGGAGGGAGAAGGGGGAGAGGTGAAGAGTGGAAGGGGGAAGGGGGAAAAGAGGGAGTGGGTTTGGTTGATAGGGGTGGTTTGGATGGGGGAGGATATGAGGCTGTGGTGGAGGGAGGAGGGAGTTGAGTTTGGGGGTTGAGGGCCTTTCGAGGTGGTGGAATGGGTGATGGGATGGGATTTGTGTGATGTGTATGATAAAGGAGAGAGGTTTTTGGTAGTGTTCTGTTATGGCTTGATCGATCGATTGATTAATCGAGGAAATGAACAACGTGGGAATAACAAAGAACATATCTCTCCTCGAGAGTAATGTTTGTGTTTTTGGATGGGTAGGGTTGCATTTCGCAGGAACACCTCTAGGAATCAGCAACGCCGCGAGCCTGACCCTTAGGCATACTGCGAAATGGGTTTGATAACAACGTCACAGCCCTTCGAAGTCTGCATGTGATGGTTAGTCCTCACACAAACTTTTTATTCAAAACCACTACAGTTATCTTAAGCTTGAAAATGACTAGATGATCCGGACGTGGATACGAAACTCGAAGGGAATGAGGGAATTTTGAGCCGGAGCCGATCTGAGCCGACATACGAATAGAGAAGGAATATCACTACCTCCACACTCCAGCGGACCTTTCCGACAGAGGGTTGCTTAACCGTCTCAGGTTGGCATGCTGCTCGGTCTCGCACATCTACTCTTCTGGAGCTGGAGTCTCAACCGTCTTGCTCATTCCTAGGACTTTGCTCGCCTTGGTGGAAGTCCAACTTTGACCTACTCCATCCAAATTCGCCTCCGTGCCAGTATCTGCAGAGCCTTCCTTCAGCGTCGGTGGCACTTGGAGAGCCCTCCCCGCTCGGTCCCATCCCGGTGGTAAGAACATCTTTGTCGCTGCAGCGTCCTTTTTCAGCTTGCTAATGACTCCATCGGTCAGGAGTACAGCGGGGATCTGGGCTTTGAGGGCTTCGTAGAAAGAATCGGGGTCGGTCAATGCCGTCCAGCCCAAGGAAAGCTGATAGACAGGATAAATCCGATTCCAGGAATGAATCCAAGGCCGAATGTAATTCCGTTCTTCACGTAATCGGCGAACCAAGTGGTTGGCTTATGAGGCATCCATTGCAACTCGACGCCAAAATTGGCGTTCGCAAATTTTAATTGAAATCGTATCCATCAACACGCGACTATTTCGGCGACAGTGAGATAGTCTCGATAGCACGCAAGGGACAAAGCTTATAAACTTAGATCTGTAAGCGTTCAACTGCCGAAGCTGTCGGGGAAGCGCCAATAGTTGCAGGAGACCGTAAACGTCGAGTCCTACCGCGTGATCTTGGTATATTTTAAGACCGAATGTCTTGTCGCAATTATTGCCTGCGAACTCGTTATCTCTTGGTCGCCAGATCTGCACCAAACCCCTCTGCGTGAAACTGATTTGAATGTACGTGCACAGATGTTTGTACTGTGCATCGGTCTGATGCGCAATTGGGATATATATAGCGCGGATGTACCCCAATAACTACCATGCCGTCAACATAACATCACAGGCACTGGACAGGAGGATGACAGACATCAATCCAAACAAACCTCTCTTCCTTGATTAGCATGGGAATTGTCATGAAACAGGCCTGAGAACGTTGTCAGACAAGAGAGACCCATCGATGCCATGATATACCGACCTCGGCGGAAGCTCCCTGCTCTCTGGCCTTGATTTTGTTTCCGCTCGTACAAAGATTATGCTGAAACCGCCTCTTGATGTTATCGGGAGTAGGTCCATACGAGAATGAAAGCTGCTCCCAACAGCCGTAGTCCGTGTTCCACCAATCACCTCTCACAATCTTGTATCCTGATCACGGGTGTGCTCTTCCTTTGGGAGACTTAGCCGCTACACTACCGTGGTATGCTTCCTGGTTCCACACATATTCGACCACAATGTTACTGTAAAAGTCTTCGATCTTGCCTGCATGGTAGCCATCGGCTTGCGAGGTATTTAGAACACTTCGTTTGAAGAAACATTCTCCCTCTGGATAAGCGAGAGCCATTTTCGATGCGTAAATTGAGTTCAGTAAGAGAATGTCTGGTAAAAGTAGTGAGAGGGGGAGCTGCTTATATAGAAATCCCATCGTATACGAAGAGATCACCGCGGACCTTGATATCGATCCAATGGACACAGTTTTCGCAATCGTGCATCCTTCGACAGGCGTGGAGAAGGAAATATCATGCGGGCTTCCGATCCGGAGCTTCACTTCTTTCGTTTTCGTTGCTTCGTCAAGAGGCATTGCAGCTTAGTATATCGAGTAACCCCACATGCTTCCGATTCTGAACCTGTATACAACCTTCATGCGGATGCTACAAACGCAATCTGATTGTTGGAGGCTCCTCATTTGATCTGCCGTAGGCCATTTCAACTTACAGGCCCCTCTTCTCACCGCGATAACCTGTGCAGCTTAGGTTTCGCAGCAACGCCGTGAAATCTCCTGCAAAGATTGGCCGATCCACTGTAACTGCTAGTGTGAAGCTCCCAGGACATACCGCTCCTTCTCTCAACCTCAGAGTTTGTATAACCTTGTGACGTGATTTATCAGGTGCGAATTCGGGCCCAACGCTGGATATTGGATCCAATTCGGCGAAGGCATGCGAGTTATTATCGTGTCCACCTACCACGAAGTAAAGCACCTTCGGTCGACGCAAATACACGTCAATACTTTGAGTTTCTCTGAGCGGGGTCGTTGAGTTATTCTCCGCATTCCAAAGGAGATTTTGTCGTATCATGCAGCAATCTGCTTCTGGCAATTGATCACACTGCCAAAGTCGAAGTTCCGATCAACGCGTATTCCCTCCCCCGCAACGTGTGTGCTTTTTGATCTTCTGCATTGTGTCTTAGTAGCACCTCTGATATCCTCGGCTGTTGGTTTGATCGGGTGACCAACACAACGAATGCCGTTCTTGGCACATTTTGATTCTTGACGCCGTTGTGCCGTCGTTGGTCTACGTAGATTCGACCATCTGCAAGCTGCGGCCCCGCAATTACGGTGTCGTCATTTCCGGCTTTGCAGTCGTTTTCTGCTACAAGTGCCGTACGGTACACATTGTGCAGGTGGCGGGAGCCGTTTTGGGTTGGGTTGGAGAGTGATGATGAGAGATTGATAGTGGAAACGAAGAGTGGAAATGGTGGCGATTGAGTGAGTTGATTCTCAAGATATGGAAGGGGGAAACTAAGCCCTATGGTGGGTAGTCCAGAAACTGTACAGAGCAAGTGGGCGTGACGGGGATGTTTGTTGAGAATAGAAGTGATGCAAGAGAAGACGGGCCGGCTCATTTGGTTTGTGCGGATAGAGGCTGTTGGATTTGCCCGTTTTGTCTAGATCTTTGACCTCTCTAATCACCGTCCTTATTGCAATCAATTAACAGTCGGGTTAGAGCTCAGCTCTTCCGCATCATTCTGAATTGTCAGGGCAGAGAACAATTGCATAAGGATTGTGACATTGGTTGAAGGGTTGCGTGTCTTTCATTCGCCAAGTACAAAGTCCAGCTCGTAAGCACGAGTACATGGGTATATCGTCCAGCGATCCATATCCCCGACCTACGCTCCATCTCCCGAGGGTACCCTAAAGTCCTGTCCTCCTTCTATAGGAATACCCAAATCCGGGTTTCCTCTGCCGTCAAAGTTGACAATTTGCGCCATGGTGTACCTATCTCCACCACAGCTCCCAGCAGCATTGGTGGTCGCGTGGTAAGCGTTCCAAACCTCGGTTCCATCCGGACTCGAGAAGAAGCAATTATGTCCCGTCCCGTAATTGCTATTCGCTGCCGAAAAGGCTGGTCCTGATTTCGTCCAGCTGGACGCTTGTAAGGGATCGCCACTGCCATCATAGGCAAGCAGGCCGAGCGCATACGTCGCGGTACCGCACCAGGAGGCGGAGAAAGAGAGCCAGGTTCGACCGTCGTGGTAGAGAGGGTTGGGGCCTTCGTTCACAGCGGCTGGTTGTCCTGGGACGGCATTGGCCATTTCCCATTGCTCGGTAGGCTTGGAGATGACGGACCAGGGGCCGATAGTCCAGGCATTGGTGTCAAGGGCGGCGATGTTGATGCTCTGGACGCCGCTTTTGTCAATGGCGGAGCAGACGTGATAGCGACCAGCACCGATGGTTAGGTATGTGCCGTCGATGGACCAAGGGTCCTTGCCATCTGCGCCACCTTGGCCGCCCGGGGCTGGCGTTAACTCAGCGAGGAAAGTGTAGGAGCAGTCGTAAGGATTAGAAGGGCAGCCTTGAAGGACAAAGGAACGTTGGCCGGATTCAATGACGCCATTACCCGCGGTGTAGAAGATGTGCCAGCTGGTGGAAGGGTCAGGAGAGTTTGATTGGACGGAGTGAGAAGATCACTAACATTCCATCAATGTGGTGCATTTCTGGAGCCCAGAAGTTTGCATTGCGATTAGGATCTGTGTCTGTCCAAACTGTTTTTGTCTCGCCACCCAATAGACCACCGACTGTTTTTGACCGGGTTACAGATATGTGTGAGCCTTCAGTGTTAGTCAGGTAGTAGTATCCTCCAGTTGTAACCATGTGCGGGTCCGCTCCTGGACTCCGAATTGGACTTTGGAATGTTTGACATTGCGCGAGTAGGGCAAAGCCCAAAGTAGATAAAGCTGTAAAAAACATGGTGGCAGAGATATAGGGCTAGCGGCAGAGCTTGTCAGCAATCTTGCACTTGAGTTACTCCATGGGAAGGATATGCTTTATGGGATATAAAGCTTCGTCAGGTCAGAAATTGATGCTATATTCAAAGACGATATACTAAGAACGAAGGCGGCTAATTGATTGCACTGCAATTCTGTTGTGCCGTTGGTGACATAGTCTTAGATCTTCGCTTTGTCTGACCATCTTTCTGAAACCTTGGCACCGAAGGAAATATGTAATGTCGTGCGTGCACGTGCTTGTGCCACCCAAGGGCTTGTCTAGAGGCAGGGTCAGCACTCAGCAGCAGAGCGTAGCTAGGAGTGAGTAGAAAAGTTGTGGTAAGATGAAGCGCGAGCAACGGGATGCTCCGCCTAACAACCCATTGCAGTAGCCACTGTCTTGGGTTCTAATTGTGAATGGATCAATGTTAATGAGATGTTACTGCCACGCGGGTTCAGACTAAGACCTGAAAGATCCCTAGCTGATATATATGGCCCGAGGATGCGGACTCCATGCAAGACGGGGATTGATGCGAAAAGAGCTTTCTCATGATTGCTCGGATTTCTGTATTTGTTTCTACTCTTGAACCACCTCCGAGAACAGCAAATAATAGAAAAAGCCATTAGAAGACGATAAGATCCTTAACAGTTGCCGGGTAGAATCAAGTGCTTTTACAACTTATTGCAACGTTAGAGTGAATTTACCCAAGGCTGATGCCCGACTAGAGATTAAGCAGCAAGACTTGAAGACTATCCGAAGCATGAGATCTGTAACATCACTAAAGCAACTAATAACATAGCTAGATAAGGTAGATGAACGAACGACTGGTGGACGATAAATGCCATCCCGTTCGAGGGTCCAGAAGATCTCAGGTACGAAACATCGGAGCAACTATCAGGGTTGTGAAATCTCCGCGTAGGGCAGATCGAAGGGCGTCCCTCTGTCACTCGGAAAGAGGGTTCGGGAATGTTACGAGTAGGAGAATTATCCCGCAGACTGCAGTAAGGTATGGAGTTGGGGGCGGCTGGTAGCCCAGTCGTCGGAGCGGGCTGGCTTAAAAGCGGACTAGTGACCAGGTAATCTTCATTTTTTTATTTCTCATACGAGTATTTTCAAGTCGTGCAGTATACGAAGTCGGACTTTATCGCCATGCCTTGTGTATGACGGTTGATGGATGGATGGATTGTGGATGGTTCAATGTCCGTCAGCTACTCAGCTTTGCTGCGATGTCGTTGAGGTGAAGTTAGTTCGATCGCTAAAGTACCTTATGATTGATACCCGTAAGGCAGATTGGGTCAAGTCACGTGGGGTAACTCTATTTTCCGTTTAGGGTTTCAGACTTCAGTCCTTGCTGCGGTGTTTCAGGATATAATCAGTACAGACCTTATGTCGAAATACCTTACCTAGTCATGAAAATCAATTCATGTTATTTAGGGAAAGACTGTTATATCATGCTTGAAGTACTTATCTCGTAGTAGCTGACAGAGCAATGATACTTTCTATACATAATCTACAGTCCATGTGTACTCCTTTTCGTATTATCGGGCAGGTCTACCATTCCTTAGAACACCGCCCCTGCGCCAATGCGTTAAACGTCTGATAACAGCATGATTCCCCCGGTGTAAGTGAACTCCGAAAGGAGCCATCCCGAGTCCGGGGCCCAAAATTCCCGTCATTTATTGCGTAACAGCCCTAATGCCTTGTAACATGAATGCAAATATCAGCCCTCTTGCAACCTGCTCAACCTGTAAACAATCAAAGACGCGTCCCAGTGCCTCTCCGCTGGCTGCCGCACCCATCACACTGGTGAGAGCCTGAGGCATGCCTCGCTCTACCAGCAGCTTCCGTGCTTTCAGTCTTAATTTAGCCTTCTCCTCTTCAGTCGGAGGAGGCGGCCAAGCTTTGAGTTCTTCCTCTGTTGGAAGGCTGTTTTCTCGTAGCTTGGTCAGATGATAAGCTAAGCCAGCATCTGAAGCGTTGTCCTCAATGATGGTCTTTTGTAGGAGGACGCGGATGGCTTCAAGGTTGGGATTCCCAGGACGGAGAAGGAAACCCTTTGCCGCATTGAGGAGTGTTCGTCTAATGTTCCACGCGGATGATAGATTATAGAGCTCGTTGATGACGGCGAAGAAAAGCTCGACGGCCACTTGCGTTTCTTTTTCTGACATTGGCGGTGGTGCCTCCCGCTTTAGTGGAAGAGGTGTCGCCGAGGGCATTTCGGAAGACCTTAGGGATGAGGAGATGCTCTTGCGCTCCGGGGACGGCATGGTTGTGGGACCACTACTTGTAGAGGAACTCAGGGCTGCGTGGTCATCTACAGAGTTGGAAGGCCTGGGTGAATCTGGAAGAGCATTGTAATCATCGGATATCTCGCTTGGTGGGGGGGGTAGATGAAGCTCATGTTCTGCGTTGAGCATGGTTGGTACGACTGTGTGGTCGACGCCATTGGGTCTCGGCTCGTCGACGGAAGCCCGTTGCATAGTCTCCAGGTTGGGTGAAGCTGTCCTGACTGACGTACCATAATGCTCAGCAGGGATCTGGTTAGGTCGGCTCGGTAAAGGGGGTGCTTTCAATGATTCTGCAATGGCATTGGGCGGGCTACGCAAGCTGTCCGTAGATTCCCGAATTCGCCCAGGGCTTGTCGCTGCCAGCTTGCTGCTGTCTATTCTGGAAAGTTGTGTGGTTGACCGCTGAGCTGGTTTAGCTGGACTGACGGCAGCTTGTTTTCTCTGTCCCAGAGATCCCACATTACCCAGAACTCCGGTGACACCACCTACTATAGCTTTACCGCCCCCAGCAACTCCCTTGGGTGCACTGACAAGTACGTCAAGCATGCCCTTACCCATAGTCTCAAACGCGGCTGGGCTGGGAAATCCAAAGCCGCTTTTATTTACGCTGGGAGATGATTTACCCAATGCTTGGTCCTTTTCCAAGAATCGTTTCATGCCCTCGCTTTCCGCAAGCCGTTCGAACGATAACGCATCACGAAGGTAACGCTCTAGTTCAATGCGCAAGGCCGCTTTTGTCCGGTTTTTCCAGCCTGGTATGGCCGCATGCCGCTCCGTAAAGGCAGCCACGCCCGAGACAACAGATATCCTGCGCAACACTTCATGAAGCGTCTCGAAATCGTCGTATTTCCGAGCTATCATCCAGCCTGGATACTGAGATGTTGCAGGCTCTATCTGCAGTAAGTAGTCCATGGCGGGCTTCGATCGTATTGTACCCTTGTCGCCGGTTGTGGAATCGTCAAAGATGGAAATAACGGCATTGTGAAGTGTCAGAGAAGAAGGATTCGAAGATCGTGAAATGAAAGTATCTGTTTGAAGCGCCGTGGGTTGATGTGGAGGTATGATCTGATCGAAGCTCGTAAAGCTGGGAGCACTGTCTGAAGGAATCGAATCGAATGGTGTGGGTGCTACTTGACTCTCCTCACTTAACCTTGTTGGCGAATTATTTCCATTTGCTACAAGGTCGCTTTGAGAAGATGTCGGTGTTCCTCTTCCTGCCGTCGTCGTACCAGACGATAAGCTATCAGTATGAAGATCTCTTCTCTGTGCGTCTTCTACAGCCATCAATTCGCTCAAATGCCTCGCTTCTTGCATAGCTTCTTGCATAGCCCCTTCAGCTCTGCTAAGGGTTCGTTGGTGCTCAAGTCTGATCTGCGACTCGCTTATATTGCCATTTAGAGAATTGGGAGGTTCTATAGATCGTTCGTTAGGTCTAGTTTGGATTGGGATCTTCGCTGCTCCATTGGCTGTAGCTCCACCCACTCCTGCGTCGATGGCATCCATCAGTTCCGTATCAGCCTCCTCAAGTAAGTAGACTATCCAACCGTTGATCCATTCAGGTTTTGAACAGCTTTGCACAGTCATTTCGAGAACCAGTCCAGCAAGTATCTCTCGGAGAAACGCCCTTACTGGCTCGCAATTATATGCCTTCGAGTCCAAAAATGTATGCAGAATGTCTTCTGCCACAGCCTTCAGCTTCTTCTCCTGCTGCCTGACATCAACAACGTTCGCAAGGCTACTTTCCGGATATACTTCAAGATACTGAGACAAAGCATCCGCGGGGTTGAGGTTGGATGATCCGGAGTTCATCAGGGCGCCGGAAAGCTCGTCGAAAAAGACTATGACAATGGCAGAAGAGTTCGTGAGGAAGTCTAGAAACGTGTCTGCCGGTCGCTTTCGGTATAAGTGTGAGGATACGGAGAGAAGGAACCCTATTAGAGTTTGTCGACAAGCGAAAGGAAACGACGCTTCCTTGGGCAATATAGGTGCGTACCACCACCTTCATGGATCAGCATATTGCCAACATATTGACTCGTCGCTACCATACTTTACATAGTCGCGGATAACAGCGTCTGTAAGATCTCCCAAAGCAGCTGCGGTAAAAGGTTGAAAGCCCGAGAAGTCCAACTCCTTATGAGCTGAAATCTTGTATTCTACATCGCGAACGTCGCTTCTATCCTGAGTGCTGTTCCCATGCTGCTTTCCCCGCCAATTTAACACTCGTTCGACAACGTTCAAGCTAGCTTCTTTTCTCCTCCTAGCTTCTGAAGCCTCGGTCCCATGGCTTGCCTGATTTTGGACATTTTCTTCCCATGTAGCATGCAATAGTACGCCACCAACGATGCCTATGATGAGGAGTCCGACTCTACCAAGCACGAAGTATGTGATCGAGGCCAAGCCGACAGCACAAGCTCCTAGTGTTTCACTGCTGGCAGTAGAGAGAAATCGCAGGACACCATTAATGAGCTCCTGGGCCTTGGTAAGCCCTACAGGTTTATTCCGAACCTCATTTTGCTCCAAAGATGTCGAATTAGCTTTCGGTGTGGGCTCTAAACGGTTGTGATTTTCCTCCTCCTGTGCATTGGATTTGGGAAGGCTGTTGGAGTTGTTGTACGCCATGCTGTCTTAGAACCATCTTTTCGTACTATGGTGCTCACGCCTTCGCTGGCGAAATGTTGGGGCGCATGATACATGGACTGAGATTGGTGAGCTCCTCCGCGTTTGCGAGCTGCGACGTGTACCGTGTACGGAGCTACTCTAGCGTCAACGGCAGATGTCTAGCGCCGAATTTCTTATTTCCATTCTCATCGGAGATAACCTGTAGCGAGTGACTGTTAGCAACGTCCACTTGCTCCGGCAGATTTTACTTGGACTAGATCGTGTTGCGAAGTGGAAGTACAAAGAGAATCATTGTTAGCAGAAGCGCCAAGATGAGCTGTGTGGCCTGCCAAGAGCCTTTGATTCTAATATTCGAGCCGGACGAAGAAGTTGATGTCCGCCAAGATGTTGGCTCATCAAGTCCTGGAAATATCTGCACAATCCCTGATTCTGTTGAGATTCAATGTGGATGCCATTTCCATTGGTTCGTCTTCCAACGACGACTGTAGGATTATGTAATGGCACTAAGTGGCCTGGGATAATCTAGGCAATGCCTTTTAGACGCCTATTCTATGACTGAATGCCCCAGCTGTGGACGGAACATCTCGGCTACTGGAGCCTCTGGGGAACAACAAATTCTGTGCAATTTGAACAACGAAGGGGGTCTACAAACAGGCCTTGACATACTACCCTTGCTTACAGAGGAGAGCTACCTTAAGGCTTATCCGGAGGAGCGCCGATGCAGAGCCTTCCTAGAATTTTGTGCGGAAGGTGACATTGAAGCCATAGTCGACCTTCTTGACAACGACCAAGATGAGGTCGAAGAAAACAGCGACAATGTGGAGCCAAAAACAGATGTCTTGAGGTACCAAGATCTAATGGGGTCAATGAACTCAGGCCTACATACTGCAGTGTTGAATGGTAGAGAAGAGGTTGCATGGCTCTTAGTAATGCTCGCCTCGAATTTTGAAATAGATCAATTCCCATTGGAGGTCCTCCAGGTTACAAAGAGTTTAGGGATTGCGAGAGAAGATCAGACAGGGAAACTGGATATACGTTCTTTGAAAGACGCAGAAGGTATGACAGCTGAGCAGCGGGCCAGAGAATATGGAGGAGTATGGAACACCTGGCTAGTGTCCGGCAGATTGAGAGTTGGGGCGCACTCATAGTATGGCACTGCTTTCACCTCCTGTACAACGAATGGCCCCAGCATGGAGGAGGGTTTATGATAGTCCAATAGCTTCTGATGGTAGAAAGTGCCTTAGATTGCTGCATGCACGACCTAGAGTTACAATCCGAATTCTTCAAGTTATATTTGCGCTCATCCGAATTGCCTAGACTTCATCGCCCTGAAGCTTGGAAAGACATGTAAAGCAGAGGATGGCAAGCAATATCCGCAATCCGAGTGAAGTCTGACGCCATGGAGATGGTGCGTGAGACGCAAAGAAGACTGCGTGAGGCTATACGAAGTACCCTAATCGTCTGAGGGGCCCGAATAATCTCCGGTAGTGGATAGGCCGTTACCTGACATATTTGGTGTGAGTTCCAGTGCAAATTATAGCGCCGCCTTCTCCGACATGTCGAATCTCAATCGTCGTGAAAGCCAAGCTTGCTCCTACTTTACTTGCACGAGCTTCAATCTCAATTAAATCGCCCTCTTTCGCAGTAGAGACGTAGGTAGTGTGTATGTCAGTCGATACACCTGTCTTCTCAAGACCCACAGTAGCAATTGCCATACCACCAGCCCAGTCAGTCAGACATGCTGACACCGTGCCATGTAAGGTTCCCTTCGAATTGAGATGCACTGGGAGGACACAAAGACGTGCTCTCATAGTGCCGCTGGTAGCAGAGAGTATCTCTATGTCATTTAGGAGAAAGTTGTAAATCGGACTCTTCGACTTCGTTCTGGCCCAGAAGCTTCGTACAAGCTGTAGCTCGGAAGAACTTTCATTTTCCATAGCTGCACCTTCGTGATCAGACCGTAGGTGAGGAAAGTATTGTTGATAGTAGGGAAGGTAAGGTCGCCTTAGATAAACAAGATTAAGTAGTGTACCTCAGCCGTAAACTGAGGATACGAGTAAGGTAAGGCTGCGCCTATGTAGATACTTTTAGGTTTGCACTACTGTAACCGGGGTCGGAGCATCCTCCGAAACAAGATATCAAGGCAGATGTGAGTTTGGGAGGCCATGGAGCTTCCATCATTGTCAACACAACGGATGTCAACAAATTTCTCAAGTTGGCACGCTTCAATCTTCTCCGGTCCTACCGGAACAGGATGGCTGCTGCCCCCGGATTCCTAGATTCAATCTCTCCATGGACATCTCGAAGCAACACGCCGAAACCTAGCCAGGGCAACAAAGGAGACGACAGCCACGGTCCACAAGTGCCTGCCAAGCAGCAAAGTATTGATCACACAATTAGCCACCGCCATCGTCTAAGTCTTCGAGACTACCCCGAAGATTGTCCGAAGTCGAATGTGCGATGGTTTTACGCAGTAGATGTACGTCGCACTTGGCACCTCAATCCAACTCAAGTCTCGGATTGTTTGGCTGTTTACTGAGCTTCCACGGCAGGTCCCCAAGAGGAAACCTCTTCCCCTTGATCAACCTCCAATAGATGCGAAGCCCCTACCAGCCCCCAAGAAATACGCAGCATTCTCTGCTCAGGACTCCCGCTCAATTGAATCAGCGTTTCGAAAGCTTGCCGAACACGAAGATGCTGCAGTCCGCGAAGAGCCAGTAGGAGGTGACCTTGGAGACGCCAGTCTCAGACGCTCCGGAATTGCTTCAGATATTGGCGCAAAGCGGAATACGAGCATTAATGACTCTACAAATATAGAAAAAGGTGGCCTGGTCAAAGTTCCAGTTAATGAGGACTACTTGTTCGATGTAGATATCGAAGAAAGAGAGCTTGCTCCAACGTATTGGCTTGGCCCTATCTATAATGTCCGTCGAGGGAGTTGGTTTTATCAAGATGGATCGACCTTAAAGCCATGCGATGAGAATCTCGCCATTCAATTGGAGGAAGGGTATCTCAAAGTCAAACCATGGCGGTATAGGTCGACCTCGCTTCAGCAAGCTGCACCACAGGCACGAGCAAGACCAGTGTCAATGAATCCTGAGTCAGGCATCAGTAAATTCGGCGGTACAGCTGACTCGAAACTTCCTAAGAAAATTTCTGCGGACGATCTACGAGGTAGATCTAATGAAGAGATAGAGAATTCCTCTACAATCCCGACAAAATTTCAACTGCAGACCCAACGGCTATTTGGTTCCTACATGAGCTCTGTTGTGACATATCAAGATGCGACTGTAGCATGGCTCCTTACTGACGACCTTCTGTCTCGGATGAGTAGCACAGTCTATCAGCGCTTTGCTGGTGGCGGTCACCTTGGAGGTACCAAGGTCGTTCGCGGCTATACCGAAACAATTAAATCAAAAGACAACAAACTAGAAGCCGATGAGGCCGTTAAAATTGGGGATGTGGGAGCTGCTGTCTCACCCGCTGATTCCAAGAAAATGTCTACCCCTTCCAGGAAGGATAGTGGACATACTGTTGATATGCAACAGACTCAAGACTCGGAGACTCGACGAAAGAAAGATGACGATGCTCAATCTGAGTCCAAACTAGCAAGACTGGAGCGGCAAATGTCTAATTTAGTCTCTTCAGCTGAGCCTGAGGACCCAGTCAGACAAGAAGAAGAAGTGCGCAAGCGTGATCAAGATGAGATCCAGGAGGACTATCGAGAAGCAGATGGCGACGACCAAGCCCGCGAGATTGAGCATCTCATACTCGTGACCCATGGCATCGGCCAACGACTCGGTCTGCGTATGGAGAGTGTTAATTTTATCCATGACGTCAATGTTCTACGTAAGACGCTCAAAAGCGTGTACGAGACGTCCCCTGATCTACAGGCTCTGAATTCTGAAGTTGAGAAGCTGCCTAAAAACTGTCGAGTGCAGGTCTTGCCTGTCGTCTGGCGCCATTTATTAGACTTCCCAAAGCAAAGCTTCAAACAGAACCGCAAAGAGCAGGACCTGACTGATGCGGATACATTTGATGATGTAGAAGAGTACCCGAGCTTGAACGATATCACAGTAGAAGGCGTTCCAGCCATTCGCAACCTTATCACAGATCTTGCCCTGGATATCTTACTCTACCAGAATGCCTATCGAGAACACATCGCCGGTATCGTCCAGCGTGAGTGCAATCGCATTTTTGAGCTTTTCATCCAGCGCAATCCGCATTTCAACGGAAAAGTAAGCCTTATCGGTCACTCTCTAGGTTCGGCAATTCTTTTCGATATACTTTGTCGTCAGAAAGAAGCCGACAGACCCGTCGCCCACGGCCGTTACCGATCGCGTTCACAGCGCACCGCTACAAGTCCCGCAATAGATGAAAAGCAAACCCTAGGTCTTAAATTCGATGTCGAAGATTTCTTTTGCCTAGGGTCCCCTTTGGGTCTCTACCAAATGCTTAAAGGACGCAGAATCGCTGGCCGTCGCTCAGTACATGCTCCACCTACCGGAAGCCCCTTTTATTCAGATTCTATGGACGACCCCTTCCTCGGCGCCCCTTCCACACAAGCAGAGGCCGCGGCTGCAGACAAAGACACCGAGATCCTCTCCATCACCGTCTCCTCTCCCAAATGCCAGCAGCTCTACAACATCTTCCACCCCGCCGACCCCATCGCCTACCGTATTGAACCTCTTATCACCCCTGCCATGGCATCACTAAAGCCACAAGCTTTACCCTACACCAAAAAAGGCATCTTCGGCCCCGGCCAAGGCTTCACCGGCATCGGCGCACGCGTCGGCCAGAGCGTCTCGGGTTTCTGGTCGAACATCACATCCGGCGTCGCCAGCAGCCTGCTAAACCGCAGCCTAGGCCTCACAGGCGAAAGCCAGATCTCCTCGTCGCAGCCCCTTACAGGCCCTCAAATCCAACCCATCCGAGCAGCTGGGGCGGGAACTAATATCACAGCAGGCGGCGTCATCTCGGGCTCCGAGGCCAGCGGCAGCAGCAGCAGCAACGGTGGAGACCGCAGCGGAGAAGAACACCCTTCAACCCTGATCGACACGGAGATCGAAACCCTCTACGCCGGCTTTCAAAAACGTAGGAAGAGCCTCCGCAGCGACGAAGGCAGAGACCTAGGCGAGAGCCCTGAGTGGAAAGAATCCAGCGAGATGGCGACACGGTTGAGGAGGGAGGAGGCAAAAGTAAGAGCATTGAATAGTAACGGCAGGGTAGATTTCAAAATACAAGAGTAAGCCCTATACATAACCCCCATTTCCCCCAAACAACATCATAACAAACGAATTACCCTTTTTGGATGATGAGTTGATGTAACGTGTTACAGGGGCGTCTTCGACATCTCCCCCATCGCCAGCATCGCGAGCCATCTCTCGTATTGGGCTGATGAGGATGTGAGCCATTTTATGATGTCTCAGTTGCTTTCGAGGCAGAGGGTTATAAAGCGGTGAGAGGGTTGGTGTACGGCTTTTTTGGGGGCCGGGAGGGTTGTAGAGGTATGCGTGCCTTGGCGATTGGCGTGTGCTTGAAAGCAGCTGGCTGGGAGCGAGGGTTCGAGTTCATGAGGTCTGCTGGTAGGAAGGGAAGCATGGGTAAGTGTGCGTGTGAGGCGTGGCGATATTTTTAATGTCGTGTCCTCCCGTGGACTTTGTAGATTAATCATGCTGCCCATAATATCGAAATTAACCGTGGGATCTTACTAGAATTTCGATTACAGCCAAAGCAAGTGTCTATCAAGTGATAGCATAAAACACGGTTACCAACCAAGTACCATATCTAGGACCTACAACACAGGATGGCCAATCTAAATTTCTTTCTTCTCCCTACCCTTCCCTGCCATAGGCCTCACCATCCTCCAACCCTCCCCCAAAAACCTCCTCTCCAGCCCCCCCATCACCACCCCCAACCCCCCCGCAACACCCGCCCACTTCACCAAATCCACCACACTGCCATCAAAGCCCTTCTCCAGATTACTCAAACCCCACGCCGCCGCTGCGCTGGCTAGACATAATGCCGGGCTTGGTGTAACCTCGCCGACAGAAATTTCGATGCCCCGGTTGCGCATGTACATAGTGACGAAGGACCAGCTCCACCAGATGCGCATCGCCATGTTGACGGCATTCGCGACCACCAAGCCCCTGGCACCCATTTCGCCCACTCGTAACGCTAAAAAGCCGGTTAGGGCGAAACAAGCGCTAAACCCCACCATCCACGCGCTCTGCTCCCTCAGCTGCTTCGGCGTCGCGGTCGCAGATACGAAGGCCTCGAGGATGCCGTTGATGGCCAGGAGAGGGATGTAGTAACAGTATGTGGATAGGACGAGGGGGGCTTCGGTGTGGGACCAGCGGGGGCCGGCGATGGTGCGGAGGGCGAAGGGGGCGAGGGTGGGGCCGAGGGAGAGGGCAAGGAGGGAGAGGAGTGTGTAGAGGTGAAGGAGGACGTGGAGGTAGGAGGTTGCTTGGGTAAGGGAGGGGTCGGTCGACTCATTGTCATTTTGTATTTTGGTGGGTGTTGGATTGGTGGAAGGAGGAGAAGACGGGGACAAGAGCCGAGCGAAGAGCGAGCGGGAGGATTCCTCGATTGGTTGGAAGAGGATGCGGGCTATAAGACCGCCGTAATTGGACGCAAGGGCGTAGGCTCCTTGGGACTGGAGGGAAGTGAGGGCGGCGATGAGGAGGGAGTCGCCGGTCGTGAGGAGATGTTTGAATCCCGATTGGGCGTAGAGGTTTAGAGCAAGGGTGAGCAGGGAAATCGAGAAGCGGGAGAGGAGGAGGTTGGGGTTATTGGTGCGGTCGTTTAAGGTGCGCAGGATGAGCGAAAAGCTGTTTCTGTGGGATATGGGGGTGACTTTGAGGAGGTAGACCACGTTAAGAACGATGGCATAGCTTAATTGACCAACGGCGAAGGGGAGGACGCCGAGGTTGTGGCTGGTCCGGCTGGCCCAGATGGCGGTGCTGCAGGTTATGATGCAGCGTGTGAACGTCGCAAAAGTTTCGGCCAAAGCGCGGGTGCCGTACAGCATCTGCTGCTGGGCGATCGCGAAACAAGGTTCGCTGAGGAGCTCGAGGAAGGCGGCGAAGGCACATATATTGAGAGAGTTGTATATATACGGGGTACGCAGGACTGCGACATCCGCATTCCTGATATATAACCTCCCAAGTATGTATGCTAGGGGCAGTCCAAGCCCAATCGCCAGGTACGAAAGATTCACAGCCTCTTGAGCTCTCCGGCCCGGCTCGTAGCTCGTCGCTACCAAACTAGGGATCTTCTCCCCTCCCGCCGCGTCGTTTGTTTCTTCTTCCTGTTCATTGTCACTCCGCTGCCGCTGAAGCGCCACTCGAAGGCTTTCTCGGGCAAAGGTGAGCACGGAGATGGCATAGAGCTCCAACTGCGTGGATATGCCCAGTATTTCAGGAGAAAGGTAGCGTAGGAGGACTTGGTTGACGATGAAAGTTAGGGCTCGGGAGCCGACCTGGAGAAGGATGAGAAATGTTGCTCCTTGCGCGGATTTTGATAGCACTGAACTGGATTCTTGAGTTTCTTTTGCCGTGGTGCTAGTTTTAGCATCAGCTTTAGACATTGCAGCTTGTCACTTGTTATTCTGCATTACTTACCTTGGAGAGATCGAGGGGATCTTGGTTCGGGCTCCGCAGTGGAAGGGATAAGATGGCACTTGTGTAATTTATTTCCGATCTAGTACAATAAATACAAGCACTTCAGACATTTCTACTCTTTACAAAAGTAGAACCCAGCAAAATAACTTACACAAACAAAAGCAGTGCATTTTAAAGAGTTTTCCTTGATGTAGTGTCAGGGCTGCTAGCCCAGGCGCCCCAAAGCCTACGATCTGTGGGAAAGTGGGAACTTGACAGGTTCTCGTCCATTTGAGGTTCTGCAACTCCGTACACGCAAAAGGAGCCCCGAGGGCAGCCATGGTGACCAGATTGCTACAATAATACACTTCCACGCTCAACCGTACAAAAGCCCAAGCCCACTGAGCACTACATCTTTTCATACGTCGCCATAAGGGAGCCTTTTGAACGTGTCAGCATATCTCGGTGATGTGATAAGGGTTTACCTTGAGAAGGCTCACCGATAAAAGTAACCACCAGCCTACTTCTGACCTGGCAGATATCCTCCGGTACAAGCCAGATCGTCGCTCCCATCTTCCTGGCTATCGAGATCGAAAGTTTCGAATTCGCATATGCCTCTTCATCGCTTCTTCCACTCGTCACAAGATCGTAGTCGACATACGAACTCTTCATACCGTTCAATACATCAAGCAAAAACACTCCACTACCAATTGCTTGGTCCTTGAAACTACGAATGCTAGAGTTTCGACCACCCTTCTTGGATTGCTCGTTCGCCCATTTGACCATTTCCGCGTCGGTAATCTCACGCTTGCCGAGTCGTTGGGCTAGCGCAGAGAGGGTTTCGGAGATATCCCGACGCATCAGCTGCCATACAAGACCAAGGGTCAATGTACGTTGACCATCAGTAATGTCTGCACCTTGGACGCCGACAAGCGAGAAGTGCATTTGTTTGCCTAATTCAATAGCGTAGTTGGTATTCTCTACGGCTTTGAAACGCATGAGCTCCCCGCCAGATGGAGGTTGTTTATTGACGTGTCGCCAATTCACGCTTCCTGGAATGACTTTATCGTATGCTTGTAGGAGAATGGTGCCATCGCGGAGGTCGTCGAATAGGGAGTTCACGGCCGGTCTAACGTCCAATGAGTTGAGCCATAGTGTGAATACTCGAGCTTCTCTCTCGCCCTCGGCATCAAAATCTTCGACTTGCAGCTTCTCTTCCTCGGTAATTGGGTCCAAGCCTGGGTGGGTATTGAACAGATTGGCGACAAAGGCAAGGTTCAACTTAGGGTTACCAGCCACAAGTGAGGTAGGTGAAAGGAATTTCCGACATTCAAGCTTGTCAGCATTTTGCAAGACTTGCTCGGCTCTCTGGTGAAAGTCGCGCGTCTGTAAAGGCCCTCGGCTGCAAACGTCTGGGGCTAGCTGATTGAGGAGTACTGTGTAGTTATCACCTTCTTTAACATCAGAGGAGAAATTGGAAACTCTACACCCGCGTCAGAACTGATGCCACGTTTCTGGAAGGAACACAGTACCTCTTATCCCACTTGGCGTTCTTCAAATGGTAATTGAACCATCTTAGTAAGATCTGCTCTGGTGGTAGCCTCAAGAACTGCTCGAGTGTTTCATCTTCTTCCAACAATCTGTAAAGCTCTGGATGTAGTTTAATATCGATCTTTCCTAACAGCCCGCGCCGAATAATTTGCCAGATCAAGCCTAATATTAGATGCTCACGACCTTCTTTTATATCTCCGCTCCCAATGTTGACCACAGAACATCCAATACCTTTGGCAGAATTGATTACGATATTGTTGTTTTCAGTCATATGGAAGGCATTCAGTGTCTTAATCTTCTTGCCAACCCGATTCAGAACGCGCTCGTCAATGGTATCCGGTACGCTGTCATTGATGAGCTTCGCTAGCACCAATCCGTCTCTGCACTCGTCGAACATCTCGAAAGTGTCAGTTGGGAAGGGGAGACGATTGCCAATATCTGGATCGCCAGCCAGCACTGCATTGATATGCCTTGTGAACTCGGTGCGCTCATCCTCGTTGATTGTGTGCGTGACATTCGCCGAGGAGCCTTGTACTTGTATCCTGCCAGATATGCTGCTCTTTGATTGGTGTCCCGGGGAAGATGCTGCGCCGTTGCCAGTAGCGCTGCTGGTACCTTGGGCTCGCCCAGTCGTCATCTGGGGTGGAGCTTGTGATGACCCCCGAACTTTCGAGATGAGCTGGGGAAGATCGTTATTAGCCCCCTCCCTCACGGAAAACCATCGGCGCATATGCCAACGCCTGCGACAAGACCCACATCCACATAGTCATCTAGTTCGACCCGCCTTGAGCTATCCAGCTCCACTCCTTTGAGTGCTTGTCTGACAACATCGTATGGTTGGCGCTCCGATGTCTGTGTAGCCTTAATCACCGTGGCTTCATCGATGTAGCCCTTGTCATCAACATCCAGCTTCCTGAAGGCATCTTGTAGAGCGAATATGTCTTGTTGTTGAAATTGTGGGTACTTCCTGGTAGACCACAACTGTTAGCCAAATCCACCGGCCAGAACCAAGATTTGGCATGCTGTCATCGCTTAACGAGGCCTTGACTTACCTCTGAAGCTTGATAACGTTCATGGCTGTTCACGGAAATGTATGGAATTGTGTGTTTACGGGGCAGGCTTATGATGGTGGTGGGATACCTCCGTGCGGGGCAGACATGAAGGTAGAGAGGTAGCGGAACGGAAGGGGCTTCAAGGCCTGGATATCGGAAGGGATGCCTAATCTGCAGAATAGGCTGAGCCTTATTATGGGATTCAGGAGCAAGAACGTACGTTGGTGTGTAGCTGCTTGATTCTAACGTCGGACCTGACTGCGGCGGATTCGGTTACGCGGCGGATTACGTTGGTGGGCACGGTGGGGCAAATTTCAGAGCACCGACGACGTTGTATTTTTGCTCGGAATTAAAGTATCGTTGTATGCAAAAGTCTGGTTCAGTTTTCGGGTTTTAGCGAATTTGGCGGGGAAAACACACAAATCAGCCTCAAATTTGGTGCAAATAGAGCAAATACCTAGATATCATCCTCACACCCCCAAAACACCCCAAAGCTTCATTTTTGAAGCTATACAAATCTCAGCCTCACACGGGGGCAATCCTGAATCCTATCTACCATGCCTCAAGCTCTTATTCAGGACCTTAGAGACGAGATTCAATTTCACCTAGCCCGTGACGATAGCACAACGTTCATACACAAAGTCACTCATGTTATCAGACAGCAGATCAATCGTATGCGTAAAAAACATCTTCATTTCAGCGATGTAACGTCTGCGCTTGATACGATTGATAGATCGAAGATTCTGAGTGAGTATCATGCTCAGAAGCTTCTTGACTTTCTCAGTCAACGACTCATCGTCTATCAGAATGACATGATCTGATTTCTGTACGACGAGTTTGACATTGTCATCAGTCAAAGCATGATCAGCAGAGTGCTCAAACAAGCTAGATACAGCAGAAAGATTGCTCAAAGAGTTGCTGCTGAGCGCGATGAGAAGCTTCGCAACGAATGAGAACAACGACTTATGAGCTGAACTTCTGATCAGCTAGTCTTTCTCGATGAAAGCGCTGCTTGTGAGTGAACAGATAGACTCAACTTTCTTCTCTACTTTCTAGTCATGTTAATGCTTGCTCGTTAGCTGATTGAAAGTATGACTGAGTCTTGATTGACTTATTTCTGCACGTCATTCAAAGTTTAAAATGATCGAAGAGATGAAGCATTTTATCAGCATTTTTCATTGATGAATACATTGCATGAGAGATGCATCATGACTTCATAACAAAGAGATCTTTCTGAACTTCATGTGATCACAGATGCTTTCTATATGCAATTCTGAAGAGATAGAATCGCGTTTAATGATGATCATGAATAATGCTAGAATTCATCAATCAGCAAAGCTTGATGAGCTATGTGAAAGCTTTGAAGTGTATCTTGTCAAATTGTCATTCTACTCGTCTGACTATAATCTCATAGAAAGCTCATTTTCAATGTTGAAAGCATGAATTAAAAGAAATGACAAGCTTGTTTGATGATATGATGAATCTAACAAGAAATTTGATGAATTTCTAAGAGTAGCAGTCAGATCACAAAGAAAGTGAGTTGATGATTCTGAAGCACTTTTTCGTCTGATTGACATAGTTCATATATTCAAATGATATTTAAATATAAATAGACTCATCATAATTAAGCTCATCATGTTGCTTCTTCGCTATCTTTGAATAATCATCTAAAGTGTTCTTCATCTTCTTCATCTTCTTCAAACTCTTCTCTTTAATTGATATTTGCAAGACTGAGATCTTGACTTGAAACTTTAGAGCAAATCTTCAAGCTTGAACATTATATAAATAACTTCATGTTTGCACTGTTGAAGTATGAGCTTGCTGAGCTGATGTAAAAGATCTAAAGTGTGCTGTCGATGTATCTTTAATCATTGATTCAAATGACAATTTGTCATCTGAATCAGAATTTCTAGAATGAGCATACTTGCTGACATCACGAGTCAGCTGTATATCAATGTCAGCAGATATGTTTAAGCTCTTTCAATGATTCTCATTATGCTCTTTTCAGCTTTGTATCATTTGTAGATCGTAATATCGAGCATTCAGCTCATCGAAAACATGTCAAAAAGAATGTGCTTGAGTGCTATTAATTCTGAAGATATGTCAGAAGATATAATCACGAAGATCATCGTTCTGAACAGAACTGCTAGAATGAACAGACAATGTATGTTGATGTCAATCGAGCATAGAAGAAGTCTCAATCTTCTCAAGCATCTTCAGCTTATTGCAACTATTTGCGTGCTTTTGTTGATTCTTTCTCTTTTGTCTAATTCTTCACTCTTCGATCTTTCTTTCTTCTTCAGCTGTTGCTCTTTGTATCATCTGCAACGTCAATACGTCTGCTATGCTGATTGATTCATTCATGATCTGCAATGACTGTATAAAAGTAGATGACGATGTAATGATTGAAGAAGATGTTGAGAAAGAATTGACATGCTTGACTTAAGATTTCACTGTCATCAGAACTTCGATCAGCGTTCTTGAAGATCTAGTAAGTGACGCAGACTCATCATTTCTACTGATTGCTTCTGATCAGCATATTATATGATCAGCAGTCAGTCGATGATGAACGTCTGACTCGTTGATTCAGCAGTACTTTCTCTTATTGTGACAGTTTTCTTTGCAAATTCAACTCATCTGAAGAACTTTCGTCTGTTCTACAATGTCTGTACGAAGTCAATCATGCTCATCAACTTTCTTCTTCAACTTCGTTGTTTGAGTGAGTGATATCTTCGTCGCTGAAAGCTCAGTTACGAGCGCTGAAGACGCGATATCAGTCTTATCATGATTGAAGATGAACTTTAGATTAATGTTTACATTCTTTTTGTCTGCTGAGTACTTCTGTCAAACATTTGAAGCTACTTTCTCTCAAAAATTGTGCAGTGTCAGAATCATTCACTCATTCTTTTTTATTAAATCATCGACGTTTCGACGAAGAACTTGAGTAGCTTGTAAGCTAGTGAGCAACGACATCTGAATCTTAATGCGCTTGAGGCGCATATGCTAGCTACTAGAACAGACACTTTTCATAATTCAGCAATTAGCTGATTTAGCAACATAGATCAATCATCAGTCAGTCGTTAGCTGATTAGATCAGCTACAAGCTGATTCAACAGAGTAGAACTCGTATCAAGCTATCGTGCGTTCATGATTCTGCGCGATGTTTATCTTAGTAAGCTTCAATTTTACTTCACTCATTTCTCTCATCACAGTTATTCAATTATCGTACATCATGTCTGTCAGTGATCGCGCAGAACTCGTCTTTCTACAACGTTTACAGTCTTATTTACCATCAGTTTCGATTACAGCAGTCGATCGTGCTCACAGCGATCTCATGTACGATTATCAATCTGCTCAGTTTCGAAATAGATTGAAACAGATTGATTACGCGTCTCTTTTTCTGCGATTGAAGATTTCGACTTTGATTGATCAGAATGCGAAGATCTTTGAGCAGAAGATTGACGAGACTGCGAAACAACTGATGATGAATATATATGATAATTCGATTCAAACATTCGATACTGAGAAGAAATGACATTTCATCGAAATCATCATCTACGCGAAACTCGTCATCAAATCTATTCTTCGCTTGAAAAATCGAATCGAAGCTTTCATTCACTCGAAACATTCTTCTTCGATGACAGAAAAGACATCGATAGAAGAAAAGAATGCTAGTGTACATAGAAAGAGAACACTACTTCGGAAATTTACAGCTTTCTTCAACAAGTCGTGAACTTCTACTGACAGACGTCGTGTGTAATGCGTCAGATGCATTGAAAAATGCATAGAGTAAGTAGAAATTTCATTCAACGAACGAGCAGACACTATGATTAATAGATTAATTAATTTTAGATTTTCTCATCATCTGAACTATGTAAGTTCTTGTATGTCGCTAGCTGCTATACAATCAATCTCATTGTTTACAGATCTTTACAGTGAAATTTCAGTCGCTTGTTCATTCTCAATACTCTGTCATCATAGTCATGACTAGACGCTATCGACTGAAATGTTTTGATCATTCATATATGCTTCATTCGACGTGACTATATGCTTTTCACTCATTTTCTTCGATTTACCTCAATCTACTTCAATTTACCTCAATTTATTCTAATTTACCTCAACTTATGCAATGTCGAACTTTCTTCATTATCGAGTGAATTTCGTCTTTTCTCGTCTGTTTAAGCTCGCAAGCTCGTTCGTCTTTTGAACTCTCTTTTTCAGAAAATTCTCTTCATATAAGATGTTGAATGTATCTCAGTCGATGTAATTATTCACGTAAAAGAACTTCTTGCTTTCAGTTGATATCAGATGTGCACTTCGTAGTATAGTACTCATATTGTAAAATTGTTGACACTCAAGATATCAAGACTTCTTGACAGTATTCTTTGATCACTGCTCAACTTCTATCATATTATGTAGAGCATCGAATACTTCATTGTTTTTGAACTTTAGCAATTCTATTAAAGCTCTCGAGTATTGCACAGATTTCTCATTGTCATCTTGACGAAGCGAATCACGAACAGTGATTATAATTTGCAACTGTCTCATCAGTCTATCATTCAGAGCTTCGACTATGTCAGAATTTTCTTGATCATTCTCAGTATACTCTTGAACATAGACGTAGTCACATCTTCAATTCAACATTTGTCTCTGTCATGCAGAAGCACATCGAATTCACTTCGATGTAAGCTTCTCAGAGTCTGTTGAGTCTTTATCTTCGCGCCTTCAGCATTCAATTGATGCATGAACAGAAACGAAGTAATTGTTTATTCAGAAGAAGTCGATTTCTTTTCGATTCATTTGATACTTGTTTGACTTTATTCCTGATTTCTTACGTCAAGATTCTCTTATAAAAATCGACAATTCGTTCAAGAAATTCTCAATATGTATCGTCTTCGCTATTTCAGAAGCGATGCGTCAGAATCGAGAATTACTAGATCAGTTTCGTCGTCGATTTGAATTCATTTCTGACAAATCTCATTCGAGCTGCGTTAAATCAAGACTTCTAGAAGACTTTGTAATCATGACTTTCATTCTCTCGTCAATCTCTGATCTGAACATGATTAAATCATGAAGAATGATATCTCTCATTGTCAACATATTGACTTGTCGAGTATTATGATGCAGTATCTGCATTTGAAAGTTCTCTCGCTTGTTTGTAAGATCATAATAATCTTTGATCAGAAATTTATGTGCAATCTTCATGTAAGATGTGTCAAAATCATCTGCATCTTCGTATCTTCGAATAAAATTCATATAATGAGAGATCACATGAAACTTGAAATAGTTAAAGTTCTCGTCATGTTGAAACTGCTTGAATACTTCTTTTAAGATGTTAATTCTGTATATTGCGTTGTTCATGTAACGCAGAGACTCGTCATTATGCAATCAATATTGAGTCATCATCACGAAGTTCATAAGAGCTCGAGCACAGTACAGCGCATCTGATGCTTTTCTAATCAATAGTGAAGTGACAATCGCAATAAGCTGATGCACTATTGTCTTTTGTTCGACGTCGATTCATTGCTTCACGAATAGAAAGTCGTGAAAACGTTTTAGCTCTGAATATGAAAGAACTACTTGAAATCTTTGATTCAATTGCACGTCATGTGTTGTGTCTGCAATTGTCTGTGAATCACGCTTTCTTTTGAGACTGATCGTCGATGTTATATTCTTGATGATCATTTCAAGTCATTGAATTAGATACATCACTGTGCTCTTCAATAACTGATGCAAGATGTCAATCATCATGATGACGTGAATATTGACAAGTTCATGTTTTCAGGCAAAGTTTCGCACTGAGTGTATTCACTTAACATCGCGCTTGATATCTGCTTTAAAGCGTGAATTCTTTTCTTGACGTTTGATTTGAGTCAGTGTATTCTCATGTGTTCGAGCTTTTCAGATTGCCTGCAGATTACCGCGTTGATTCGATGAAACGTGATATATAGTGCACTGCTCTTCATTTTTGATTCTCGTAATAATGATCTGCTTCTCATAGTCGATTATAAATTCGACGATGATAGAAAAACACTGTTGAGTATAATCATTCGCACAGCGAACGTGAAACTCTCTTCTAGTTAATTTCTCAAGTGCTAAAGAACGAGAACATTAGCAAGAAAAACTCTTTATTCGATCGAACAGTTTAAATTCACGTTTTAATATTATCTTCAGTGAGCGATGATATAACTTACGTTTCAGATCTTCATTTGCATGTTTAGTCAAAGAAATAAACTCTAATAGTATAACACTAGATCTATTTTGCTTTCATCAAATTGCTTGATTCAGATTATCAACGATAATATATACAGATCATGCAAATTTATCTTCGTGATGTTGAGTTAACATGATTTTGTCTGTAGCTAACAGTACTGAAACTATAGTGTCATCTTCAGAGATCAGTGCTTGCGTATCTCATCATCAGATATCGATGTGCATTTTCGTGTACATTCGATTTTCACTGACGTTGTATACTTTGATTGATGCATATTTCAGATTACTTGCAAATGAACGATGTCTCAAGAGAAATTTCAAGACTTTTATCACGTTTCTATACTGAACCTTGAATATATCTGTTTCGATCTCTGAATTCATTGATGAGATCTTCAAAGATGTTTCGAATCAACTATTATCAGATATTTCGTGAGATATATTGTGTAGAATGCTTCTAAATTGATCTGCATTCTTGAAGATACAATCAGCATGATGAGTCTTCTGAAACGAGATCTTGAAGTATTGATTAATATCTTCGCTACTGACTTTCGCGTTCAGAAATCACTGTGCAAGAGAAAAATCTTTCTCGTTCGAAAAGAGAAGTCATTCTGATTGAAGACTATCATCTAAAGATGATCATGAATCTTGCTCAAGTTTACTGTAGTTCGAAATGATTCTTATGAGCCTGATATATTGTTCTAGCGATTCATCAACGCTTCGTTCCTTTGTATCATTCGTCTCATCATAATTGTCTACTTTGATGAATGAGAAAGTACATGATGAATTGATAAATCTTTTGAGATCAAGTGATATTCATGCAATTGAATTTCGAAAATGCTTCTGATCGTCTGAAGCTTCTACGTTTTCTTCTGTACTTTGCTTGAAGTCAGAGATGTCAGTATCGTTCATCGTGATCATTTCATGTCATAAATCAGTCTGAAAGTATTTGCATGTGTCTGTATACTCATCGACTGCTGAGTTCTCTTTTCTTAAATATTTCTCGAAGAACTGCACGTCATTTCGCAGCGTCAAGCAGTGATTAAAGTGATATATCAGACTTCGTGTGATTCTCAATATCATTTCACATGCATGACAGTTTCGCTTCATGCTTGAAGCTGATTTCGATGAAGTAGATTGTAGTGAAAAAGATAACAAAGAGTACTGATTGATGCATTTGACAAATTGTATCACGCTGTCGCTATTTCTAATCAGAATTTCTGTCGATACAAGTACGTTGAACTACAAAATGTCAGAATAGCATGCAATACAAAGAATAAAATGATCAGAAATTAATGAGATCTGATATAGCAGTAGAAGCGATAACTCTTGTTTTACTTCTGATCAAGCAATTTGTTCTTTTTTACTTGAAGCTCTCTGATGAAAGCAAATTTCTCTGAATTACAGCGAGTTTAAAATAAATTACCGTAAATTTGAAATGCTTTGCACATCTCAATATTTACATTGAAATTTGTGGGTTGAAAGCAAATTTCCCTAGATTATCATTGTGTTAGGGGCCTGCCTAGAGCGAGTCAGATAGAGATGTCATTTAACTAGAAGATAAATGCTAAGGAAGAAAGATAGCTACAGAAAAGAAGCTGGCTACATATGTGTGTTTCTCAGTCGACGCTAGGCTCAATAGGGACTAGTCAAGGTGACGAAGCGAGAATAGGCCTGGCAAGGCTAGAAGGCTGAGCCTGGCAAGGCTAGAATCGTGACATTACTTCTTCCCTTCGACGATTCATGTTCGCATGAATGTATTTTCTGCTCGGCTCGATTGATTGCTCAATCACGATTTCACAGGCTCAGGCCTGTTAAATCGTGATTGGTTGAATCGTCGATTAGCGCGATTTGTTCGGGTATCAAATATGAAAATCGTCAACGATCTTCTGAGCGTTCATAAATTCGTCGTCATCAGCGTTGTATCAATTGAGATCATTGTCATAGTCATTTCATTTGACTCTATACTGAAGTCATCTTTGATATCGACGAGAATTCAATATATCATCGATTTTCCACTCGTCTTCGTCGTTTATCACTATTGAATCTGAGGATTCGTTCTTTTGATCAGGCAAGAGATCGTCGACGGCAGAACAAAGCAGATCAGGATGAAATACATCATGAACACGCATAGACTCTGATAATTTCAGTTTATATGAAGAGTCGACGAGACCTAGATTGATGAAAGGATCGAGCATTTTGTCATCTAGCTTCTTGAAAGATCTCGCTGTAACGATGTTTCTTTCATTCAGAAACATCTTTGATTCGATCTCGTAATCAACTTCTTTTCTATGCTTATTGACTTGTTTCATCATTTGTTCTCGTGTTTTGACTAGCGACTCGCGAGCAAACTTCAGTGTTTTGTTCATATTTTCAGATATATTCTCGACTTTAGTCGTCTGCAAGCGTTCACGAGAACTTTCATATTCGATGACATCGAGTTCAAAGCTCATACGAGAATGAAAGTCTTTGTTTAGAAAGAAAGAGATCGAGAAGATGACTGAGAACAGAGCATTATTGTCGACGAACTCGATCATGAGTAGTAGCTTAGCTCAGTCATTCTGCATGTACGAACAGAAGAATCGAAGATATCTTTCGACGTTCTGATTGACTCGTTCACTTTAATCATCGATCTGAGAATGATAGACTGTGAAGAGTCGAAGATTAATGTCTAGCCTTTTGCAAAGCGACTTTCATAGAATGAAGGTAAATTGAGAGTCTCGATTCGAAACAATGAAATCGAGTAAATCGTGTATTCGATATATTCACTGAAGCATTAGCTCAGCTGTTTTTTCTGCTGTGATTTTCTCGTCATCAGTGAAGCAAGAAATATAATGTCGTTCTTTTGACAGTCTACATATCACTGTTAGTATGACGTTTTTGCCTTTCGAAGAAGATAAGTCGATGATGAAATTCATGACTATGTTCTTTCATCGCTGTTCGAGTATGAATAGAGAATGTAGTAGTTCATTGAATTTATCTCGAGAAGTCTTTGATCGCTGACAAATGTAGCAGTTTCGAATATATCGATCTATTGTCTTTCGCATTGAAGATCAATAGTAGTATCTTCTTATGATCTTCATCGTTCTGAGAATTTCGAAATGATCA